>WNFF01047646.1_pt1 | contig 11024 bp, 13 predicted proteins | sample 5400441 | NCBI WGS metagenome assembly WNFF01 (sample SAMN13153345, study PRJNA577476) | soil metagenome | isolation source: 120 cm saprolite under Douglas fir tree site 2 hole 3 replicate 1 | place: USA:California | collected 2015-04-18
CGGTAGACCGGGCGACCGAGGATCTCCGTCGCTTCCGGGAAGTAGACCGGCACCGGCACGATGTCGTAGCCGGCCCGCGCCATGTACTCGGGCACGTAGAACGCGGGCTGGTCGCGCTGCGCCTCGGTCTTGATCCCCAGCACCGCGATGCGTTTGTTCTCGCGCACCACCCGCGCGATGCCCTCCGCGGAGGTGATGAGGTTGTCGCGCCAGTCCCTCATGGCCCGAGTCTAACACCTGTGTTAGCCTCGGCGCGGGAGGAGCCGTCATGCCCGTCCGCATCAACCGCGTGTACACGCGCGCCGGAGACGCCGGCGAGACCGCCCTCGTCGGTGGGCGCCGTGTGCCCAAGGACTCGCCGCGCATCGAAGCCTACGGCACCATCGACGAGCTGAACTCGATCGTCGGGCTGGCGCGGGCCTTCAACGTCCCCCAGCTCAAGCGCGGCAAGAAGTACCGCCAGCTCGACGAGATGCTGCGCCGACTGCAGAACGAGCTCTTCGACCTGGGCAGCGAGCTGGCCACGCCGCGCGAGTCGTTCTACGAGGGCATGTTCCGCGTGGGCGCCTTCGAGGTCACCGCGCTCGAGCGGCTGATGGACGAGTGCCAGAAGGAGCTCACCCCGCTCAAGTCCTTCGTGCTGCCGGGCGGGGGCCCCGTGGGTGGCTTCCTCCACCAGGCCCGCACCGTGTGCCGGCGCGCCGAGCGGAGCGTGCTCGCGCTCTCGCGCCTGGAGGACATCGGCGAGTGGCCGCTCAAGTACGTGAACCGGCTGAGCGACCTGCTCTTCGTGCTCTCGCGCTGGGTCGGCAAGCATCTGGGCGAGACCGAGTATCTCTGGGAGCGCGGTCTCGCCTCCCATGCCCGGAAGCGGTAGCCCGGCCGCGCCGGCCGGCGACTTCCAGGTGCGCCGCGCGGGCCCGGCCGATCACGATGGCGTCACGCGCGAGCTGGGCGCGTACTTCGCCTTCCTGGGCGAGGACGTGGACGCCGACGGGCTCGACCACGACGTGGCGGACTGGCAGCGCGAGTACGACGGGGCCGCGGGCGTGATGCTGGTCGTGGTGGATCCCGCGGGCCTCGTGGTGGGCACCGCGGCGGTGCGCCGGCTGGCGCCGGGCGTGGCCGAGCTCAAGCGCATGTGGCTGCGCCCGGCCTGCCGCGGGCGCGGGCTCGCGCGGCGCCTGATGGACGCGTGTCTGGACGAGGCGCGGGCGCTGGGCGGCCGCGTGCTGCGGCTCGACAGCGAGCAACGGCTGGAAGCGGCGGTGCGGCTGTATCGCAGCTACGGGTTCGAGGAGATTCCGGACTACAACCGCAATCCGCGGGCCGACCTCTGGATGGAGATCCGGCTCGCCCCCGGGAGGAGCTAGCCAATGGCCAGTGCGCCGATCCTAGCCTCTCCCTCAAGCGTGCGATGGCGGAGCTGCATCTCGATCAGCTGATCGCGCTGGTTGCATTCGCCGGCACCTATCTGGGCCTCACGCTGGGCCGCCTGCCGTTCTTCCGCGTGGATCGCACCGGCGTCGCCATCATCGGCGGCGCCCTCGTCGTGGTGACCGGCGTCCTGCCGTGGGAGCAGGCGGTGGCCGCGGTGGACGCCCACACCCTGGTGCTCCTGTTCGGTATGATGATCGTGGCCGCGTACCTGCGCCTCTCCGGCTTCTTCCGCCTGGCGACCTACGCGGCGGTGCGGCGGGCCCACACCCCGGTCGGGCTGCTGGCCCTGATCATCGTCGCGGCGGGCGTGCTCTCCGCGCTCTTCGTCAACGACGTGGTGTGTCTCGTGATGGCGCCCATCGTGCTGGATCTCGCGCGCCAGCTCCGCCTGGCCACGCTCACCGGCAATCCCCAGAACATGCTGGTGGGCAGCTTCTCTGGCATCAGCTACCGCACCTTCCTGCTGCGGGAGGCGCCGATCGCCCTGATCGGGCTCGGGCTGGTGTTCCTGGTGATCTGGCTCGTGTACCGCCGGCGGCTCCCGGCCGAGCTGCCCGCCGCGGACCTCGAGGGCCGCTTCGCGGTGGACTATCCACTCATGATCAAGACGGTGGCCGCCGTGTCGGTCATGCTAGTGGCCTTCCTGGCCGGCGTGCCGATCGCGCTGGTGGCGATCGGGGGCGCCGCCTACACGCTGCTCACGCGGCGGGTGAATCCGGAGAAGGTGTACCGCGAAATCGACTGGGGGCTGCTCGTGTTGTTCACCGGGCTCTTCGTGGTCATCGGCGCGGTCGAGCAGACGGGCCTCGCCGGCGAGGTGCTCGGCTGGGCCTCCGCGGTCGGGCTCCATCGGCCGCTCGTGCTCACCGTGGTCACCGCCGTGCTCTCGAACCTGGTCTCCAACGTGCCGGCAGTCCTGCTCTTCAAGAGCGTGATCCCGACCTTCGGCGAGCCGGTACGCGCCTGGCTGCTGCTCGCCATGGCCTCGACGCTCGCGGGCAACCTCACGATCCTGGGCTCGGTGGCCAACCTGATCGTGGTGGAGCAGGCGCGCGGCGCGGGCATCCCGGTCGGCTTCGTCGAGTACAGCAAGGTCGGCGTGCCCGTCACGGTGCTGACCCTGCTGGTCGGCTGGCTCCTCCTCGTGCTCCTTCCCGTGTGACCACCCTCCCCCTACCCTCTCCCTGGAAGGGAGAGGGTAGACCGGGAAACCCTCTGCCCTCCGGAGGCCTGTGACCCTCTCCCCTCTGGGGAGAGGGCAGGGTGAGGGGCCTGGGGTTGAGGGGGATAATGGCCGCATGGCTTTTCTCTCCGAGCTCACGGCCCTGCGTGCGCGTGTCGCGGCGAGCCCGGGCCGCCTCGAGAAGCGGCGCCTCGTCGCCGACTACCTGCGCGGCCTCTCGCCCGACGACCTGCCCCGCGCCGTCACCTACCTGAGTGGCCGCGCCTTCGCCGCCTCGGACCCGCGCGTGCTCAACGTCCGTGGCCTGCCCGCGCCGGGGCCCAGCCCCTCACCCTGCCCTCTCCCCGGAGGGGAGAGGGTGCCGCTGACCCTCGCCGACGTGGCGCAGGCCTTCGGCGCGGTCGCCGAGGCCGCCGGCCCCGGCGCCCGGCGGCTCCGCGACGCGCGCCTCGGCGAGCTGGCCGGGCGGGCGTCGGCGGAGGAGCGCGATCTGCTCCAGCGCGTGATCTATGGCGAGATGCGCATGGGCCTCTCCGAGGGCCTCGTGCTGGAGGCCATCGCGGAGGCGGCCGGCGTCGCGCCGGCGGCGGTGCGCCGCGCGGCCCTGGTGACCGGCGACCTCACCGCGGTCGCCGCGCTCGCGCTCGGGCAGGGCGCGGAGGCGCTGGCCGCCGCGGAGCCCCGCGTCTTCGTGCCGCTCTTGCCGATGCTGGCCGAGATCGCGGGCGATGTGGGCGAGGCGCTGGCCGCCCACGGCGGAACCTCGGCGATCGAGTACAAGTACGACGGCGCGCGCATCCAGCTCCACCGTGACGGCGACCGCGTGGCGATCTGGAGCCGCCACATGTCCGACGTCACCCGCAGCCTGCCCGACATCGTGGCCATCGCCCGGCGCGATCTCTCCGGCGCGCCGTACATCCTGGACGGCGAGGTCGTGGCCCTCGACCGGGCGGGCCGCCCGCTACCCTTCCAGGAGCTGATGCGCCGCTTCCGGCGCGTGCGCGGCGTGGAGGCGGCCGCGGAGGAGTTGCCGCTCACACTGCATCTGTTCGACTGCTTGATGGCCGGCGGCCGCTCGCTCCTCGACGAGCCCTACGCGAAGCGGTGGGAGGAGCTGCAGGGCGTGACCGGCGGCCGGTGGCTGGCCGAGCGCGCGATGATCACCAGCGCGCCGGAGGGCAACGCCATGATGGCCCGCGCCCTGGCGGCCGGGCACGAGGGCGTGATGGCCAAGGACCCGCGCAGCTCCTACGAGCCGGGCGGTCGCGGCAAGCGGTGGTTCAAGCTCAAGGCCACGCAGAGCGTGGACTGCGTGATCGTCGCCGCCGACCGCGGCTCCGGCCGCCGCGTGGGCTGGCTCTCGAACTACCATCTGGCGGTGCGCGACGGGGAGGACTGGGCGGACGTGGGCAAGACCTTCAAGGGGCTCACCGACCGCGAGTTCACCCTGATGACCGAACGGTTACGCGCGCTGGCCACCGCCGACGACGGCTACACAGTGCGGGTGCGCCCGGAGGTGGTGGTCGAGGTCGAGTGCAACGAGATCCAGAAGAGCCCGACCTACCCCTCCGGCTTCGCGCTCCGGTTCGCCCGCATCGCGCGCATCCGGGAGGATAAGGCCCCCGGCCAGGCCACCACGCTGGAGGAGCTGCGCGGCCTCTACGAGCGGCAGTTCGCCACGAAGGGCCGCGCCGAGCCCTAGTGGAGATCACCCGACGAGCCTGGCCCGCGTCACATCGAGCGGGTGATCGATCAGCGCCTGCACCCGTTCGATGAAACGCACCGTATGCGGCAGGCCCGCGTGATGGTCGAATGCCGCTTCGTCAACCCAGCGTGAATGGATGTAGAAAAGGCGCGGGTCACGGGTCGAGCGGAACGCCTGAATGCTCAGGCAGCCCGCTTCCTCACGGGACGGGCCAACGACGTGGCGGAGCGCCTCTTCCACGGCGCGCTCGTCTCCCGGGCGCGCATGAAAACGTCCGAAGATGAACAGCTCCAAGCGTCCTCCTCAGAGTGCCCCCAACCGCAGCGTCCACGGAACGATTTGCTTGATTTGCAGCAGGCCGTTGCGTGCCCAGCAATCGGCCGAGAGCCGCGACCTGATCTCGTCCACGTCGTTCGCGCGCGCGATCAGGAGCACGTCGGGTGTGCCTTCGAGCGGTCCCACGAGTCGCACGAACCCGTCGCGGTGAAGCGCGTTCATGAAGACCGCATGCGCGTGCCATTCGTCCTGCTCTTCCATCGGGCGCTCGGCGTTCCAGGCCGAGCCTCGCGATCGAGTGACGGCGAAGAGTCTCGGCATGACCACCTCCACCGCCCTAGTCTACTCGGGTCGAGGTCATGACCCAGTTCTTCTCCCAGGTCTTGCCCTCGTCGGGGGAGAGCTCCTGCTCCCAGCGCGCTCCGTTCCGGGTGATGTTCGACCACGTGAACCGGACGAGGATCGGCCGGCCGTCGAGCTTCTGGCGGCCCTCGAAGACGCCGACGCCGTTCTCGAACGAGCCCACCACGGGGGGCTCGAGCCCATCGATCTGGTTGCTCGCCCAGTAGATGCTCCACTGGCGGGTGCGCCGGTTGTAGAGGCGCAGGGACATCCCGACGAAGCCGGGGCCAGTGGTCGGTGACGAAATCGTCCATGTTGCCCAGCCTGCCCGGGAGCAGGCGGGCTTCCTGGACCGCCTCGAAGGTCTCCCACTCCGTGCATCCCTGGAGGCGCTGCTTCAGGCGCTCGTTGCGGATGCGGAGGCCGTGGCGGAGGAAGGAGCGGCGGGTGGGCTCGAGGCGCAGGTGCTCCCGCCGGTGCACGCCGGGCGTGGCGATCGGCGATGGCCGGTACGCGTCGGCGGTTGCGTACGAGAAGAATGTCACGAGGACGTTCGCGTCCTCGCGGACCGGGAGCCGGGCGAACGGGTTCCGCGCCGGCTCCGTGACGAGCCGCGCCAGAGCTCCCGCCTCACTCGCGCCACCCAGTGCCGCGATGGTGCCTGGCGCCGCCGGGCCGCTCAGGTGGTCGATCGTCGCGACCACGAGGCCGCCCGCGATGACGGGGCTCTCCGGTTCGGGCCGGAGGCGTGGATCGAAGCGGAAGCCGGCCGTCCGGTCGGCCGGCTTCAGCAGGAGCACGTTGGTGTGGTCCACCATGGTCGCATTGGCCGCCGGGCTGTGCTCCTTCCACACCGGGCCGCCGTAGAAGGCCTCCAGCGCCCGCGTGCGGGCCTCCATGTCGGGGAAGCCGCGGAGCCAGACGAAGCGGTCCGGGTCGTCGAGGTCGCGGAACTGCCCGATGAGGCGCATGCCGCATCGCTCCTGGCTCTCGACGAAGTGCTCGTCGAAGATCCGGACCAGGGTGTCGCGCGTCCCTGGATGCAGCGTGTACTGTCGCAGCTCGACGACCGGGCAGCAGTGCTCCATGGCGGTCAGTGTCGACGGCCCTTCGGTGGACGAGAAGAGCCAGTTCCGCGAGAAGGCATAGGGCCACTCGGGCCGCCGCGGCTGGTATCATCCGGGGAGCCCAAGAGATGCCTTCACGTATGGCCACCTCGAAACGCCCGACGAGCCTTCTGGTCCGACTCGATCCTCGCCATCGGGGCGGGCTCCAGCGCCAGATCTACGCGAGCATCCAGCGAGCGATCCTGGACGGCGTCGTGGGACCCGGGACGCGCCTGCCCTCGTCGCGCGCCCTGGCCGACGACCTCGGGGTGTCCCGGACCACCACGCTGCTCGCGGTGCAGCAGCTCGAGGCGGAGGGGTACCTCGCCGGGCGCCCGGGGTGCCGGATGGCGCGGCCGCCCGCCCGCCTGAAGCACCCGACCCTGTCGCGGCGCGGAGCCGCCCTGGTGGCGGCGCCCCAGGGCGCCCAGCGCCTCCCGGGCCCGCCGCGCGCCTTCCGCATCGGGACGCCCGGGGTGGACCTGTTCCCGGTGGCGCTCTGGTGGCGGCTCGCGAGCCGGCGGGTGCGTTCGATCACGCCGACCCAGCTCGACTACGGCGAGCCGGCGGGTCTTCGCGCGCTGCGCGAGGCCATCGCCGACCACGTGCAGACCGCGCGCGGCACCCGCTTCAGCGCCGAGCAAGTGCTGGTCGTGGCCGGCGCCCAGCAGGGTCTCGAGCTGATCAGCCGCGTGCTGCTCGATCCGGGCGATCGCGTCTGGATGGAGGAGCCGGGCTACCCGGGGGCGCGCAGCGCGCTGCTCGGTGCGGGGGCGCGTATTGTCCCGGTCCCGGTGGACGCCGAGGGCCTCGCGGTCGAGCCGGGCGCCCGGGGGGCGGCCGATGCGCGCCTGGCCTACGTGACGCCGTCGCATCAGTATCCGCTGGGCGTGCCGATGAGCCTGCCGCGGCGGCTGGCCCTGCTGCGGTGGGCGAGTCGCGCGGGCGCGTGGGTGATCGAGGACGACTACGACAGCGAGTTCCGCTACGGCGCCCGGCCGGTGCCGTGCCTGCACGGGCTCGACGTGGACGGCCGGGTGATCTACGTCGGCAGCTTCAGCAAGACGCTCTTCCCGTCGCTGCGGCTGGGCTTCCTCATCGTTCCCCCCGACTTGCAGGACGGGCTTCAGGCCGCCCGCGCCGCCGCCGACCAGCATCCGCCGGTGCTCGATCAGGCGGTGCTGGCCGACTTCATCGGCGAGGGCCATTTCGCGCGCCACCTCCGGCGCATGCGGGTCGCGTACCGCGAGCGCCTGGAGGCGGTCTCCGACGCGGCGACGCGCTTCTGCCGGGGCGCGCTCCGGCTGCGGCCGACCCGCACCGGGCTCCACGCGATCGCCGATCTCGAGGGGGCCGACGCGGCCCGCGTCTCGCGGGAGGCGGCCGCCCGGGGCGTGGAGGCGACGCCGCTGTCCGCCTACTTCGCGGAGCGCGGGACGCGCGTCAACGCGCTCGTGCTGGGCTTCGCGGCGGTGCGCCCCGAGGCCGCGCGGCGGGGCATGGAGCGGCTCGCCGCCGCGATCGAGGCGGGCCGCCGCGGCTGATCAGGCCCCAGATCAGAGTCGCGGCGCGGATCACCGCCGCCACCTGCTCGGGCGTCTCGATCTGGTCGGTGGCCACGTCCACCGCGCCCACCAGCACGTCCTTGTCGCCGAGCAGGCCGATGAGCGCGATCGGCACCCGCGAGCCGGCGCACTCGAGCGACACGCCGCCGATGCGGCTTCGCGCCAGCACCGGGAAGGTGCGCTCGTACTGGCGCCACTCGCCGCCCAGCGTCTGCTTCCAGTCGGTATTGGCCTTGATGCCGTAGCCGTAGCAGATGTGCACGGCGGTGCGGCAGCGCAGGCCTTCCACGGCGCGGTCGAGCGCGGCCACGCCCCAGTCGCGCACCTCGTCCATGTAGACGTTGAAGGCGGGCTCGTCGAGCTGCAGCATGTCGAGCCCGAGCGCCTCCAGCTCGCGCGCTTCCTCGTTGATGAGCCCGGCCAGGTCCATCGCGAGCCGCTCGCGGCTGCCGTAGTGTGCGTCGTGGATGGTGTCCACGATGGTCATTGGCCCCGGCATCGTCAGCTTGAGCCGCCGGCCGGTGTTGGCCCGCGCCCAGCGCACGTCTTCGCCATGGATTGGGCCGTGGATCGAGCCGCGGCGCCGCACCGGCCCGGTCACCGTCGGGACGTTGGCCTTGTAGCGATCGGCCCGGATGCCGATCGTGACCATCTTCGAGAAGTCGATGCCGTCGAGGCATTCCACGAAGCCCCAGACGAAGTGACGGCGCGTCTGCTCGCCGTCGGTGACGATGTCGATGCCCGCCTGCTCCTGCTCGCGCAGGGCCAGGAGCACCGCGTCGCGCTTGCCCTCCTCGAGCGCGCGGCCTTCGAGCCGCCAGGGGGCCCACAGTGTATTGGGCGGGGCCAGCCACTCGGGTTTCGGGAGACTGCCGGCGATGGTGGTCTCCAGCATCGGTGGGCGGCATGGTACCATGCCCGACATGACGGGCCGGTATTGCCTCCTGCTCCTCGTCGCCGCGTCGCTCATTCCGGTCGGCTGCAGCTCCGAGCGGGACCGCCAGTGGTACAAGCCCGGCGCCAACTACACGGTGACCGAGTTCACCCGCGATCGCGACGAGTGCACCAAGGGCCGCGAGCTGGACGAGCAGTGCATGAAGCAGCGCGGCTGGGTGCCGCTCACCAGCGATCGCGAGCCGCCCACCGCGGTGAAGCCGGCCCAGACTCCGCGTGGCCCCCGCTACTAACCTCCGCGCGGTCATCTTCGACTTCGGTGGTGTCCTGTTGGACATGCGCTGGGACGTGGCGCGCGAGCTCGACCGCGCCCACGGCCTGCCCAAGTCCTCGGTGTTCGAGACGCTCTACCGCTGCCCGGCCTGGAACGACATCGAGTGCGGCGTGGGCGATCCGGCCGCGTGGACGGAGGGCGCCCACCGGGAGCTCGAGCGGCGCGCCGGCCGCACGCTGCCGCGCCTGCACGAGGAGTGGCGGCGGGCCCAGGTGGCCATCGACGCCAACATCGCCCTGGTGCGCGCGCTGCGGCCCCCGTACCGCTGCTCGGTCCTGAGCAACGCGGATCTCTCGCTGCGAGGGCGATTGAAAGGAGAGCTGGCGCTGGACCACCTCTTCGACGACATCGTGGTCTCCGCCGAGGTCGGGATGGCGAAGCCCCGGCCGGAGATCTTCCGCCTCGCCGCCGATCGTCTGGGCCTGCCTCCCGCGGCGTGCGTCTTCGTGGACGACTGGGACCAGAACGTGGACGCGGCACGCGCCGTCGGCATGCCGGCGGTGCTCCACCGCGTGGACCAGGGTCACGACCTGCGCGCCCAGCTCGCGGCGCTGGGCGTGGCGCCGGACGCCTGATGGCGCGCACCGCGCTCTTCCTGAGCCCCGGCGCCGACCTGGCGCCCGCGGTGGCCTTGGCCCGGCGCGCCGACGCGCTGGGCTACGAGAGCCTCTGGGTCACCCACGGCATCGGCCGTGACGCGCTGCTGACGCTCTCGGCCTACGCGCCGGTGGCTCCGCACGCCGGCCTCGGCACCGGCGTCATCCCGGTCTACCCGCGGCATCCGGTGCTGCTCGCCCAGGAGGCCCTCACGCTGTCCGACACGAGCGGCGGCCGCCTGCGCCTGGGCATCGGGGTGAGCCACCGGCCGATGATGGAGGGCGCCCTCGGCCTCGACATGGGCCGACCGCTCGACGTCATCCGCGAGTACGTGACCGTGCTGCGCGGCGCGCTGACCGGCAAGGTGCAGCACGAGGGCGCGCGCTACCGCGTCAACTGGCAGAGCGGGCTCCCGAAGATCCCGGCCGCGCCGCCGATCCTCCTGGCCGGGCTGGCCCCGCGCATGCTGGAGCTGGCCGGCGAGATCGCCGACGGCGTCGTGCTCTGGCTGGCCGCGCCCGCCTACGTGCGCGAGCACGAACTGCCCGCCATCCGGCGGGGCCGCGCCCGCGCGGGCAAGCCGCTCGAGGGCTTCGAGATCGTGGCGGCAGCACCCGCGGCGCTCACCGCGGACCGGACGGCGGCCACCGCGCTCTTCCGCACCGAGCTGCAGCGCTACCTGGTGCTGCCCTTCTACCGCGCCATGCTGGAGCAGAGCGGCTTCACCGCCGACGTGCAGGCCTTCGACCGGGCCCCGGGGCCAGGCGCGGTGTCGGACCGTCTCGTGGCCGCGCTCGGCGGCATCGGCGACTTCCGCGCGGTGTCGGGCTTCGTCAGCGCGTATCGCGACGCGGGCGTGACGCTGCCGGCGGTGCGCCCGATCGGCTTCCCCGACGCGCCCCACTATCAGCCGACGGTCGAGGCGGCGGTGGCCGCGTAAGCGCATGCTCTACATGGTCATCGAGTACTTCAACGCGGGCGCGGCGCCGGAGATCTACCGCCGTGTGCGCGAGCGCGGCCGGCAGCTCCCGCCCGGCCTCGAGTACGTGGATAGCTGGGTGGACCTCGACTACCTCCGCTGCTTCCAGCTCATGCGCACCGACGATCGATCGCTGCTCGACGTGTGGGCCAAGGCGTGGGGCGACCTCATTCATATGGAGGTCATTCCGGTGCGCACCTCGGCCGAGGCCGCCCGGCACATCGCCGACCAGCCCTGACGGTGGACGCGCATCCCAGACCGAGCGGCGTCGGACGCGTTCTTCGACGCGGGGGCGCCCGGGTGATCCGCGCGAGCTGAAAATTCCGCCTCGTGCCAGACTGGGAGGCACGATGGTCGAGGCAATCCTGAGACACGTCGCGCTCCCGGCGGCCGCCCCGGCCGCGGTCATCGGTCTGTACTTCACCCCGGTGCTGCTCTTCGGGTGCGTGAACCGGGGGTTGCTGGCGGTGGCGGTCGTGCTCGTCTCGGCGGGGGCGGCATTCGTCACCGCGCGGATCGGCTGGCGCGAGCAGGCGCGAGGCCGCTCATCGGCCAGGTGGCTGATCTCGACCGTGATCCTCACGACCCCGCTGGCCCTGGTGC
>WNFF01009309.1_pt1 | contig 11023 bp, 8 predicted proteins | sample 5400441 | NCBI WGS metagenome assembly WNFF01 (sample SAMN13153345, study PRJNA577476) | soil metagenome | isolation source: 120 cm saprolite under Douglas fir tree site 2 hole 3 replicate 1 | place: USA:California | collected 2015-04-18
GGTGGCCTCAGCCTGTGTTTCGTTCGAAGGGACGCCTTCGGAAAAGACTCGGACCGAATGCGGATCGCGCACGCCGTTGCCGCCGAGCGAGCTGCCGATGATGTCGTTGGTGAACATGGCTTCGATATTTACGTTGTTCTTCTTCGATTCTTCGGCAAAGTGCGTCGCGCCGAGCAAGCCCTGCTCTTCACCCGGCACCGTCAGGAAAATGATCGTCGCGTCGAATTTGTATTTCGCCATCACGCGCGCCGTCTCCAGAACGGCCGCCGTCCCTGAGGCATCATCGTTCGCGCCGGGCGCGTCACACTTGGCGTCGATCGGACTGTTGCACATGGAATCGTAGTGACCGCTGACGACATAGACGCGATTGGCGGATTCGAGCTGACTGCCTTTCAGCGTCGCGACTATGTTCGTAAGGATCGTTGGCTGCGGCACGCGCGCGACCTTCGGCTGTTCAAATGTTTGCTTCTCGACAGTCATTCGTCCGCCGGACGCGATAGCAGCTCCTTGAAATTCGGCGCAGAGCCAGTCACGCGCCGCGCCGATACCCCGATTCGGATCGCTCTGATCCGAAAGCGTGTTGCGCGTTCCAAAGCTCACGAGCTTGCGAATTGTATTTTCAATGTTGCGCGGATCGATCTCAGCGACGATTTTCGAAATCTGCGGGTTGCGCGCGGCCGCACGGGTCCTGGCTGAACGACGCACGCGTGTTGGTAACCGCTTTGCCGGTCCCGCAGCGGAGTTTGTTTGATTTAAGGTGGCGGTTTTTCGTTCTGCCTGCGAAGGAAGAACGAACAGCCCGGCAACTAGCAAAAGAAACAGGCAGTGTAAAGACAAACGAAAAGGCCAGACGGCCTGAGTCACTCGCATCTGATCGCACCTCGCGGATGATTGACGGTCCGAACTCGGCGAGACTCTACCAACTCAGAGTTTGGAGGGCAACACGCGGGACGTTGAACTGGGCGAATTTATTTCTTGAGTTCTCCGCGGTTCGGCGGATCGCTGGTTTCGGCGGGCGAACGGTAGACGGGTTCAAAGAAGCGAGTGGTGTGTTCGGTCACGCTCGGCGCCTGTTCAAGGCGCGCGGTGATTGGCCTTTGCAGCTGCGGCGTGTGAGGCGCGACAATCGCGTTTGGCCGTTTGAGTTGTGGTTGAACTGTTGATGACAGGGCCGCCGTGATCACTCTGGATAATTGCCGGATCAGGAATATGTCCACCGTAAGGATGGTAATCATTCCAAAGACGATTAGGGCGATCAGAGGATCGTTGTTTTCGCCGCGGAGGGTCATCGACAACGCTCTGGCTCCCTCGATTAAACCCGCAAAGCCGCCCAGTGTCAGTACCGCCAGGGTCACTGAAATAATCAACGTCGGCTTGGTCACGTTGATGACTGCCGGCTCTGTTTGCGGCGCGACCATTCCGCCCAGATTCGCTCCGCAGCGATTGCAGTAGGGCAGTCCGATCGTGTCTTCGGTTCCGCAGGATGGACAGAACATGCGTAGGTGGATAGTAAATCGCGAGTCAGGAATAGTAAATGCTTGTTAACTCACGATGCTTTCCGCAAAGAGATACGCTTCACAGCCTGGCGAGGTTCACACCATTTGCTTTTGAGAAGGTCAACGAATTCTATAGGCCTTGCCCTTTGAGACCACGATCACTTCGCCGCCAAGCTGCTCGGCCATCGACCGCACCGCCGGATCCAAGGCGCGAAAAGCCTCCGAGCCGCGCGCCACATTCGTGATCGACATCGACGACTTGAACTTCGAGTCTACCCAGGCATTTCCTTGCCGGCGAAACTTGTGGCCGCCGGCCGAACGTGTCTCAGGCGGCTTCTCCGACTCGCTGCGGGCCGCGCCGGTCGCAGGCTTCCTGGCTGTCTCGTTGTTCTCTTCGTCGCGGGCGTGGTTTACTGCCAGGTTCCCCTGCGTAGCGGCTTGGCTGTTCGAGTCCTGTATTCGATTTTGGCTCTGCTGAGTCTGCTGATTTGTCGACTGCTGGTTCATCGCCTGGTTATTTCTGGTCCGGATGTCGTCGCTTTCGGCGCCGCGATTTTGGGATATCCCGCCAACCGATCTGTCCATCTCTTTGAGCTTATCGGAAGACGGCTCCGACTTCCGCGGGCCCGACGCCTTGGCAACGCTTTGCGCGGCGCGCTCTTCGCGAGATTGCGTTTGGGCGCGTCCGGCCTCACCCGGAGGTGGCGGCGCAAAAGACGGCTGCTGCTGCCGCGTCTCCTGTTGTTTGGCGATTACCGGTTCGGCGCCTCGCACGAACAACGGCCGGTCAGTGGTGGCCCCTTCTTTCTCCGGCTTCGGCGGCGCGGTCGTGTTGTCCGCAACTTTCGATTCGTCCTTCTTCAAGTCCGAGCTTGGATTCTCTGCCGGATGGGAAACTGTTGCTGACGGGCCCGCAGAGTTTTGCGCTTTCTCCTTAGCTTCGGGAGCGCCAGCTTCGCCTTGTTTCACAGCACTGGCTTGCGTCTGGCTCGTCTGCTCGTTCTGGGCAACGAGCCTGGAGTCCCCTTGACGGCGGAGAGCCAAAAACGTCACGCCGACAGCCACAACCAACACCGCGGCAAAGGCTGCATAACGCAGCATCGGCGGTGCGAAAAACGAAGTCAGTTTCTGCCAAAGCGACCCGCCGGCGGTTTCAATCGCTCCGGCGCCGGCGTTCGCTGTAGCTCCGGCGGCGATCGATAATTGGGTCGCCAGTGTGCGGCAGTCGTGGCACTCTGCCAGGTGCGACACATAGCGAGAGCGCGCCGTTGCGGGAGCCGCACCTTCGGCAAATGCGTTGAGTTCATCGGCGTCCAGATGGTCCGCCGGCGCGCCGGCAGGAGCGTGCCCGCCGTAGCGCTTCAGCAAAACGTCGATTTGTGAATCTTCAGGTTGCATCTAACTATATCTTTCGGAAACAGCCGGCTCTGTGACGAAAATCATTTCCGGCCGCAGCCACCCGTACGATGAACGAACGCTCGTCCCACAACTTGCGAAATCATAGCGAACAAGTTCTAACGCCTCGCTATCCTTCCAGCGGCGAATTCTGCAAAGTCGACTCTGGTCGCGACGCGAGCATGGGTTCGACTTCGGTTTGCAAATGCGCCGCGATTTCGGCCAACGATCTCGTAGCCTCTGACTTCGTCCAGCCGTGCTCCTTCATTAGAATTTCCTCGACGCGCTCTCTTATTTCGGAATGTATGCGCGTCAGGCGGCGGCTGGCGGTCGCTTCATGAACTCCCAGAACTGCTCCCGCCTCACGGAGACGGAGCCCGTCGAAATAATACAACTTCACCAGCAGACGATCCTCCGCGTCGAGTTTAGCGAGCGTCTGTGCCAGCGCCTTCTCGACATCGGCCGCGGCCAACTCGCCGGCCAGGGCTTCCTCAGGATTTGGCGAAGACTGAAAGACGCTGAGGGCGTCCCGCTCGCCATCCGAATCGTGCGCCAATCGATCCAGATCAGCGTCTTCTTCGGTCTGCACGAAACGCGACTCGCGGCGATGCTGATCGATGGCCAGTTGACCCACCACGGCACGCAGCCACCCGCCCAACGAACCGGCGCCCGAATAGTACGCCAGCTTTCCCGCCGGCCGGCCGTCCGCGCGCGCTTTCAGTCCGTGCAACTCAGCCCAAATCGATTGCGCCAGATCCTCAGCCGTGTCTTCGTTAGAACTTGCAGAGCGCGCCGCGGAACGCACGGTCGCGCCAAAGCCTTCCACCAGCTCACTCCACGCCGACTGATCACCTCGCTCGCAGGCGATCACCAAACACAAGTCGTCGGCCCGGAGGCCGTCGAGAAAACTTTCGATCGCCGTGGCCGGCGGCGAAGGATCATCCTTCAAGACGTACTTGTCGATTGCCAGACGCAGGCGCGCTGATACTGCTCCCTCATCAAGCGCGCGCGAATTCGCCGCTCGGGCCAGGAGGCGCTCGGCTCCGGCGCGAATCAACTCTTCAATCTTTTTTGCTTCCTGCGTCAAGAATCTTCCAAGTTGCCCGTCAGCCAGCGCGCCAATCCTATCACGATAATTCCTGCGAACCGGCGGCCAATCTCGATTTCAGCCGCACTGGTTTGATGAGAGATTGCGCTTCCGGTTGCCGGCACTGTTTTCGGAACCGGGAGCGGACCGGGGTCCCTGCCCGGGCAGCCCGCGTGGGGTGGTAGCCGCGACCGGGTCATGGAGTCTCTCAGCCCCGGACCGCAATTGTTCGGGGGCAAATCGACAATCACCAATCTAAAACCTAAAATCCCAGTGTGCTGCGCGTAACTGAAGTCTTTCGCTCGATCCAGGGCGAATCAACGCACGCCGGCCGGCCGTGCACATTCGTGCGGCTGACCGGCTGCCCGATGCGCTGCGTCTGGTGCGACAGCGAATATACTTTCACCGGCGGCGACCACGTCTCGATCGAAGACGTGATGAAAAAGGTGCGCGACTTTGGTTGCAGTTTGGTCGAAGTCACCGGCGGCGAGCCGCTCGCCCAGCGCGAGGCTCAGGCTTTGATTACGAGACTTTGCGACGAAGAATACGAAGTCCTGATCGAAACCGGCGGCTATGTCTCGACCAAAGAAGTGGACCGGCGAGCGAAGATAATCCTGGACATCAAGTGTCCGGGCTCAGGCGAGGCTGAACGAAATCATTGGCCCAATCTTGATTTGCTGCAAGCCGATCGAGACGAAGTGAAGTTCGTGATCGCTGATCGCGCCGACTGGGACTTCGCGCTCAAGGTGATCGCTGAGCACGATCTCGAAAGGCGCGCCCGAGCGATCCTGATCTCTCCGGCCTGGGGCCAGATTGACCTGGCTGAACTGGCGAATTGGATCGCCGGAAGCGGAATGGAACTTCGCATGCAGTTGCAACTGCACAAGTACATCTGGAGCCCGGACGCGCGCGGAGTATAAGCCGAACATTCCATTTGTCATTTTGCTTCGTGTCCGTTCGTGTTAATTCGTGGATCGCTTTCTCTTCTCAGCCCAGGGCACGATCCACGAAATCACACGAAGCAAAGCGAGACGAATAACAAATGAGAAGTGGAAACTGAGTCAATCAATCTAATGGGCGGCAGCAGTGAAATCAAACACGAGTCGATTGAGGAAATGGATTCATTCATCCTTCCGCCTTCATCCCTGGCTGTCTGTCTCGTTTCCGGCGGCATGGACTCTTGCGTCACAGCAGCCATAGCGGCGAAGGAAAACACTGAACTTGCTTTCCTGCACGTTTCGTACGGCCAGCGGACCGAGGCGCGGGAGCGCCGCGCGTTTGACGAACTTGCCGATCACTATGGCGTGACTAATCGTTTGGCAGTGTCCATTGAGCACCTGAAAACGATCGGCGGCTCGTCGCTAACCGACCAAAGTATTCCCGTGACCGAGGCCAACCTTGCTGCGCGCGAAATCCCGACCAGCTACGTTCCTTTTCGTAACGCGCACCTGCTTTCGATTGCGGCCAGTTGGGCCGAGGCGATCCGCGCCCAGCGCATCTACATCGGTGCGGTGGCGGACGATTCTTCGGGCTATCCCGATTGCCGTCCTGAGTTCTACGAGGCCTTTCAAGGCGCGATTGACGCCGGCACCAGACCGGAAACGCGCGTTGAAATCGTTACCCCGGTGATTCACTGGCGCAAGTCTGAGATCGTACTGCGCGGTCTGGAACTGGCGGCGCCGCTGGAACTCACCTGGTCATGCTACCAGGCGGAAGATAAGGCTTGTGGGCGCTGCGATTCGTGCGCGTTGCGTCTGCGCGCGTTCAAAGACGCTGGGGTCGCGGATCCGATTCCCTATGCTTGACAGTCGCGGTCTCGCTGATTAACTTAAAGCCGGTTTGCGGCCACCTACAACTTGTTGTAATTGAATGGCATCTTAACGTCGGTCGCTCAGGCAGCCACAGTTTAATTTGGAGGATTACATGATGCGTCGTTCTTATTTCATTACCTCGATCGCGGCAGTTGCAGTTCTTCTTTGCGGCGCCGCGGCCGTCTCAGCTCAGACGGGCCAACTTCGCGGCCATGTTCTGCTCAAGCAGGCCGACGGCACTACGATTAAAGCCGCGGGCGCGCAAGTGGACGTCTTCCGCACCGACCTGCCCGGATCGTTCCCAACCAAGACCGACAAAAGCGGTGTATTTGTCTATGCGGGCCTGCCGTTCGTGGGTCGGTACATCATCGCTGCGAGCATGCCCAACGCCGCACCTAATTTTATCGCTGGTGTCAGAGTTGGTCAGGACATCGACTATGAAGTTGTGCTGTCACCGGGTGACGGGCGTCGCCTGACTGAAGCGGAAGCCAAGGCCCTGGTGAAGCCAGGTGGCGGAGGTTCAACTCCGACTGGTGGCGGTGGCGCTAAGATTACTCCCGAAGAGGAAGCGAAGCGAAAAGCGGAGAATGAAAGGATCGCAAAGGAAAACGAAAAGAACATAAACATAAATAAGGTGGTTGGTGAAGCTTTCAAGGCCGGCAATGCCGCGTTGACCGCGAAGAACTATGACGAAGCGCTCAAGCAATACGACACGGGTCTGGCCGCGGATCCCGAGCAGCCTTCCCTTTTGACTAATAAGACGTTGGCTCTGAAAGCGCGGGGCGTCGATAGGTACAATGCTGCGATTCTAACGAAGGATGAAGCCGCGAAAACATCCGGACTTGAACTAGCGAAGGCGGATTTCAAAGCTGCCGCCGACGCGGCGAATAAGGCGGCTGACATCATAAAGAAGATGCCGGCGGCCACGGATCCTGAGGAGCAGAAGCAGCAGACCGTGAACAAATACGCCACGATGAGTGCTCGAGCCGAAGCCATGCGCCTGTTCGTGACCAAGGCCGACGGGACCCAAGCCGATGCCGGCGCTGCCGCATTTGAGGATTACATAGCGGTTGAAACGGACGCGGCAAAGAAATCAAGAGCGCAACTTGATATGGCGCAAATGCTGCTCGACGCAGGCGCTGGCGACAAAGCATTCGCCGCATATCAGAAGATTCTGGCCGAGAAGCCTGACGATCCTGACGCGAACCTTGGGGCCGGATTGGCGCTCTTTAGCACTGGCGACAAAGCCAAGTACCAGGAGGCGGCGAATTATTTGCAGCACTTCGTTGACAAAGCCGGGGATGATCACAAGTTCAAGGCAGATGCAAAGGCGATTCTGGCGGAACTAAAGAGCACGGAGAATGTCGTGCCTGAAAAGACGAATGCTCCTCCACGGCGCAAGCGACCGTAATCCGCAAAGTGGTTTCTGTTTATTGTTTAGGGCACGGTGCGCCGTGCCCTTTTTGTTTGGCGGCGGGCGCTAATGAAAATCGTGCGACCCGGCGCTCGCCATTGTGATCTGAAGCGGCTCGACGCGCCTGGCCTTTACTGAAACGACGTTGTCCTGATGTTGCAACGCTCCTTCGATCAGCAGAAACGGATAATCAACCAGCACGAGTCGATTCTTTTCGAAAAGCTGCGGCGTGACGATCACGTTCGCGATTCCAGTCTCGTCTTCCAGACTTAGAAACACGAATCCTTTCGCCGTGCCGGGACGCTGACGCACGATCACCCAGCCGGCTATGCGCACCGGCATTCCGTTGCGCGTGCTCTTCAAATCAATTGCGCGGACAACGTTCATCGTGTCGAGCCACGCGCGTTGATGGGCCATTGGGTGGCGGCCAATCGTCATTCCCGTGCCGCGCAAGTCCGCATTCAAACGTTCGCTGAGAGTCATCGGCACGAGCGGTGAGCCGTTCTCTTCTTCAACTGCTTCGTACAACGGACCAACGGCCCGCGCCACCCGCTCGACTTGCCACAGCGCGTCGCGACGATTCGCGCTTGGGTGTTGGGTGTGGGGTTTAGGGTGTAGGGGATTTAATCTCGAGGCTGGCTCCCGGGACTTCTCTTTCCTTTGCGCTTTTGCGCCTTGGCGTGAGTTTTCATCAGTTATTGACGCGGCGGTGGGAAGGCAAGGAGAACTTTCACACAAAGGCGCAAAGACGCAAAGTTTTTCCCCCTCGATAAAATTCAACGCTCCCGTCGCCGCCAGTTTCCGCAACTCGTCTTTTCTCAATTCCGGCACGCGTCTGTGCAAATCATCGATGCTGGTAAACGAGCGCTGCCCGCGCTCGCCCTTTGACGCACATCAGGCCGAGACGGAGATGAGGAGACAGGGAGACAGGGAGACGGGGCGAAGGGGAGATACAGAGATGCGGAGAACGAGCTTGATCAGCTGGATTCTCCCCGTCTCCGTTTCTCCCCATCTCCGTTTCTCCCTGTCTCCCCGTCTCCAACGTACATTCCCAATTCGACCGCGTCACATCCACCGGCTTCACTTTCAATCCATGCCGTTGCGCGTCTTTGATAATCGTGAATGGCTGATAGAAACCCATCGGCTGATTGTTGAGCGTAGCAGCGGTGAACGCGGCCAGGTAATGGCATTTGAGATAGGCGCTGGCATAAGCAATCAAAGCAAAACTGGCGGCGTGCGATTCGGGAAAACCATAAAGCGCAAACGAAGCGATCGATTGCACAATTTCGTCCTGCGTCTGGCCGGTAATTCCCTCCTTCGTCATCCCCCGCCGCAGTTTGATTTCAATCTCGCGCATCCGCGCTTCCGAACGCTTGAACCCCATCGCGCGGCGCAACTCTTCCGCCTCGCCGCCGCTAAAACCCGCGCAGATCATCGCCATCTTTAACAACTGTTCCTGGAAAAGCGGCACGCCGAGCGTGCGCCGGAGCACCGGCTCGAGCGCAGGATGCGCATACTTAACCGGCGCGCGGCCCAAACGTCGACTCAGGTAAGGATTTACCATGTTGCCGACAATCGGTCCCGGCCGGATGATCGCCACCTGCACCACGATGTCGTAAAACTTTTGCGGCCGCAGTCGCGGCAGACAAGACATCTGGGCGCGGCTTTCAACCTGGAACATGCCAATCGTGTCCGCGTTTTGCAAAGCGTGATACACGAAAGCGTCGTCTGTCGGCAAATGCGCCAGATCAACCTCTTCGCCCGAAGTAGCGCGAATGATTTGAATCGACTCTTCCAACACAGCCATCATTCCCAGCCCCAGCAAATCGACTTTGATAATGCCAAGGTCGGCGCAATCTTCTTTGTCCCACTGCACCACTACGCGACCGGGCATCGCCGCCGGCTCCAGCGGCACAACTGAATCCAGCTGCCCCTGACAAATCACCATGCCGCCCGAATGCTGACCCAGATGTCGCGGCAGATCCTGAACGGCCGTGTAAAGTTGAAAAAATTTCTTAATGCGCCGGTCAGCCAGGTCAAGGCCCGCATCTTTGAACTGCCGCTCGGTCGTGTCTTTCGGATCTTTCCACTCCCACGTGTGCACCAGACCCGATAAACGTCCGACAGTTTCTTCATCAAAGCCGAGCACTTTGCCGACTTCGCGGGCTGCCGAACGACCGCGATAGGTAATCACGTTCGCGGTCATCGCGGCGCCCAGCTTGCCGTAGCGTTCGTAAACATATTGAATCGCCCGCTCGCGCTGATCGCCGCTCGGCAAATCGAGATCGATGTCCGGCCATTCGCCGCGCTCTTCGGAAAGAAAACGCTCGAACAAGAGTTCCATGCCGACGGGATCGACGGCCGTGATGCCAAGGGAATAGCAGACCGCGCTATTCGCCGCCGAACCGCGACCTTGCACGAGAATGTTATTGCGCCCGCAGAACTGAATGATGTCCCAAACGATTAGGAAATAGCCTTCGAGTTTAAGCTTTTCAATTAGCCGGAGCTCGTGCTCGATTTGCTTTTGGGCGCGCGCGAAACTCGGCGCACCATTCCGGCCCGCGTAACGCAAACGCGCGCCTTCGTAAGTTCGCTGGCGCAGAAACGAAGTCATCGTCTCGCCCGGTGGCACCGGATATTTGGGAAACTCGTAACCGAGATCCTGCATGGTGAACTCCAGCCGCGACGAAAGCTCGACTGTGTTCGCAATCGCTTCAGGCAAATCGGCAAATAGTTGCGCCATTTCTTTGGGAGATTTCACGTGTCGTTCTGAATTAAGTGCCAGCAGCCGGCCGGCAGTTTCCAGACGCACATGATTACGTATACAGGTGAACACGTCCGCCACCTGGCGCTGCGCGCGCTTGGCATAACCAACACCATTCGTCGCCAAAAGCGGCAGCTTCAATCGTCGCGCGATTTCGATCAACGCATGATTGCGCGCTTCTTCCGCGCGATTGAAATGACGCTGCAGCTCGGCATAGACGTTTTCTTTGCCGAAGACATCGATCAACCACTCAGTGTTTCTCTGCGCCCCCTCTGCGACGCTTGCATCTCTGCGGTGAAATTCCTTCGCCAGCGGCCGCGGCCCATCGTTTCCGCCTGTCAAACAAATCAATCCTTCCGCATGCGCCGCCAACTCATCCCGCGTCACCGCACACTCTCCCGGCTTAGCGTGCTTAGGTACGCGCAACTTCATCAGAGTGATCAGCCGGCAAAGGTTTTGATAGCCCGTGCGATTGCGGACCAGAAGAGGCAGATAAATTACGTCTCCGTTTTTTGAACTTGAAACTTGAAACTTGAAACCTGAAACCGCTATTTCCGCGCCAATGTGCGCCTTGATGTCACTCTTCTTTGCGGCCATATGAAACCGCGGCGCCCCGTAAACGCCATCGCGATCCAGCAGAGCCATCGCCGGCATGTCCAGTTCAGCACCGGCGCCGATTAACGCTTCCGGCGTCGAAGCGCCTTCGAGAAAACTAAACGCCGATCGAGCATGTAGCTCAATGTAATCAGTGCGCAGTGGACGGTGAACAGTGGGCAGCCCGCTTTGCCCTTTGCCCTTTGCCCTCTGCTCTTTGCTTTCAGTCATACGTCCCTTCGACAAACCACTCCTCGTTTTGCAAATCGCGATAGATCCGGCAAAGCATTTCCGTTTGGACTCCGATTAGACTGACCACCGCCACGTCCCATTCGTCCCTGGCCCATGAATCCTTGCGCCACCAATCACCAGACGTTCGCCACGGACCAGACGCGCACACAATGGTGCCGCGCAAAGCGCAGTGATCCGCATCTCGAACGCTAATTTGTGACGGTCGCCCAT
>WNFF01004801.1_pt1 | contig 11020 bp, 10 predicted proteins | sample 5400441 | NCBI WGS metagenome assembly WNFF01 (sample SAMN13153345, study PRJNA577476) | soil metagenome | isolation source: 120 cm saprolite under Douglas fir tree site 2 hole 3 replicate 1 | place: USA:California | collected 2015-04-18
TGTTTTTCGAAGCCAACCTGTCCGCCTTCGTCGACGCCGCAGCGCAGCTATTGGCCGAGCAGGGCCGCTTGCTGCTCGGTGATATTCCGAACGCGACGATGCGCAAGCGCTTTATGGCCAGCGAAGCGGGAAAAGCATACCACAAGATCCATTATCCGCACCTACCCGAACCGAGTGTCGTGTTCAACACGCTCTCGCCGGGCGAGATTGACGACGGCGTGGTGCTGGGGCTCCTCGCGCGCATGCGGGCGGCGGGGTTTCACGCCTTCGTCATGCCGCAGGCGGCGGATCTGCCGATGGCGAACCGCCGGGAGGATCTCCTGATCGTCCGGCCCTGAGGGCGTCCTTTCCGGAATTATGGAGCAGTCTCACCTACCAAAAAGCGTGAAAATTTCGGGAAAACCTGCGAAAGTGCGGTGCAACACACACCCGATCGATAACGTGCTTAAATTGATAACGCACTGACTTCCTTAAAACCTTATCAATCTTCCGGCGTGAAAATAATGCCCAGAAACCCGTAAAAGGGTTAGGGAGATCGCATGGACGTTACTAGCAAGGCCGCCCTCGCGGCGGTCGAAGCGCTGATCTGGCAACTTGTGACCAGCGGGACGCTTCCGGCTGCACAGCTTGCTACCGAATTGGAACGCTACGCGGGGTTTTCCGGCGAGGCTGGGCGGATGTTGCAAACGCTGGCTCACGTGGCGCGTGCGGGAGCGTTCCCTGCGCTCGTCGCGGCCTCCCGGCAAGAACCGGCCAGATGGAACCGCCGGTCAAAACATCACGCCTAAGGGGCACCTGGCCGGCGGTTCAATTCCCCCGCTGGCCCTAAACTCCGCCTTTTCGGCTGCGGCCCGGCAGGTGAAGCCACCGGCCTCGCCCAATGCCATCTGATTGTCAATGTCGCGGGTACCTAGCCCGTCAAAGCGGATTCATCTAATCACGAATTTGGACGTATGGGGTGAAAATAGGGGCGGCGCGAAAGTCCTAAATCGCCATGCCGCGCCGATCGGGAAACCACTTTCCTCAGTATCATCCATCACCGCCACTTTCCTTTAAGCTTCACCAATTCGAACTATACTACATACGATAGTATGATCTACGACATGCGATGGTATGTATTACCTAAAATGCAAAATATTTACGGAACTATTTCTATGCTTCTAGCTGTTTAAGGGTTCGTGCGTCGCCATTCTTGACGGGGAGGAAATTGATGATGCGTGCGAAAATCATTGGCGCGGTCGTGATCGCAGCGACGATCGGATTCACCCTGACTATCAGCCCTGCGGCCTTTGCGGGTCCGGATGGCTCCTCCACACCCGGCGGAAATCACTACGGCGTTCTCGGGCCTTTCAGCGGCGGACCAGTGCCGCCTGGGTACCGCAATGGAGCGTTGGGCGGGAACACCCAGGGCAGCCCTATTCCGGGCAGGCCTGCGCCGGGATGGACCCAGGGCAACAAGACGGGCTGGAGCGGTGTGCCAGGAGTGAGGACGCGTTAACCATCCAGTACGCTGATACCAACCGACATTCCCCCGGTTCCAAATAGGTGAGACAGCTACATAATTCCGGTCCGTTCTCTAACGAAGCCCGGAGAGCGCCTCGCGGACCGCCACGGCAATGTAATCGAGCTGATCTTCGGTCATCGCCGGCCATAGCGGCAGCGAGAGGAGCTTGCCGGCCAGCGCCTCGCTGACCGGCAGCTTCACGCGCAGCGCGGCGGCGGCAAAGGCCGGCTGGCGATGCGGCGGGCATGGGTAATGCACCATCGTCGCGATCTCGCGCGCCGCGAGCCCTGCGGCAAACGCGTCGCGCTGTGGGCTGCAAACGACGAAGAGATGATGGACGTGTTCGCGGTCGCGCTCGACCGCCGGCAGAAGGAGACCCTCGATCCCGCCTAGGCGCTCGCGATAGGCCGCCGCGATCTCCCGCCGCCGGGCGTTCTCTTTGTCGAGGCGGCGCAGCCGCACCCGCAGGAACGCCGCCTGCAATTCGTCGAGCCGCGAATTCGCGCCGGCAATGTCGTGGACGTATTTCGCTGACGACCCGTAATTGCGGTATTGCCGGGCGCGCGCGGCGAGGCCCGAATCATTGGTGACGATCGCCCCGCCATCGCCCAGCGCGCCCAGGTTCTTTGTCGGATAAAAGCTGAACCCGGCGGCGTGCCCGAGCGATCCGGCCGGGCGCGAGCGATAGCGCGCGCCATGCGCCTGGGCCGCATCTTCGAGGACGAACAGGCCATGCCGCGCGGCGACCCTGTTGATCTCGTCCATCGCCGCGGGATTACCATAGAGATGAACCGGCATGATCGCGACGGTGCGGGGGGTGATCGCGGCCGCGAGGCCATCGGGGTCAAGGTTGAAGCTGTTCGGATCGACATCCGCGCCGATCGGTACTGCGCCGATCTGCGACACCGCGAGCCAGCTCGCAATAAAGGTATGGCCGGGCACGATGACCTCATCGCCCGGGCGCACGCCCTGGGCCTTCAGCGCGATCGCCAGCGCGTCGAGGCCATTGCCGACGCTGACGCAGTGCGCGACCCCGCAATAGGCCGCGAATTCCTCCTCGAACGCCGCGACCTCGCGGCCAAGGATCAGGCGTCCGCTCGACACGACCCGGTCAAAGGCTTCGTCGAGCTCGCGCCGGACCGCGCTTAGCGATTGCGCCATCGGGAAGAATTCGATCCTCATTCGGAATCCCGACAGAGGCGCAGAAACGCGTCATAGCGGCGGATATAATCGGTCTCGTCATAGGGGATCGAGGCGATCACCAGACACATCGCGCCGCCCGAAAAGCGGTCGATCGTGCGCCACACCATCGGGCGCAGCAATAGCCCGCGATACGGGCGGTCGAGATGGATGGTTCCCTTCTCGAAACCGTTGTCGAGATTGACGTCGAAACTTCCCGATGTGGCGATGATCAACTGGGTCAATCGATGATGCGCATGGCCGGCCCGGGTCGCCGAGGCCGGCACGTCGTAAAGATAATAGACGCGGGCGATGTCGAACGGAACATGGCGGCCGCCCTCGATGAACGTCAACGAGCCGCGGCGCTCGGGAATGCGCGGCAGATCGATCAAATCGTAGAAGCTGCTTAAGGGGCGGTGCCGGTCGGGATGAGACATCGTTGGCGGGTCTGGAGCGCGTAGCGTGATTGAATCGAGACGCCTGGGTTGCCTAGCGAAGAACTGGGAGCCCCTTTTTCGACCGGTCCCGCAATCCGGCAACAATCGGGATCCTCGCAAACATGTTGGAATACGCCGGCATGGTCAACCCTGCCCCCGGCTCGACTGAGATCTAGCGCGGTATTTCTGAGGTTCGTTCGATCGGCGTCAATTTTGCGACCGAACTCGATCACCTTATCGAGTTCGTGATCAAGCGCGCACAGCAGGCACGTGACGCGCCGGCGGGCGATCCGCGGCATTCGCCAGTGGTGCGGCCCGGCGCTGTATCCCCTTTTCTCAAACCGTGGAGGTTGTCCGATGACGCGGACAGACCCAGGGCGGGCGGCTCAGGCGGCCTGTTGCACGGCACTGCGACACCGCATCAGCGGCAGGATGCGGGTGCCGAACTGCTCCATGCCGATGACAAAATCGTCGAAGGTCAGCATCACGCCGCGCACGCCCGGCACGGTGGCCAACTCGTCCAGCATGCGCGCAACCGACGCGTAAGAGCCGACAAACACGCCCTGATTGGTCGGCAATTTTTCGATGCCGAACGTTCTGCGCCGGTTCGGCTGAGCGTACGGATCCTGGCTGGGATCGTCGCCAGCCTGCGCATCGCGCCAAGCCAGCGCCTCAACATCGGTGCCAGCCTTGTAGTGGTCCCATTTAGCCATCGCCGCTTCATCGGTCTCGTCGGCGATCACCATCTGCAGGATCAACGCACCGCAGTCGCGACCGGTATCGGCCGTCGCCTTGACCAGGCGGGCAACGCTCGGCGCCACTGCGGTCGGCTGATTAACACCGCCCGCCCGTGCAAAAATTGTAATCGGCATGTTGGGCTGCAAACCGCGTCCCGGCATCGCTTTGAGCGGCACAGATGATCGGAATCTTAGCCATGGGCAGCGGCAGGCAGCGGCAGCCGTCCATCAGGAAGAAGTCCCCCCGGAAGTTCGACCGACCCGTCTCCCACAGTTCGCGCATGATGGAGACGTATTCGGCACAGTAGTCGTATCGACGACGATAATGTTCCGCGCCCGGCCAGATCCCCATCTGCGCGTACTCGCGCCGCTGCCAGCCGGAAATGATATTGACCCCGAACCGACCATGCGAGATCGAGTCAATCGTCACCGCCATGCGCGCCGCGAACGGCGGCGGGACACTCAGCACGGCGCAGGTTGCGAAAAGCTTGATGCGGCTGGTAACCGCCGCCAGCCCGGCCATCAGGGTGAAGGATTCCAAATTGTGGTCCCAGAACTGCGACGGACCGCCAAACCCGTGCAACTTGATCATCGACAGGGCAAACTCAAACCCAAAGCGCTCGGCCTTTTCGACAACGGTGCGGTTAAGGTCGAAACTCGGCAGGTACTGGGGCGAGGTTGTTGAAATCAGCCAGCCGTTATTGCCGATCGGAATAAAGACGCCCAGCTCCATAGGACAGACCTTTCGCGCTCTGAAAATCGATCGGCGCTCTCCCCAGGGATTTTGATCCGTCACCGCAAAGGGCATGCCAATGCCATTTGTCGGTTAAAACCGACGCTCCTGGTGCGGCGGCTTGCCATTCGATCCGGCGCGGCGCCCATCGACGCGGCACCCTGCCCAATACCGGGGCGAACCTCCGGCGAGCGACGCATGTTGGGAGGCCGATCAGGCCGTCTCCCGCGCGGTGTCGGCATGGCCCGAATCTTGCCGAGGGCATCCCGGTAACCTCGAAAAATGGAGGCCGGGATGGCTCACGCGATGACGCGTCGTGAATTTGCGATGGCGGCGAGCGCCGCGAGTTTCGCTGCCTTTGGTTTCGGTGCGCGGGCGCGGGGGGCCGACCCAAAGACCTTGCGCTTTATCATGCGCAACGATCTGCGCGTCCTCGACCCGATCTGGACCACTGCGTATGTTTCGCGCAACCACGGCTACATGATATTCGACACCCTGTTTGCGCTCGACCCCAAGTTCAAACCGCACCCGCAGATGGTCGGCGACTACAGCATTTCACCGGACAAGCTCACTTATCGCTTTAGTTTGCGCGACGGGCTCAATTTTCACGACGGGCAACCGGTCCGGGGGGCCGACTGCGTCGCTTCGCTGCGCCGCTGGATGGCGCGCGACACCCTTGGTCAGGCTCTCGCCAGAGTGATCGACGAGATGACCGGGGCGGAGGACAAGAATTTCACGATCCGGTTGAAGGAGCCGTTCCCGCTGCTGCTCGCGGGCCTCGCCAAGGTGTCGAGCCTGGTGCCGTTCATCATGCCCGAGCGGCTCGCCAAGACCGACCCATACCAGCAGGTCACCGAGACGGTCGGGTCCGGCCCATTCAAGTTTGTCGCCAGCGAGTTCCAGCCGGGACACAAGGTCGTCTATGTCAAGAATGCCGACTACGTGCCGCGCGACGAGCCGCCGAGCTGGGCGTCGGGAGGCAAGGTGGTCAAGGTCGACCGGGTCGAGTGGCTCTATATACCCGAGTACTCCACCGCCGCCGCCGCGCTCGGCGACGGCGAGGTGGATTGGTGGGAAGCACCCGCACCCGACCTCGTTCCGATGCTCGCGGCCAATTCGGATATCAGGGTCGAGAAAACCGACCCGCTCGGCAGCACGACGATGCTTCGGTTCAACCAGCTGCACCCGCCCTTCGACAACATCAAGATGCGCCAGGCGGTTCTGGCGGTCACCGATCAGGCCGAGTTCATGTCAGCGCTGGCCGGCGACCCGGCGAACTGGAGCGTCTGTCCGTCGTTCTTCACCTGCGGCACGCCGATGGCAAACGACGCGGGCTCGCAAGCGCTGACCGGCAAGCGTGATTTCGACAAGGCGAAGCAGCTGATCGCCGAGGCCGGCTACAAGGGCGAGAAGATCGTCGTCCTTGATGCCATCGATACCCCGACTGCCCATTCGCACGGGCTGGTGGCGTTCGAGCTCCTCAAAAAACTCGGGCTCAACGTCGAGCTTGCCACCAGCGACTGGGGCACCCTGGTGATCCGGCGCGCGTCGAAGAAACCGATCGCCGACGGCGGCTGGAGCATCTTCGGCACCGGCTGGACCGGCGTCGAGTCGCTCGATCCGTCGTCCAACCTGCCGCTCGCAGCCAATGGCGGCGCAGCTTGGTTCGGCTGGCCGAACGACGACAAGCTCGAGGAATTGCGCGCCGAATGGCTCAAGACCGACGACAGCGAGACCCGCCAGGAGATCGCCGTCAAGATCCAGGCGCGCGCTTTCGAAACCTTGCCCTATGTGCCGACCGGGCAATGGTCGCCGGCGACCGCATACCGCAAGAACGTCAAGGGCGTCATCATCGCCCCGGCACTCTTCATGTGGGGCGTCGAGAAGACCTAGAAGCCACCCTAGAGACCGGCCAGGCCGCGCGGGGGGCGGTCAGCGCAGCGCCAGCTCCCAATCCAGGTCCTCGATCGCCTCGCGCTGAACCAGGGCCGGTCGCGATGCGAGGGCCAGCTGGGCGAAGCGCGGCGAGAGCAGCTCGATTGTCGCCCAGTAGCCCGCTCCGGTAACGATCACGGTAACCAGGACCCGGATCCATTCGGCCGGAATGACAAACATGTAGGCAAGAAAGCCAAGCGCGGTCCAAATGACGGCAATCGGATTGACGCCCCCCCAATACCAATAGGGGCCGCTCGGCTCGAACAGACCGACCAAATCGATATGACCGCGTTTTACGAAGATGTAGTCGGCGATCAAAACGCCGGCGATCGGCGAAAAGACGTTGCCCAGGATGCCGACATAGGTCGTGTATCCCTGAACCACGCTGGGCGTTGCCGACAGTGCGATGCCGAGGATGCTGATGATGACCGTCGTCCAGAAGCGCCCGAGCCGCTCGAACATGTTCGAGAGCGACAGACCGCCGGTGTAGAGGTTAAGGACGTTGATCGTCCAATTATCGAGGGCGATGACGATCAGGAACAGCAAGAGAGCGAACCACCCGGTGCTGAGGCCTGCGACGACCTCGAACACGTTGGCGGTCTTGCCGAGCGTCGCCGCCGCGCCATAGGCGCCCAGCAACGCCGCAAAACAGCCGCCGCCGACCTTGCCGATCAAGGTGCCCAACCACATGTCGGCCCGCGATTTGGTGTAGCGGCAGAAATCGGCCGAATCGGTGACCATTGTCAGCGATCCGGCGGCGACGACATTCATCCAGGTGACGAAGAGCAGCCAGTTAGCCTCGGGCTTGCCGGCATAGGCGAGGACCTCCGACGGCGCGAAGCCCGGGTTGCCGCTGCTGGCCATCAGCAGGATGACGTAGGACAGGATCATGATCTTGAACGGCAACGCCATCCGCGAAAGGTGCTTCAGCGAGCCGTAGCCGATGATCGCGACGACTGCCTGCAATACGGCGAAGGTGACGCTGACAGCGACCAGCGAATGAGGGGTACCGGTCCAGCGGTCGAGGATCGCAACGACCGCCAGCGAGCCGGCGACCGTCTGGTAGGCAAACCAATAGGTCGAGGCGATCGTCCGCAAGAAGGACGGCACCCATTTGGCGCCCCGCAGGCCATAGACCATGCGGGTCGAGACCTGACCGGGCAGCCCGTAATCGACCCCGATCGTTGCCATGATCGTATAGGCGATGGTCGCGAGCAGAACCCCACAGGTGATCGCCCCGACGGCACCAACGAACGAAAGGCCGGAGACCACCGCCATTCCGCCAACCAGCATTGATCCCGGGTTGAGCGCGAACCCGAAGATGATCGAAAAGATGTCGTACCAGCGCACGGTTTTCAGTTCGGGCGGAACCGGCTCGATACCGAATTGCTCGACCCCTTTGGGCTGACGGTAGCGCTGCCGGATCTTCTCTTCGATTTCGACTGTTGTGTGCATCGCAACCCTCGTGCGCCATGGGTGAATACCTTGGCACTAGGGGAGCAAGAAGCATGCCATAAGTATTAATGCATAAAATTTGAGCAAATGGTCTAATTTTTACCCGTGCATATTAAATAATCAAACACGATATGACCCGTCCAAATCAGCGTCGACTTATCTTCTTGATCTTTTTTCATTTATTTTCGGAGAGTCGACGGTTGGGACCGGTTGACCTCTGCCGTTATCACGATCCAACGCTGCTTGGGATGTTGGCAAAGCGGTTTGCCGGTACGCGATCGGATCACCTGACAGGAGGTCCCAAGCGATGGTCCGAGGGCGAAGTGACCTAATGCATCTCCACTTCACCCCGACCCTCGCCGCCTGGCTCAACCAGGTCGAATGCTGGTTGTCCATCCGCGGCTCCTGCTATCATGCCGCGAGAGGGAGGATCCGGGTATGGGCAGCACTCGGAAGTACGTCGTCATCGACCCCGCCACCGGCAAACTCGACCGCCGCGTGTTCAGCGAGCAGGCGATCTACGACGACGAGATGGAGAAGATCTTCGGGCGCGCCTGGCTGATGATCGGGCACGAGAGCCTGGTCCCCGCGGTCGACGATTTCTTCCACACCTACATGGGCGAAGACCCGGTCATCCTGACCCGCGACGGGCAAGGCCGGCTCCACGCGCTGTTGAACATGTGCCGCCACCGCGGCAACCGCGTGTGCCGCGTTGATGACGGCAACGCCAAGCGCTTCATGTGCAGCTATCACGGCTGGACCTATCGCAACGACGGCGCCCTCGACCACGTCCCCGGGGAGGCCGAGGCCTATTACGACGCGCTCGACAGGCCGTCCCTCGGTTTGATCGAGGCCCACGTGGAGACCTACGCGGGAATCGTCTTCGCGACCTGGGCCAAGGACGCCCCGAGCCTCGAGGCCTATCTGGGCGATGCGCGCTGGTATCTCGACACCGTCTTCAATCGGCGGGACGGCGGCATGCAGGCCCTGGGCCCGATGAAATGGCTCGAGCCCGTCAACTGGAAGACGATGGTGGACAACTGCTCGGACAACTACCACGTCCCCACCAGCCACCTCTCCAGCGCCCTAGTCCAGACCCGCTATCTCGGCCGCCCGCGGCTGTCCCACGAGGACCAGTTCGAGAGCCCCAACAAGCACGCCTTTGTCAACGGGCACTCGATCACCTTCCGCGACGCGGATGACAGCGCCCCCCGCTACGTGCACGGCGTGTCGAGCGAGACGTTGCGGCTGTTTCAGGAGTACCACGACGCCACGATGCCCGAGGTCGAGCGGCGGCTCGGCACGCTCCGCGCGCACCAGGTGCAGCTCGGCAACCATTCCATCTTCCCGAACGGGATCCTCGGGCTCCGCCTGGCCCTGCCCCGCGGCCCGCTCAAGACCGAGTTCTGGCACTTCGTGCTGCTGGACCGGGATATGCCCGAGGCCATCAAGCGGGTGATCCGTATCGGGAGCCAAGCCAACAACGGCGCCGCGGGCATGTTCGAGCAGGACGACGTCGACAACTGGCGTCAGGTGACCGCCGCAAGCACGAGCCGCTGGGGGCGCCGGCACCCCCAGGATCTGTCGATGGGCGTAGGGCACGCGGGGCCGCACCCGGATTATCCGGGGCTCGTCTCCGAGCGATACATCTCGGAGAACAACCAGCGTCTCTTCTATAGGCGCTGGGAAGAGTTCATGAACGCGCGGAGCTGGGCCGACATCCCGCTCGACCCGATCGAGGCCCGCTTCGCGGGCACCGCGACGATGCGGGGCTAACTGCATGATCATTCCAGGTCGAACCACCTATCCTTTGCCCCCGCCACCTATCCGTCACCCCCGCGAAAGCGGGGGTCCAGGGCAACCGCACGTCGCCCTCCCCTGGATTCCCGCTTTCGCGGGAATGACGATTCAATCCGAAACGACAGCGCTCTAGTGGGCGGCGATCGGGTGAAGACGAAACGCGCGCACGAGGCCGCGGCCCCGCAGGTGGGACTGACACCGCAGCAGGCGCTGTGGCTCGAGCTGATGCAATTCTACATCCGGGAGGCTTGGCTGCTCGACGAGCGCAAGCTCAAGGAGTGGCTCCAACTCTTCACCGACGATGTCCTCTACTTCATGCCCCGCCGCAAAAACGTCCCGCGCCGGGAAGCGCACCGCGAGTTGACGCCGCTCGGAGATCTGGCGATCCTCGAAGAGGACAGGCGCCATCTCGAGATGCGGGTGGCCCGGCTCGACACCGGGATGGCCTGGGCCGAGGATCCCCCGTCGCGCACCCGTCACCTGATCGGTAATCTCGAGGCGGCGCCGCTGGAGAACGGCGAGGTAGAGGCCAAGACCGCGTTTCTGGTGTACCGCTCGCACCTGGAGACCGATCACCAGCTCCTCTCCGGTTGCCGCGAGGATTTGCTGCGGAAGGTGAACGGCGCGTGGAAGGTGAGGAGGCGGACGATCGTGCTCGACGCCAACGTCCTCCTCGACAAGAACCTCAGCGTCTTCCTCTAAGCGTCAAAACCCGATCCAGCTTGACGGCTTTCTTAACCAAATACCAAATCCAAGCGCATTATTGTTGTCCGTCAGGCTGATCGACGGAGGTGGCAGCGATGGGTGCCTGGGGTGCCGCCCTTTTCGCGGATGACGATGCCGCCGATCTTCGAGGGGACTACCGCGCATATTTGGCGGACGCCCAGTCAGACGCCGGGGCGACGGACCTGGCAGCAAGGAACTACGGTGCGAGCCTGGACCGGCCCGGCGAGACAACCGCATTCTGGTTGGCGCTTGCATCAATCCAATGGCGCATGGGTCGTCTCGATCTGCGGGTCAAGGCGGTCTGCCTGTCGATAATCGACAACGGGATCGATCTCGAAAAATGGGCGGATTCGCCGGATCGCCGGAAGCGGGCGGCCGTTCTAGCCAGCCTGCGCAAGATGATCTCGTCGCCGTTGCCGCCGGCGAAGCCGGTGCCCAAACCATTGCCGATGCAATTGCCTGGCTGGGAGTTCGGCGAGGTCGTCGGCTATCGCATGGAAAATGGCAAGTATGC
>WNFF01004802.1_pt1 | contig 11020 bp, 11 predicted proteins | sample 5400441 | NCBI WGS metagenome assembly WNFF01 (sample SAMN13153345, study PRJNA577476) | soil metagenome | isolation source: 120 cm saprolite under Douglas fir tree site 2 hole 3 replicate 1 | place: USA:California | collected 2015-04-18
CCTTCTGTCGGGCAGAAGCCACGAAGTGCCCTGGACTATGAATTTGACCTTGGACTGGCGACGTAGTCCTATACTGACGTGCTTCATGGCTGATCCTGCACAAAACCCCCCACCTTGAAGACTACGAAAAGGCGTCAATACCGGTTTCTCCGGTAAGTTATAATTGCCTGTAATTTGGTCCGCGATTCGCGTCCTGCTCTTTGAATAAGCTTTGGAACAAAAGGGGTGCCCCTTGTTTTCGCCGTAGGCGGCGTGTCCACTGAGAACTTTTGGGGAGTAACTGCAACGTCCAGTCCGTTTGGTGAATCTTTACTCAGTTAGGCCTAGGAGAGCTCATGGCGATTCAGAAGACGGAAAAAATCTGGCACAACGGTAAGTTCATCCGCTGGGACGATGCACATATCCACGTGATGTCGCACGTGGTCAATTATGGGTCTTCGGTATTCGAAGGTATCCGGTGCTACGCGCTACCCAGTGGGCCGGCTATTTTCCGCGCCCAGGAACATATGCAACGTCTGCTGGATTCCGCCAAGATCTATCGCATTGATGTCGAGTTCACCCGCGACGAGCTAGTTACAGCACTGGTTGAACTGGTGAAGAACAATGGTGTGTGGCCGTGCTACATCAGGCCTATCGTTCTACGCGGGTATGGCGAAGCGGGGGTGAATCCGTTCAATTCGCCGACTGAAGTTTACGTAGTGAACTATCCCTGGGGAAAATACCTGGGCAGCGATACGGAGCAGGGAGTGGATGTCTGCGTCTCTTCGTGGACGCGGATTGCCCCCAACACACTTCCCGCCATGGCGAAGTCGGGCGCGAACTACATGAATTCTCAATTGGTCAAAATGGAAGCCATTATCAATGGCTACGTCGAAGGAATCGCGCTCGATGCCAACGGCTATGTGAGCGAAGGTTCGGGCGAGAATCTCTTCGTGGTACGCAACGGGACGCTGCAAACCGCGCCGCTGGGGAACTCGGTACTGCCGGGGATTACACGCGACTCGGTATTGCGCATTGCCCGTGAACTTGGGATTCCGCTAGCCGAGCAGGGGATTCCGCGCGAACTGCTGTACATTGCAGACGAAGTGTTCTTGACCGGAACCGCGGCCGAAATTACCGCAGTTCGTTCCGTGGATAAAATCAGCGTTGGCAAGGGGACTCTGGGGCCGATTACGAGGTCCATCCAGAAAGAGTTTTACGCGATTATCCGGGGAGAAAAGCCGGACAGGTTCCAGTGGCTCACCCCCGTGCCGGTAGGAAGCAAGCAACCCGTGAGCGTTTAATTGCACGCATCTGTTCTAATCTTGGGGTGCGGGTATGCCCCCTTTGAGATTTTCTGCACAAACGAAACATAACAATTACAGAAGGAGAATCCTATGCCAGCACCCCAGCAAGGCCCCAGCAAGGAGTTTGCAGTTGGTTATCGCGACTTACTTTTGCAGAGTCTGAGCAACGAACTACAAACCACCAAGAAAGTCATCAGCGCAATCCCCGAAAACAAGCGAGATCACCGGCCCGATCCCAAAGCTCGTACCGCATGGGAGCTGGCCTGGCACATCGCGAGCGTCGACGTACAGTTTGCGGAGGAAATCGCCGAAGGCAAATTCAACATGGAACCACGTTACAAAAATGAACCGAAGACCGTGACCGAATTGGCCTCGTGGTACGAGCAGAATTTCAACCGCGCGCTCGACAAGCTTCGCGCCATGACACCAGAGCAGTTGGTGACTCAACTCGACTTCTATGGGGCGTTCAACTTTCCAGCCTTTGCGTATCTGTCTTTCGTAGAAAAGCATTGCATCCATCACCGCGGCGCTCTGGCGACCTATCTCCGGCCCATGGGCTCGAAAGTGCCTTCGATCTATGGCGGCAGTGCGGACGAGGAGTGGAAAGCGGCCTAGATTTACTCTGGTTATGGCTTCAAGCCGCCTGTCGGGGCGGCTTTTTTATGCCCGCAAAATGCGGAGAGCGTGCCGAATTCCCTCAACCATTTGGCTGGACGGCCCCAGGCCCGTTACTTAGGTCATCTTGGGTAAGGTGACGTTTCGGGCCATCATAAGAGGGATAACTCCGGGGGAAGTGTCGCATGAATGTTGATGATCTACTTCGTGTCGCTATGGAGCGGCGCGCTTCCGACTTACACCTGAAGGTGGGTAACTATCCCCATCTTCGAATTGACGGCGAACTGATCCCGCTCACCGACCAGCCTCGCATCAGTGCCGAAGACATGTTGACGATGGCGTTCAGCATGATGTCGGCACGGCAGAAACAGAAATTCAAAGAGACCACCGAAATCGACATGGCGTATGGCGTCGCCGGCTTGGGACGCTTCCGTGTCAACGTTTTCCAGCAGCGAGGCAACGTGGGATTGGTGCTGCGCGTAATTCCCACCAAGATTCGTGCGCTTGATGAGCTTTACCTGCCCAAAGTAGTGGAACAGATTTGCGACATGCCGCGCGGGCTGGTGCTGGTCACGGGAGTTACAGGTTCTGGTAAGTCAACCACTTTGGCGGCGATGGTGGATCGAATCAACTCCACCCGTGCCGAACACATCATTACCATTGAAGACCCGATCGAATTTTTGCATCGCGACAAAAAGGGGTACGTAAACCAGCGTGAAGTTGAAGTGGACACGCCGTCTTTCTCCACCGCGTTGCGAGCCTCGCTGCGTCAGGATCCCGACGTCATCCTAGTGGGCGAAATGCGCGACCTGGAAACCATTGGAACAGCTTTACACGCCGCTGAAACCGGCCACATGGTGTTCTCCACGTTGCACACGCTGGACGCCGTGGAAACCATCAACCGTATTATCGCGATCTTCCCGCCTCCGGAGCAGAAGCAGATTCGACTGCAATTGGCGGCGGTGCTACGTGCCGTCGTCAGCCAGCGGCTGGTCAGACGCTGCGATGCCGAAGGGCGCGTTCCGGCGGTCGAGGTCATGATTAACACCGCCTACATCCGCGAATGTATTCTGGTGCCGGAAAAGACACGCGCGGTCCGCGATGCCATTTCTGCCGGTACTTCGCAATATGGCATGCAGACCTTCGATCAATCGCTCTGGGATCTCTTTCAGGCCGGTCTGATCAACTACGAAACTGCTTTGGAAAGCGCTTCCAACGCCGACGACTTCAAGCTACGGATGCAGGGTATCGCATCTACTGCGGACATTTCGCGTCAGGCCATGCAGTCCAGCGGATACGGTGCCGGTCGCTGATTTAAATCTCCTGAACCCTTGGGCGCGCGCAAGCGCGCCCTTTTTTTGCTCCTGAGCGCGATTGGTAAGAAACTAGCCGGCCCTCCTAATTCTCGAGTCGCGGGATGACAAAATCTATCCGGGATCTTTCGTGCAACCCGGCTTAAACGGAGTTGCATCAACCCTCTCATCATGATCAACTTAGTGATGCGTCGCCGCTTGCAAAACATAACCCTACTTAGCGGACTATGCGCTGTCTTCCTGTCAGTAGTCCCGGTTCACGGCCAGCAACTGGACGCAGCCTTCGGATTGAGCACGATCTCGGCTCCATCGGCCTCGAGTGCCTCGGGAAGCTACTCACCGCAATCGCTGGATGGCGGCGCTTATCCGAGTTTCAGCGGTGATTTCCTCATCAAGAGACATTTCGGCGTCGGTGGCGAAGTTTCGTGGAAGGGTAGCAGGGGTTTTTACCAGGGCGTTTTTCCATATCGCCCGGTTTTCTGGGACATGAATGGCATCTGGGCGCCACCTCTTGGAAAGCACTTCACCGGTGAATTGATCGGCGGCATTGGTGGCGAGAACATCCGCTTCTACCAGCCGTTTACCATTTGTGGGTTCTCGGGCTGTACGAATTACGTCAGCAGCAATCACTTCATGGGGCACATCGGAGGGGGAATTCGCGCTTACCTATTCGGAAACTTTTTCATCCGCCCGGAAGCGCACCTCTACCTGATTCGTAACAACTTTGAATTCAGCTCTGCGCGCGCCACGCGCTTCGGAGTCTCTATTGGCTACTCGTTCCGTCCCTCGGCGTATTAGCAGAGGTGGAGCTGATTCAGTTGCAGAACTGGGATTCAGCAGCCCAGGGCACATCTCAAATCGCGATCAGCTTTCCAGCTATGATGAGCCGGGCTGCCAGTCAATACCGTCAACGCATCGCGGAGTGAAGAAACATCGAGTACCCGCTCCAGGCCGGTGCGCTCCAGCATCTCGTGGACATGGTGGGAGGGATTGACCAGCTTAAGCTGGGTGCCATTATCCCCTGCCCAGCGGTGCAGAAACACGAGCATACCCAGGCCGCCACCGTCGAGCGCTTCAACATCCGACATGTCAATCGCAACAATGCGGGCCCCTGCCTGCGCTACGACCGTTCTTTTCAACGTCTCAACCGCTTCGCCACGCACCATTCGGCCGGCACATTTCACGACCGCTACATCGCCCGATCTGTCGCAACTTACGCTAATCATGACATCCTCGCTTCATCTAATATAGACGTATAACTTGGCTAAACGTCACCGCTCCGATAGCCTGTTCGAACACCGAAGGTCGTGATCTTCCATGTATTCAAGCCCACTCAAGGATGTATACGTTTTCGTGGTCAATAGAGTTCCATTCTTGTACGCATGACGATTGGCACTCTGGTGATAAGAGTGCTTTCCCCGCAAATTTGCAATGGTTTGGGTTAAGGTTTAACGGTATGCCTTTTGCGCGCCCGAAGAAAACCGACAGCGAAGACGAACTTTACCAATACGCCGTGGGTGCCCTCGCGCGCCGGATGCGGTCTGTGGCAGAGTTAAAGCGTTTGTTGAGGCGGCGAGTGGAGGCCGAAAAGGAATATGGGCAGACGCTGATGGAGTTAGTCATCCGCAAGCTGAAAGATCAGGGTTACCTCAACGATGCGAAGTACGCCGCGGCCTACTCCTCATTCCGGCGCGACAACGAAAAATTCGGGCGCATGCGTGTGATTACCGATCTGAAGATAAAAGGAGTCCACGGAGAGGTGATCGATAAGGCGGTTTCGTCGGTTTATGACGATGTGAACGAGGAAAAGCAAGCGCGTGAATACCTGCGCCGGAAGCGGTTGCAGAAACCCAAAGACCGAAAACAGGCTGCACGCATCTTCCGCCAGCTCTCTCGCGCCGGTTTCACCGGCAAGATAATCTTCGCGATTCTCAAAAAGTGGGAAGTTGACGATGAAACGCTAAGCGCGCTGGAGGAAGAAATCAGTTAGCCCGCCGTTCGGCCGGTTCATTTTTTGGCGCGTCGGCAGAGCGTCTGAATCCCCATCAATATTTCTTTCATCTACCTTGCATGACTCCGCCAAGCAATTTGGATTTCGTTTCGTCCATCAACGATTATTCAGGCAGACCGATTGAGGCTGCGGTAAGCCTTCCCGCGGATGATTCCGCTCTCCTCGATGCCTACTCCCGCGCCGTCATCGGAGCAGTGGAGAAGGTCAGCCCATCGGTAGTGAACGTTGAAGTTCACCAATCCGTGGTCACCAGCCGTGCCGGCCGCCCGCGGGAACGACGCGGTGGTGGTTCGGGGTTCATCTTCACTCCCGACGGTCTGATTCTCACCAACAGCCATGTGGTGCATGGCGCCACCCGGATCGAAGTTACTTTGGCTGACGGCCGCCGTGTTCCGGCGAGCACTATCGGCGACGATCCAGCAACCGATATCGCGGTGATTCGCGCGGATGCGCCAGGCGTAGTTCCGACGGCGTTGGGCGATTCGCAACAACTCCGTGTAGGACAACTGGTGGTCGCCATCGGTACCCCTTACGGCTTTCAATCCACGGTCACCGCTGGCGTGGTAAGCGCGCTGGGACGCTCCTTGCGCTCTTACTCCGGCCGTCTCATCGATGACGTAGTGCAGACCGACGCCTCGCTGAATCCGGGAAACTCCGGCGGACCGCTGGTTACCTCCGACGGCCTCGTTGTGGGCGTGAATACCGCGACCATACTGCCGGCTCAGGGTCTGTGTTTCGCGATTGGCATTAATACCGCGAAATTTGTGGCCAGCCGCCTGCTGCGCGATGGCCGCATCCGGCGCAGCTATATCGGTGTCGTGGCGCAGACTGTGCCAGTGCATCGGCGCATTGTGCGCTTCTATCATCTGCCGAAAGAAAGCGGCGTGGTCGTGCTGTCGGTAGAAGAGGGAAGCCCGGCGCAGAAATCCGGCCTGCGCGAAGGCGACGTGATCGTCGCGCTCGAAGGCCAGCCCGTAGCGGGCGTAGATGACTTGCACCGGTTGCTCACCGATGCGCGCGTCGGGGTGCGCTCCCAGATAATTGTGCTGCGTCACACGGAAAAACTGAGTGTCGACGTTGTGCCTGAGGAATCGAAGGACTAGCTCACGTTTGGAGGACTACCCGGTCTTCCGCTAGTTTCCGCCGACGCTCTTCCGTATTATTGCCACCACTCCAATGCCTGTGTTAGTTTCGTGATTCAGCAGAGGTTACGGCTTGCAATCAACTGTTCCCCTTGGGCTGGACCGCAAAGAGACGGAACTTTACCTGAAGCTTGATCCGAAGCGGCTGCCCAGACACATCGCCATAATCATGGACGGCAATGGACGCTGGGCACGGCGTCGCCACTTGCCGCGTGTGGCTGGCCACCGGTCGGGCGTGGCTGCGGTGCGCTCTACCGTCGAGACCGCGGCGCGAGTCGGAATCCAGGCGCTTACCCTTTATGCCTTCTCCGAAGAGAACTGGAAGAAGCGGCCGAAAAGCGAAGTGGATTTTCTCATGGGCCTGCTCAGCCGGTACCTGAAGGAGGAAGTGCCAACGCTTAACAAAAATAATATTCGTCTGGAGTACATCGGACGCCAACAGGAGCTTCCTCCAGCAGTGCAGGAACGGATGGAGTGGGCGCGGCAGGCGACCGAAAATAACAGCAGCATGGTGCTGACCCTGGCCCTCAATTACAGTGCTCGCAGCGAACTGGTGGACGCCTTCCAATCCCTTGTGCACGCGGCGGCGCGCAACGGCGGTCTTGAGCATTTGCAGGTGGATGAAGATTCCATCTCACAGCATCTCTATACTCGGCATCTGCCCGATCCTGATCTGGTCATCCGCACTAGTGGCGAGATGAGGCTTAGCAATTTTCTCCTCTGGCAACTCGCGTATGCAGAAATCTACGTGACACCAACGCTGTGGCCCGACTTCCGCGGCGTGCATTTACTCGAAGGCGTCGCCGAGTACCAGAAGCGCGAGCGCAGGTACGGCGGACTGAGTCAGGATCACGCTCCAACTCAAACTCATGGTGTCGAGCCTTCCCGTTCGCATCCCCATGCCGCGAAGACGGCGCGAAACTGAGGCGTCTTCCACTTGATCACACGCATTGCGACGGCAGTGGTTCTCATACCCATTGTCCTGCTGCTGGTTCTGCGCGCGCCGCTTGCTGTAGTGGGCATACTGGCCGCCACGCTGGCTCTGCTCAGCATCGCTGAATTTTTAAGACTAGTGGAAGGTTACGGAGTGCAACCGTTCCGCTGGCCAACCTACATATTTGTATGCTTGTTTTTTGTTTTGCTCGTCATCAGCCCCACAAATCAAAAACCGTTGCTCTCGACCGAGGTTGCCGGCATCACCTTTGGATTCGCCGCCGCAATCGCCACGTTTACCTTCCTCAGTATCGCCTTGCGGCGGCAGCCGTTGAGCACTGGGTATCCGGCCGCAGCGGCTTCTGTTTTTGCCTTCACCTACATCGCGTTGCCGCTGGGCTCAATGGTTGAATTGCGGCAGCAGTGGTCGGGCGCGTTCATGCTGGTGTACCTGCTGCTGGTGGTTTGGGCGGGCGATATTTTCGCCTACTTCGTGGGACGGTCCGCAGGCCGTCATCCGATGGCTCCTCGCATCAGTCCGAAGAAGACCTGGGAAGGTGCGGTGGCATCGTTCGTGGCCAGCATCTTCGCAGGGACCCTCTGGTATCACTATGCGCTGCCCATCAGTTCCTTTCTTTTGCGGACACACTTGATAGAGGCGCGCGACGGAATTTTTAATTTGCAGACACCGCCGCTGTGGCCAATCGTCATGCTGTCGGCAGTTCTCAATGTTGCCGCACAGTTGGGGGATCTGGTCGAATCTCTGCTTAAACGTGGCGCGGGGGCGAAAGATTCGGGCACGATTTTGCCCGGACACGGCGGCATGCTTGACCGTATTGATGCCCTGCTCTTTGCGGCGCCGGTGCTGTGGTACTATGCGGCATGGCGCGTGATGCAGTAAATTTTCTTGCATCAGGCTGTTTTGTATAAAGCTTGTTGCAGAAAAACCAGCCGCTCCCCACTGCCCGCGCAGGATAAGAATCCCTCAGCATGAGACGTATTGCCATACTGGGCTCGACCGGCTCCATCGGCCGCAGCACCCTCGACCTGGTCGAATCCTATCCTGAACGATTTGACGTCGTTTCGCTGGCAGCGGGCAGGAATTTAGACGTCGCATTCGAGCAGGCTGTCCGTTGGAAGCCGAAAGTCGTTTCGGTTGCCGCCGAAGCCGACGCAGAAGTTCTAAAATCCCGGTTCAAGACTGCCGGGTTGAGCAACATCGAAGTGGTTTATGGTTCGGCAGGATCGGTTCGCGTGGCTACGCATCCCGAAGTGGATTTCGTGGTCAGCGCTATTGTAGGCGTAGCGGGGTTGGAAGCTACTTACGAGGCCGTCCGAGCGGGTAAGACCGTTGGCTTGGCGAATAAGGAATGCCTGGTTGTCGCCGGTGAACTGATGACTGCCGAGGCCCGACGTCAGGGCAAGCCGCTCCTCCCAATTGATAGTGAACACAACGCGGTCCACCAGTGCTTGCGGGGAGGAAAAATAGAGGAAGTTCGGCGCGTTTGGCTCACCGCTTCCGGAGGGCCGTTTCTAAAGACTCCGAAATCCGAATTCAGTTCCATTACCGTACAACAGGCGCTGAAGCATCCAACATGGAAGATGGGGAAGCGGATTACCATCGACTCTGCAACTTTGATGAACAAAGGGTTTGAAGTCATTGAAGCCTGCCGCTTGTTCAACCTGGCGCCTAGCCAGGTGGAAGTGATTGTGCATCCTCAGTCCACCATTCATTCCATGGTCGAATTCGTGGATGGCAGCATACTTGCTCAATTTTCAGTGACTGACATGCGTCTGCCGATTCTCTACGCCCTGACGTATCCGGAACGGATCGAGTCGGATTTGCGCTTCCCCGTCATGGACTTACGGCACCTCGAATTCTGTCCGCCGGATGTGGAAAAATTCCCCTGCCTGCGACTGGCTTACGAGGCAGCGGAGGCCGGAGGCGCTAAGACGATTGCGCTCAATGCCGCCGATGAGATCGCAGTTGCGGCTTTCCTGGATGGGTGCATTCGCTTTGATGAAATTCCCAGGCTGATCGAAAGCGTGATTTCTGCAACAAAGAGCCGCAAATTGGAATCTATCAAGCAAGTACTTGAGGCGGACGCGGAGGGCCGCCGGGTCGGACGCGAGCAAGTGGGCCAGGCAAACCGGAGTAACTCCCCTATTCCGCAAGCTACCTCCGAAATTGGTCAAAGGGAGTAATCTGTAATTATATGGGGCATCTTCTAGTCACACTTATATACGTGGCTCTGGTTCTCGGGTTCATGATCCTGATCCACGAGTTCGGCCACTACGCCGCCGCTAAGTTGTTCAAAGTTCGGGTCGAAGTCTTCTCCATTGGCTTTGGGAAGCGCTTGCTGGGCTTCCGCAAGGGTGAAACTGATTATCGTATCAGCGCCATTCCTCTGGGCGGGTACGTCAAGATGTCCGGTGAGAACCCCATGGACCAGCTCACCGGTGACCCGGGCGAGTTCCTGTCGCATCCCCGTTGGCAGCGGTTCGTCATAGCTATTGCTGGACCGGCTATGAACATCCTGCTGGCGATCGGCCTCTTAGCCAGCATCTACATGATCCACTTTGAGTATGCCGCGGTGCTCGATGAGCCCGCGGTCGTTGGATGGGTATTGCAGGATTCTCCCGCAGCCAAAGCTGGGATTGAGCTGGGGGACCGGATTGTCAAGATTGATGGTGTCGAGGATCCCACTTGGGAGCAGGTGGATCGCAAGGAAGCTCTAAGTCCTAACCAGCCTCTCGATGTGGTTATCCAGCGCGATGGCCACACATTTGAGAAAAAGGTCGTTCCCGAACCCTATGGCGTGAATCAACTGGGCATTGCAGGGTGGGTTCCTAAGGAGCCCGGCGTCGTAGTTACGGAACTGGAGCCCGGCATGCCGGCCGAGAAGGCAGGACTGAAAATCGGCGATCAGATTCTTACCGTAGATGGTCAGCCGGTTCCAGCTCTCCAGGCGATGGTGGAAATCCTGAAGCGCACCAAGGACAAGCCCATCGAGATTACGGTGCTGCGCGAGGGCCAGAAAAAGTCGTTCATCATTCAGCCGGTCTTGTCTGATATCAATGGCAAGCTTGAACAACGCTATCGGGTCGGAATCGCCAGCACTCGCATAAAGGTCAGCCGGCTGCCCTTTGCAGCAGCCCTCGGCAAGTCAATCGAAGAGAACAAGAAGGGCTCGTTCCTGATTCTGGAACTGCTCCAGAAGATGGTGCGCCGGAAGATTTCCATGCGCCAGGTGGAAGGTCCGATCGGCATCAGCGGCGCAGTAGGACGCGCAGCTCGCGAAAAAGGATGGATGCCTCTTCTGGGCATCACCGCTGCCATCAGCCTGAATCTCGGCATATTCAATCTTTTGCCTATTCCCATCCTTGATGGCGGTGTGATCTTTCTGCTGCTGGTTGAATCAATCATGCGGCGCGACATCAGCCTGCATATTAAAGAACGCATTTATCAGGCAGCATTCGTCTTCCTGGTATTGTTTGCCGTGATGGTGATCTATAACGACTTGGTGAAGACTCTGCCGGGACTGACCCAAAGACTACCCTGATGTTGGGACGGGCCTCCGGCCCGTCCTGCTGTTCCCTTTCCGACCCGCCTCAAACCTCGGAAATGTGCTGCGGTTTGCATGCTAAACTAGAGTTTCCCGATGGCTAACATCCAGCGTAGGAAAACAGTTACAGCCTCGATTGGCGAGGTGCGCGTCG
>WNFF01004803.1_pt1 | contig 11018 bp, 9 predicted proteins | sample 5400441 | NCBI WGS metagenome assembly WNFF01 (sample SAMN13153345, study PRJNA577476) | soil metagenome | isolation source: 120 cm saprolite under Douglas fir tree site 2 hole 3 replicate 1 | place: USA:California | collected 2015-04-18
TTGGATGATGAGTTTCACAGAATCTTTTTAGTATTTCGTCTTGATCTCCACGTCCCAAGAATGGTACATTCGTAGCCACAAGTGTATATGTACCAGCTAGCAATCTTGCTGCCTGTGCTACACCTTGGGCGGCCGCGCCAAAGACAGCAGAGACAGGATCATCATGGGTTCGTTCCTTCATCAGTGCTCGCTTCAAAAGCGGTTCTACCTGAGCATAATCAGCAGAGAACATACGATCTCGTAAGGGCACGTCGTTGGGATTAATAAGACTGCCAAGGTCGGGCGCATTACGGAAGAGGTTGTAGTGTCGCTCAAGTGTCTGACGAAGATTCACGTCATCACCCGCAAGTCTAGTCCAGGTCTCTAGTTGACCTGTCACTGCGATACCTGAACAGGCAATGTTAGGTAACGGTAACTGACGGTAGCCTCCAGATTTCCAGGCGGCGAGAGCTAATGAAAAAGCTGCAATTTGTGTACAACGTGGGTCAATCTCAAGGCCGAAGAGGTTATCGCGAAGAATAGCATCGGCGGCCTGTTTTTCTGACAGATCTTCCTCCTCCATTCGCATCTGCTTCAGCATCTCGAAGGCGGCTACAAGGAAATGACCTGAACCACAGCAAGGATCCATTATAGTAATTTTCGCTGCTCTGTCAGGCCACCCAGGAAAGGTACCAGCGGCAGGCGTGCCATCATCTTTGAAGCGGAGATAAGTGAACTGTTTCAATAGGGAACTGGTAGGATGACGCGCTGTCCACCATGCACCTAATGAGTTTTCGAGCAGGAACTGGACCATGTAGTGTTCTGTAAAAAGCTGGGTAACCGTCGCTAAATCTTCTCCACCGATTTTCCGTCCACTATTATTTACTTCTTTTTTTCTCTTCGTTTGCCAGAACTGGTAGACCCAGCCAAGTGTATCGTCCGCAGTGAAGAGTACGGAGGGAAAATCAGTAATGATTTTTTCGAGCTTGTGCCGCCCTTCTGGAGAGAATGGCACCTGCACAGCAGGGTCGTCAGCACGAAATATGCCTGGCAGCATTAAGCTGGCATAGCGCGCAGCGAGTTGCCATCCATCAGCCTCTCCCTCTTCCTCCGCCAGTTCTTCACACTCTTCTAGAGTAACAGCAACACCTGATGGATGCATAAGCAGGTTATTTTCTGCCAGGAAGCGCGCAAAGAGCCTGCGGTGCCATTGTTCATAGGCAACTTCTTCAACCAGTAGCTTGAACCCTTTGTCCTGGGATGAACTTCCGCCGCCTAACTGCCGCGCTTTTGCTCGCAAGGCATTGCGCAGGCGTCGTTGCTCTGCATTTAACGATGCGAATGGCTCATTACGGTTGACTGCAAGCCTGATCAAGGCCGCCTGAGCCTCTTCCTCAGCGATTTCGCGTGCCCTGATAATCGCTCGCTCCAGCATGCTCCGTAGTTCATTCGATAACGGTGCCATAAGCTTTCCCATCTATCCCTTCCAGGTTATATCATAACCGGATTCCCAGCTTCGATTTGTTTTATCATTTCAGCTCGAAGCGCTGCAAGGTAAGCATCCACCTCCTCAACCGATTTTAACGTGACTTGAGGAATCGGTATGCGAACTACCTTCGGCGATAACAACTTTGCCGTCTCTTCGCGCACTTTCTTCACTCGCCCTGGCGGTGCAGCTATTTTATCTTCCCATGCAGCCAGCGGAGTCGCATCAAGGGTTGCCAGTAATTCCTCGTCGTTTCCAATAGTAAGTCGCGACACGGGACCAAGAGCATTCTGATACAACATACGCTGGCGATCGCCTTCTGCTAAACTCTGCCATTCTTGAGAGGCTTCAAGTGCCCTTAGTTCCCGTTCCTGTGCTTCGATCAGGCGTTCGCGTGCTTTTTGTAACTCGGTTCGCAACGCAGCCGCTACTTTGTTTAGTAATGGGGAAACTGGATCTGGATCATCTAAGAGAGCGCGAGAATCTTTGATGGCTGTTACTTGTGGAATCATCTCTTCTGCAATTGGTAGGATACTAGCGTGCACGAGTAAGCGTTCTAACATCCTCCAACCAGGTTGACGCTGTGCAATTTTGTCACGTGCCTGCGTCCAGGCATTGTAACTGTTAAATAGCTCATCACGCCGTTCATACACTGCGACAAACTGTTCGTTTCCGCTCATCGATTGGAGGTGTTCGATTAAATCAGTTGAGAGACGCTCAGGAAGAGGGGCATCACCACCTGCGCCCGCAGCAAGCTCGGCCAGGTGTTTCAATACCATTGGGATAGCGTCTGCTTCCTCGCCTGGTTTGACTTGAAGACCCATATCCGTAATCAGCTTCCGCACAACGATACGCTGACTACTGCTAACCGTGATCCCTTCGCTGTAGAAATCAGTAAGACCAATTTGCTGCACTGTTATTTGCTTGACGTTTATTGGCTGGCTATTTTTCGCAGCACGTACAAACCCACTCGCAACAAGGCAAAGTAACACGCCATCTATCGCTTCCTGAGGCCAACCATAGCCAGCGCCCATAAAATGTTTACGGATCTCGCTCCCTTTTTTCCCGGGGCCACCGATAAATGTTCTAACCTCCTGGCAAGCTGGATATTTATCTACATCTCCATTGTAGCCAACGGCTAATAGCGCATCAGCGGCTCCCTGGATTGCCCGGCTGATTACAGTGCTCCAACTTGGGTGATCTACATCTTTAAATCTGGGGAAAAGCCGCTCCAGGGCGGCCTCAATCGCAGTCTTTACAGAGGCCTGTAACGACCCTTGAGCGATCTCATTGCCGCCACCCTGGTAAACCCGGGCACTATTCACAATACTGGCAATCAAAACATTACGTTTGCTTTCCTCAATCTGACGCTTAGATTCCATGGCACGCTTCGCCTCTATTCCCTCCGGTGCCGTTGGTGCTGGGCGGGATGTCAGTGTCTCATTTGCAGCAGCGTAGCTGGCAAGTGCATCCTTGAGTGCGTCACTATCCTGTTGAGGAAGGAATACAAAGACGATAGGGCTGTCAACGCCTGCTGCCTGAGCATCTTCATGAACTGTTTTTTCGTTTACCATCCATCCATCGCGAATCCATATTGGGACATTTCCTGTACTTACAGGAGGAGAATCCGGCCCGAAGTGAATATCATATTTGCGTGGTGTCTTACTGAGTCCCTGGGTAAGTGTGATCCCTTTCAATGCAGTAGTAAAAGCGCTTCGAAACTCATGTGCGCGTTCACTTGCGATACGGCTATCATCTGCTCTGATACGCGCGCGGCGACGTTGAAAGTCTGTTTCCCATTCGGCACTCTCACGTGTTTGCAGGCGGTATTCATCGCCTACTTGCATCAGTGTGCCAGACTCCACAAGGCTTTGCAAAAGTTGCGGAATGCTCTGGCGCAATGCGGCATTGGCACTGACATCGGTCACGTCTTCCACAAGCAGGTCGGCAAGCGTGGCGATAGTAGCGCGGATGCCTGTAGTCGCACCGTCATCAACCGGGAGCTTCCCGATCAGAAAGGTTGCTGCACAAAGGCGCGAGCGCATCTTTCCATCCGGTGTATCATCATCTAGTTTTTCGATAGTAGTGGCCATATCTCGCAGTAATACGCTGCTCTGGAGCATATCCGCCTTTAGATGGGTATAGATAACGTCTCCAGCGACAACTGTTCCAATGGGACTATCCGCAATCTCCTTGACTGCATCATGCACGATACGTAGCTGGGTACGCAGTTGGCCTGCTGTACCAAGACTATCGACACTGCGCAAGATGCTTTCCCAGAAACGATTTCTAACAGGAAGTAAGGGATAATCAGAAACAAGTCTTGCATTGTCGGTTGGCCTTGGCCCAATTTTAGTTCCGGCTAGTTCACGGTTGATCTCGCCGCTGGCCTTATTGAGCACATCTTGTAACGGTGCCGTTTTCGTGGGATCTTTTCGTAAAACCACCTCCCGCACTACTTGTTCAACATCGCTGTCAGTGAGCGTTACCCTCACTATGAAACGGCCTTGTAATTTTTGCAATTGAGGTGTCGCTTGAATTGCCGCCTGCCCTGTAGCAATGAACAACAAGCGACTACCAAACCGTGAGGAGCATGCCTCTACAACCTCCTGTACCTGGCTGGTGCGTTGAGAGTCCTCGCCGATAAACTGTTGTAACTCGTCAAACACGAGCAGTGTACATGGTAGTTTTCCGGGAGTGGTTGATTGCAATTCGAGCAGATCTTCCATAGTGCGGAGGAGCTCGTCGCTAGAGATATCCTCTCTATTCGGATATTGTGCCTTTAACAAACTGCGAACCTCAGCAGCACTTGTGGCAAATCCAGGATATACATCGAGTAGACTTTGAGCCAGCACGGGAGAAACATACATATTGTTTGAGTTCTCTGGTAAAATTTTGCCCACTTTTTTCAACGCCAGCCTTCACATCTTTGTAATAACCATTCTGCATGAGCCATATAACGAAGCGAGCTGGCGCATACTGATCGGGAAGACCCGCACTGCGGAACATAATACCAAGAAGAGCCAGCCGAACGCTCTTCCCTGCACCTGACCCAAGTGTCCCTGCTGCTGACCATAAACCACCCTCGCGCCTACCTGCGGTTGAGAGTTCCCTAAGGAGATCAGCAATGTCGTTCGGAAGTTTTGTTAAACCTCGAGCACTAACGCCGTCAGGGAATTGTGTATCGCGCCAGAGATACTCGAGTACACGCACAAAGTGAGATTTGCCACTACCATAAAAGCCACTCACCCAAACGGCTGGCTGTTCTGCCTTCGGCAAGTTATCAATATATGTAGAGAGTATAAGAGCTAACCCGCGGTGATATTCACCCTCGCAGACAAAATGCTCAAGCTCGTATCGTAAGACATTCCATTCTTCGGGAGTTCGTGGGTCAATGACCTTCGTAACGCCATTATTGGGAATAGTATATGTGGTGGGATCATCGATAAAAACATCGCGATTCTTCATCATAGATTTACTTCCCCTCTGTCCAGGTTATTGGTACAGCAAGATAGTTCCAGCCATCTCGGGCATCTAAAAAGCGGTAATTTGAGCCGTTGTGTTGACCGGGGAAAAAGACGAGCAACCTGCCGCGAATCGATGGCGCAACCGTCTCAAAAATGGCAGATGCGTAGGTCAATCCAAAGAGCGAGGCCAACCCGGAGACTGCGACTACTGTATTTGTGTCGACATCGGGCGCTGTAAGCGCGTCGATGACTCGTTGAGACACAGAGTGCGCGAAATCTTGTAAGGCAAGATCCATATCTTCTGGCTGTTCAAAATACGCTTCATGATACTCGTGCTGCGCCATCCAGGTAGCAAAGAAGTCCGTCAGGTCAAGATGGGACCAGAAGTGGCCTGCATTTCTTGTTACTACCTCGAATTCTGGTAAGCGAAGGCGTAAACGGCGTTCCTGAGTTGGCTCGTAGAGGGCAAACCAGACCTTTTGCGGTCCCGCCAATGTCCGGTCCCAGGGAAGCTGCAAGAAGCGCTCATAAGCTTTAAGCAATCCCTCAATCTCGTTCACAGTTTGTAACCCTTTCTTTGCTTCACTTCCTCAACAAATACCGAAAACCAACCTCGGTTACATCTCCCATATGACGATATTCAATCCAACCACGTTGTGAAGCTACGAGTGCCTGCGCATGAAGAATGTGTAGAGGCGCATCTAATAAACGACACCAAAGTGTCCGAAACAGAGCCTCGCCACGCGCGTCTGAGAGATAAGCCAGTAAAAGCGCATATGCTATAGAGGCAGGCAGACTTTGTGCGCTAATTCGCACTTTGTGCAACTTTCCGCTCAGTAAACCGGCCTGCTGCCAGGATGAAATGATATTTCTTCCGGTGCTTTTAAGCGTTTTTGGGCTATATCGATCAGGGAAACTCATATTGACAGCTTCCATCATCATTTCACTCGTGACCGTCTCTCCTACTGGGATCGCTAGAATTCTTTCAGCAGTGCTCCTTAGAAGAGGGTCTCTTGCGACAGAGCTAAGTAATGCAAGAAGTGGCTGTGCCTGGGCGTCCTCATCCCAAAGATCTCTAAGGGCACGAAATAATGGTATTTTTCTGTCAAAGGCATAGAGCTCGCGTAGCCAACGAAAGGAAACCTTGCGCGCTGGCACGGTCTTTTTAAGCAGGACATTTTCCTCAACAACTGCAGATCGGTACTCTTCAAAACTTGCAGATTGTGGGCATGCTGCTAGAAGCAGGCGGAGTTCTGCTAGCATCATCGTACGGCTACTATGCGCTCCTACAGGTTCGTTTATAAAGCCGTACTCATTTGATAGCGCTGGAACTTGTATTGACATCCATATTCCTGCCTAACCAATAAGTGATGAGATCAACGAGTTCATCAAAGAATTACATTTGTAGAATATCTGGGGCATCTGCTAAAAAAGGCGCTCCCAATGATCCTGGATGGCATAGACACAAATCCCTGCTAGCATAGCTTCCCTGTATTCTACCGAGGATATAAACGATATATATGCGCCAATTGTACACTAGAGGTATTTTGCTGTCAAAATTACCGTCATTTACACCTTTCAGCATAGGAGAACATGAGTAGAGCAAGGGTAGAAGAGGCATGAGGAGATAGAGAATACCCCGGAAGGTCTTTCTCCGCCTGTAGCAGCACCTCAAGAGATTTAGCGGTTTTTTTCTCAATAGTCCATCTCAAAAAGCATATGCTGGCCTGTACTCGCAGTCAGCTTCTTTTTGATGACCTCTTGCCCAACCTTACAAAGATTCTTCAGTGGACAGAGCAAACACTGTTGCTTTACACATCCCCGGGATCCGATAAGCCATAAGGCTCTATCTACATCGATCCAAGAAAGGCCAGAGACATTACATGCATCGAGAAGAACCCGTTGAATGTCACGAACATACGAATAGTAATTTGGCTCAGTATCATTTTCACCGCTATTTGCGTGAACGATTTCTGTAAAGAAAGAAATCCTTGAATCATGTATATCTACTGGAATGAGCACATTTTCCAAACCAACGACTCTCACAAATTCCAAGCCAACAATAGCACGCAGGAGCATTCCCCCTGTCTTGGGGCCATATCCACGAAATGCTGCGATTTCCCGATACAACTTTGAGGCATCATTTGAACTGCAAAATAGATTTCTCGGGTCGCCTGCAAATAGCTCCTGTAACCTTATGGAGTTTAAGTACCACGATTTCGCTGTTTCTTTAGGATAGCGGGTGCCGAGAGCCAAACCAGTGGATTCAACTAAGTTTGAGTCATCAGGCCCACTGAACACTTCAAGTATCGTTGTTGGCTCAAAAAGTTCAGGTCGTGCTTGGAAAAGACCTTTCGCTCGCGAATACAGATTTGAAGACTTTACTCCATGATCGTTTGATACTATATAGAATAGGAAAAGTGCATGACTACGTGAGAGTGGTTCGACTCCGTTTGGTATCTGGTTCTCAACTAGATCGTCTAAGACCTCAAGAAGTCCTTCTCTATGGGTGAATGCATCTTGTAGCCGTAGGACAACTTGCGCGGCACGCTCGCGATCAACTGTCAGCTTCATCAAAACATCTCCTTAAACCGGTCTTTAATGACGGAGGTTACCTCTTGGGCAACACTAAATATTGGCCGCTCGCCACTGATAATGATATATCCTCGTTCAGCTGCTAATGCGAGATATTCTAATCTAACCTGTCTCAAAAAGCCAGCATCGTAAGGTTCTGTTCTTTTAGCATTTGCAGTGCGGAGCAGCGAAACTTCAACAGATATATCTATGAAAAACGTAATGCTGGGACGAATAAAAGGGCTATTGAGGTTTCTAACGAATTCCAAGTCAAGTCCTGACCTATGAAGTCGAAACTCTACGGATCGGTAAACGATTGCAGAATCTACGTATCTATCCCATAACACTAACTCGCCGGACCTTAATGCGGGAAGACATTCCCTATCATATGCCCAAGCCCTATCTGCTGCGAACAGATATGTCTTAAGAAATGGAGAATAGGTTCTAAGCATTTCTCCACTGAGGAACGGCGCGAGTGGTGATCTTCGTTCACCGCTGACAATTATAGGCACTTGACAGCCGCTAAGCAGGTTAGGCAACATAGAAATAATAGAACTTTTCCCAGAGCCATCGATACCCTCGAACACAACTAGCTTCCCAGGAAGCTGGTTCACTTCTTCAGGATGCATGTGATAAATCCTCTTTGATCAGTGAAGGGAAAATCCCAATCGCCCAATAATTTTCGCACATTAGCTCTGGTCTCTAAGTGATCGAGAGACGAAAGTCCTAATGGCAAATCCATACCTAAGTATATACCAAACACATCCATGTAGAGATCCAACTCCTCTACAGATGGAAAGCTCACGCTTGTTAGAACCAATTTGCATTCTACCAAACTCAACTTTAGCTTAGTAGCTATCTGAGACAACTGTACTAGATTAATACGTGGATCGTAAGAAACCATCGGTCTTGCTAAGCCATACCTGAGCCGTCGGGTTAAATTTGGAAGGTCATAGGTAGATAAGTCAATTATCAGTATATGCCCTCCCGGACGGATATAACGGACTAAAGCTGAGATAGAACCCTCTTTGTCTGGATGGTCGTGCAATGTAAATGAGGCTATTGCTAAGTCGAAAGGGAGATCCGTTTTGAATGATCCATGTAGATCTGTAGTGTATATCATATTCTGAGCCTGGGAGTTTGATTGGGCTATAGTTATCATTTCGGGAGATGGATCATAACCGACATAGGTAGTGACAGGGTAGTGAGCGCAAATATAACGGCCTATATCTCCTGTTCCACAACCAACCTCTAAGATATACCTTGGATGTAAGTATTTAAGCCACTCGTCTATCGCAACTTTAGCATCCCATGATGGTTGATACCAGCCTTCCAGTTGCTTAACAAAATCACGATACTTTGAAGCAAATGTTCCATAATGCTGCAATATGGCCATACTCAAATCTTGTTTGGTCGTCTCCTCCTTAATAGCATTCGGCAGGAATCTCTGAACAGCCAGTAATAACTCATCCATGTTCCTTACAATTGTTCCAGCTAACTCGATGGCTCCGATAACATAGAGATTCTTATACATATGACCATCGCCTTGACGATATTGTCTAATGTCAGTGTACAAGCCAATTATCGGAATACCATAGGTATAGGCTATCCCGACCTCACAAGCAACTCCACTATCTATTGTTTCCTGATCAAGGCATGCGACAAGGAGATCGGAGTTCAAGATTTCAACTGTATCGCTTTTGAAGATATCTCTAGCAGTTGGCGCAGTCCCTTTATTTGCTACAGACTCTTGAGGCAAAAAGACATCGAAGCCCTCTTTTCTTAGCCTACCTGCATAGTGTGAGTTAAACTCTCTATCCGCTTCTGTAAAGAGAGCATTTGCCCAGTAAATTCGAATGCGAGAATTATGCATCTTTTACGTTCTCTAGTGAGTGATTAGTCCAAGTCCATTACCTACTTTTACACTCATTTTGAATGGAATATTATGTGACAATCTGAACATGCTAAACATCGCAGTGAACCCGACTCGAAGTCGTCTCACAAGCGATGAGCTGTATGAAACTGTCACATTCGTTTGAACCATGCCTTAGAATTTTAATGATCGTCTGCCGATGTGCTTTGTGTCATGATTATATCAGCAATGTCTATTATTCTTTTGACAAGTGGATTGTGTACTTCATCAATACCCACTGCGATTAGACAAACAAATGTCCCCATGTTACAATGTGAGCGACATCAAGACATTTCCTTCAAGCCTGTACCAGCTTGGAACGGCTACAGCAATGGGAGGAGACCCATGAAAACGATACGCTGGACTCACGGGACTTAGAGATACTACCAGATGACAACAATCGGTATGAAATTATAGATGGATCATAGGTTATTCCTGGCTTCACGCGAAAAAAGCGCTGAATGGCAAACTTCGCGTGACGTACGCTCATTTACAGGGAACACAAGGAGCGATTTCACGCTCGTCTCAAGCGAAGTTTGCCATTCAGCCCAAAAAAGATGAAGTAGCATTCTAGTCCGATCTTTAGCAGGTACATTATAATTCATAGTCAACCTAAGAGACATGAATACACCCAGAACAGTCCTCCTCAATGACGAAATAAGAAAGTCAACAGTCCTCCTCATCCTCCCCCACCGCCTCCCCCACCATCGCCTCCACGATACTCTCATCCTCCCCAAAATGCTCTGCCAACCTTTCAACGGCCTTCTTTCTCAAACTCTGCTTGACCTGGGGGGTTAATGCCTCAAGCAAGGCAGGATTCACAACGAAATACCGTTCATCCTCACTCATATCTAATAAACCCTGGCGTTCAAAGCGCGGAAACGGACTCACCTTGAGCATCTGGCGCATTTGTGACAGCCTCGCATTAGGGTTATCGACAACAGCACGCTTAGACCTATAACTTTTTTCGGCTGGTAACCCTGCCTCCCTGCGTAACCTGTAAAACTCAGAGAAACAATAAGCAGCCTCCTCCAACAAAAACTGACCATGCTCATCAGAACGACTCAGCATGACGAGCAGCAGTAACATTTGATAAGCGTACTCGAGCTTTGTGTTCTCAGTAAACTCAAAGAGCGCTTCAAGTGCAACCTGTTGGGCCTCGGCTGGAATAGCGAACTCTAATTTTGCCTTCGGTTTAATGCCATAGGCATAGAGCCGCTTCTTATACTCCGCGTCTGGAGCATTTCTGCCAAGCTCGAGTTCGACCTTTTCTAGCTTTTTCTCTGTGTCGGAATCAAATAAATAGGCCTGGTTACGAAATGCAGCTATCTGAGCTTCTATCGAAACAAAAGGCTCAGTATGCCGTTGACCCGTAATGAAAAGGTTGTGCTCAACATTCAACGATAGTCCGCTTTTTGTGAGGTTAGAGGAGCCAATCATGGCCCATGCCTGGACATTCAAAGTGCCAAAATAGATTTTTGGGTGAAAAAGCGTGTAAGCGCTTGTAACATAAACATAGACCTCTACCCCGCAGTCATCTCGTAGCATCTGGAATGCACTGACGCGATTGGTAGGGTTTAACCCAACTATTGCTCGTGCT
>WNFF01015667.1_pt1 | contig 11017 bp, 9 predicted proteins | sample 5400441 | NCBI WGS metagenome assembly WNFF01 (sample SAMN13153345, study PRJNA577476) | soil metagenome | isolation source: 120 cm saprolite under Douglas fir tree site 2 hole 3 replicate 1 | place: USA:California | collected 2015-04-18
CGGCGCTTTTCCGGGTTCATCGGCCGCAAATGGCATTTTCTGGTCACGGCGATTTGGTGAAAAGATGCGGTGCGTCCGTTCTCGCACCCACCGGCCAGTAACTCAGAAGATTTACTACTTAAGTAATAGCACGCGCGCGCACCTCCGCTGTCGCAGTCAAAACGGATTTTCAAAGACCTTCCTGCCCGACCCCTGAGAGCTCACCTCACTATGCCTCAGGTTCAATGAAGAAACAACTAATCTAAAGTTTGCCGGCTTAGCGGCCTTCCAGCGCACCCACAAACTCCTGCGCGCGCTCCAGCACGCTTTTTACCTGCATTGGCAGCTTGAGACGGCTACCCTCTTCGATCAGCGGAATCAACTTGTCGAAGTCCGGCCCCGAGTGCGATCCAATCAAGGAAATGCGTACGGGATGAAAAAGGTCCTTCCCCTTCACGCCGACAGCCGTCTTGATCTCATTCATCACCGCCTTGAAGCGCTCAGGGGTGAGCGGCGAATCGGCCGCAATGCGCTGCGCAAAATCTTTGACTACAGCAACGGCTTTCTCATTGGCGAAGGTTGCTTTGTTCTCCGGAATAGCCAGTGCCGCCGCGGAATCGGTCTTGAAAATAATGCCAGCCTTGTCCGGCAGCTGCTCCAGCTTGTCGACATACGGAGCCAGCAAATCCACCAGCTTGTCGGCCCACGCATTCACATTGCTATCCGAATGTTCGGGCAGCAAGCCCGCACGCTGAAAGAATCCGCGACCCATCTCATGCAGCCGTTCCGGCGCAGCCTGCTTGATGTAATAACGATTGAGCCAGTTGAGCTTCTCAAAATCAAACACCGCCGGCGAAGGCGTCACACGCTCCAGCGAGAATTCCTTGATCAACTCGTCTTTCGGGAAAATTTCCCGATCGCCACCCGTGGGCGCCCAGCCCAGGAGTGCCAGATAATTCATCAGCGCTTCGGGCAGATATCCCATTTCGCGAAAGCTTGAAACTGACGTGGCTCCGTGCCGCTTTGATAGTCTTTCCCGGTCGGGACCGAGAATAGTCGAAAGATGGGCGAATTCCGGCACCGGTATCCCCAGCGCTTCATACACCGCAACCTGTTTAGGTGTGTTGGAAATATGATCGTCACCACGGACCACGTGTGTGATCTTCATGTCCGCGTCATCGATCACGACCACGTAGTTGTAAACTGGCATGCCGCTCGACCGAACGATGATGGGATCGCTCACCACCTCATTGGAAAACTCCACGTTGCCGCGCACAATGTCATGAAAGCGAATTGGCCGCTCAGGAATGCTTAACCGGATAGCGCCCTTCTCGCCAGCCGCCAGCTTGCGCTGCACCTCTGCCGGATCGAGCCGCTTACCTTGATCAGCCGTTCGGCGTAACTCTGGTAGACCGCCATCTTGTCTGACTGCCGGTACGGTGGATATGGTCCGCCCACATCCGGCCCTTCATCCCAGTCAATACCCAGCCATTTGAGATCTTCCAGAAGCTGTGTCTCATAGCGCGTCTCACTGCGTTCCACGTCAGTATCTTCAATACGAAGGATGAACGTGCCGCCCTTTTGCCGGGCGAAAAGCCAGTTGAACAGCGCCGTGCGGACGTTGCCGATATGCAGTTGTCCGGTGGGCGACGGAGCAAAACGCACCCGGACTTTGTCAGTAGTCATCGGATTCATGTTAGCAAAAGCGCAGATAGCAATTGCCTTAGGCCTGCTGACTTAGCAACGCGCCGCGGGCTGCTCACATCAGAAGGAAGGCAGCAGCTCAGCACCATTGCCTTCCCATCCCCAGGCAGGCGCTGCACGGGAAACCATGCCATCTTCTGCTGTTGGTCCTCTTATTTTCTTTCTCGCCGTTCTGCTGGTGGCTGCCCATTCGCTGGGCTATCTCTTTACCCGCATGCGCCAGCCACGCGTGATCGGTGAAATTCTGGCAGGAATTTTGCTGGGACCGTTTGTCCTGGGCCGGATCCCCGCGTTCGTTCATCTGTTGCAACTGGACGTCGCCGTGGCGCCCAAGAAGGCGGCGCTTGATCTGCTCTACCAGCTCGGATTGCTTATGTTGATGTTCATCTCCGGCGCTGAGACCAAAGCTCTATTCCGGCGGCATGAGCGCAGGCAGATTGCCTGGTTGGCCGGCGTCGGTACAGTGCTGCCATTTTTCGCCATGGTCGCGCTGGCTGGTGTTCTGCCTCTTGGCTGGTTTATGGGACTGAAGAGCAATCGCACTTCGCTGGTCCTGGTGATGAGCATTGCTGTGGCGGTCACCTCAATACCTGTCATCTCGCGCATCTTCTTCGATCTCAAGATTCTTCACACGCGGTTTGCCCGGCTGGTGCTGGGCGTGGCGGTGCTGGAAGACATTGGATTATGGGCGGTACTGGCTGTGGCCACTGCGCTGGCTGATTCGGCTGGTTTGCCGGAAAGAAAGATCGCGCTTCACATCGGAGTGACGCTGCTCTATTTTGCGATGGGGCTTTCACTGGCTCCCCGCGCGACCAAGCTTATATCCAAATCTCGCTTCAATCTGTTGGCCAGAAACTCGCCCGTGTCATACACGCTGCTCATCGTGTTCTCTTACGTGGCTGTGGCCGGATTGATGGACGTCAACCTGGTCTTCGCGGCATTTCTGGCCGGCTTCGCCGTCTCGCGCAAACGTCTGGGTGAAGCCATGGAAACCATCTCGCGGTTTTCCTTTGCACTCTTCATCCCTGTCTATTTTGCACTGGTGGGATACAGCCTGATCTTCGACAAAGCGTTTTCACTAGTAATGCTGGTCGCGTTTCTGGTGGGAGCCTGCATTCTCAAAGTGGCAGCCGTTTCGCTTGGTGCTCACCTGGCAGGATTCCGCGGGCTGGACATCGTAAACCTGGCCGTAGCGACCAATGCGCGTGGTGGACCCGGGATTGTGCTGGCCAGCGTTGCCTACGAGTCCGGCATCATCAGCGCAGCGTTCTACACGACGCTGGTACTGGTCGCGGTGCTCACGTCGCAGGCCGCAGGAGCATGGCTGGAGTATGTGATTCGCCGGGGGTGGCCGTTGCTATCTGTTAATGACGCCGAGAGCCACGCCTTCGAGGAAACTCCGGAAAAATTGGCAGCGTAGATCGGCTGCTGGCAAATAGCGCTTTCAACTGGCATGTGCGGTGGCCATTTGGAGAAGCCCGTTGATGTGTTACGCCAAATACCAAGAACCAAATACCAAGCACTAGTAGCTAGCAGCTTTTTCACCACACCGTGTCTCGGCTCACAGCCGGCTGCTCAGCGCTGCTTCTGATCAGCGTCTTGGTCATACGATCATGCCAGCCAAGCTGATCTTCATCCACCAGCGCCCACAGAAATCCCAATCCCAGAGAAAAGCCTGATAGCGCAGTGGCTACTGCACGGCAGCGCCGGTCAAAGGCTGAAACGGGCTTGCCATCAAAGTTCGCCAGCTCAAGCTGCGCCATATGCATTCCCGGGGTTCCGTTGCCATGGACCAGAAAAGTATATTGATAGAGCGTCCATAGCACACCGCCAACGGCCACGGCACATAGCAGCGCCATACGCGAATGAAGATTTTCCTCTGCCAGTTGCGTAAACGTCACGTTGAACACGGCGGCTGCCGCCAGCACAATGGCTGCGTCGATAATGCCGGCCATCATGCGCTGCCCCAGAGGCGCGGGATGCGGCCCCAGTTCCAACTCCGGCAATACCTGCTGGTGCGTGGCCTCAAGCTGGATGTCGTCAAAGTTTGGCGGTTCAAAGTTGGGCAGCTCCAACTGCTCTGCTGGAGGCGGCTTTACCTTGCGATAGACAATGGGCGGAGCGTCATCAGGCGCATACGCTACGTTTGGATGGGCGAGGGAGGAAGAATTTTCTGGCGAACCACTCAGTCCCGTTAAGTGTAATTCTGCTTCGTGCGCTGCTTCTCCAACATCAGTAATCCGCAGAGAATCAAGCAAGGGCTCTTCGGCCTCAAGCCCCACCATAGCGGCATGGTAATCATGAACGCTCGCAAGAGCGTTTCGAGGTCCGCCCCGGCTTCCGCCCGATCCGGGGAAGTGAATAACCTTGGTCGCTGCAAGCGCGGTGCCTTCGGCTGTGCTTGCCGTGGATATGCCGCTGCTCGATGAGAAGTTCAGGCCCGTTGGATCGTCCGCAAAGGGCGACCTGGTAGCTGCCTGGGCCACAAAGCGCCGCGCCCGCATGACTCGTGAATCAACTGGAGCTTCCTGTACGGGAAAGCGCAGTTCCATGTTCGGATCAGGATCGGATCCTTTTCTTTTCGCCCGATGTTGCTGCACGCGCGAAGCAACTTGTTCACGCCACAATTCATTGTCGCAGGCAGGGTCTTCAATACTGCTTTGGCACACGTCCACGGAAATTGATTCGTAGTGAGCGGCGCTGCTCCGGCTATGCGCACACGGATAGGTGTTACCGCAGAGAGGGCAATTCATGGGGCCGTTTTGGAGACTGCCAGAGAGCGCCGGGAAAGTACGCCGCTTTGCTTTTCCAAATCAGGGCATGTTACCTTGCCCCTTCTGGTGTTTAGCTTACGGGCATGCGAACCCAACTTAATTTAGTTATCACAGCGATAGGGCTTTGTCACCTCTTTCTGTTGCCATCTCTAGTGACCAGCCAGGCGCTGGCGCAGCCTGATGCCGGGAATCAGCAAGCTTCCGCCGCTCCAAGTGGCAATTGCCATCTGGTCCTTACCGCGCCTCCCGTTTTCCAGAACAAACCCGCATCACCCGGCGCAAAGTCTCCGGCGGAAACCAAGCCCCAACCACCACAACCTAAGATATCAATTTCAGAAAGCCAGCCGGTAGAGATCACCGCGCGGCAATGCGAAAAAAATAACAATCTCTACCTGCTCACCGGTGACGTTGAAATCAAATTCGAAACCTATACCTTTGAAGGTGACATGGTCACCTATGACGCCGATTCCGGCGAGGTCACTACCACCGGAAACGCCGCGCTTGACGGCGGCTCGCGTGACATCCATCTCAAAGCCTCGCATGCCACCTACAATGTTCGCAATCGTACGGGAAAATTTTACGATGTAACTGGAAGCACCGGCTCGCGCTATCAAGGCAAAAAAGTGGCACTGACATCTTCCAGCCCGATTCTATTCACGGGCAAGATGGTGGAGCAGACCGCGCCAGACGAATACGTGCTGCATGAAGGATCAGTCACCTCCTGCGAACTTCCACACCCAAAATGGACGTTCAACGCGGGCATGATTATCCTCCGTGTCGGGGGCTCTGCCAGGATCTATCACTCAACGTTTCGACTGAAGGGCGTTCCGATCATTTATTTGCCTTTTGTGTCTGCGCCGGTGGAACGTCTGGGACGGCAAAGTGGCTTCCTGATTCCCAATGCCGGCACGTCCACCGCGAAAGGGCAATTTGTTGGTGATTCATTCTATTGGGCCATCAATCGTAGCGCCGACGCCACGCTGGGGGCGGAATATCTCTCCAAACGCGGCTGGTCGTTGATCGAAGGCTTCCGTGCCAAGCCGAGCCAGAAGTCATTTATCAATTTCAATTATTTTCAGGTACTGGATCGCGGCATTGTGCAGAATGTGCAGCAGGTTGGGGCGCCTGCGGGGCAGACCGTGCCGACCAAGGTCAATCAGGGCGGTGAAGACATTAAGCTAAACGGCGAGACCACCTTCGCCCACGATGTGCGCGGCGTGGCTTCACTCGATTACCTGAGTTCTTTCGCTTTCCGGTTGGCATTTACAGATAATTTTTCCCAGGCCGTGAACTCTGAAGTTAAATCTACGGCCTTTGTGACCAAGAGTTATCAAGGTTTCTCACTCAACGCCTTCGGGTCGCGTTACCAGAACTTTCAGAGCAGCACGAATAATGACGACGCCATCTCCATCGTTCATGTCCCGTCGGTGGAGTTTGGCAGCGTGGATCAACGCATACCCGGCACACCTCTCTTCGGTTCCTATGACGTGGCAGCCGAGGGCTTGCGCCGTACGGAGTTGAACTTCAACACGCAGGGCGTGGTGGGCAGGTTTGGCGCTTCTCCCGAACTGAGTTTGCCGCTTCATTTTGGAGGATGGCTTTTTCGTCCGTCAGCGCTGCTGAACGATACGTTCTATACCCAGCAGCAGGCTCTCCAGTCCCAACCCGGCCAGACGACCGCACAGGAAACTCCGGTGCACAGTGTTTTTAACCGACGGGCGATTGGCGGCGCTCTGGAACTGCGGCCACCGGCGTTAGCCAAAGTCTTTGCTGGGGAATTCCTGGGCAGAAATTTCAAGCACACCATTGAGCCAAGAATTATTTATCGCTATACCAACGGCGTGGAAAAATTCAGTGACATTATCCGCTTTGATTTTCGCGACATCCTGAGCAATACCAATGAGGTCGAGTTTGGAATCGTGCAGCGTCTCTACATTAAACGCGCCCACAGTGCATGCGCTGAAAGCCCTGCCTACAGCACACAGCCTGAATCAGCCGAAGCCAGCGCGATCGCGAGGGCAGACTGCGCACCTTCAGGCGCTGACGAATTCCTTACCTGGGAGGTGAAAGCCAAGCACTTCATCGATCCCAGCTTCGGCGGAGCGGTGGTAAGCGGGACGCGAAACGTATTGGCGACGACCGTAGATTTCACCAGCGTTGCCTTCCTTACTGATCCGCGGCGCTTTTCGCCCGTGGTCTCAAAGTTGCGCCTGCGAACATCCAGGAATAGTGATATTCAGTGGCAGCTTGATTACGACACCAAGAAGGGCCGGATCAATGCCAGTACTTTTTACAGCACCCTGCACTTCGGCAACTTTTTCGTGGAGGGTAGCCATGCGTACATCCAGACCCCGGGGGAAGTCGTCACGGACCCCTTTGGTAATCCTTTACCACCGTGCGGTTCGCCCCTTAGGGTCAGCGGCCCACCCTGTGTTCTAGGGGTCTTCAACCAGTTGCGCGCAGTCGTTGGATACGGCAACCCAACCAAGCGGGGCTGGAGTGCTGCCGCCAACACAGGCATAGATTCTGAGTTCAGCCTGCTCCAGTATTCAGGACTTCAGACTTCATACAACTGGGATTGCTGCGGAATCAGCTTTGAGTATCAGCGTCGCTTCTCCATTGCGCGCCTCAACAATGAAAACCAGTACCGCTTTTCTTTCACTCTGGCCAATATCGGATCATTCGGAGACATGAAGCGCCAAACCCGGCTCTTCTGAGCGATTTCGACTCTTCATGACGGTCCGCCATGGTCCCTTTCTGCCCGTGCATCTAACTCCCTGGATCATCTAAGATGGATAGCGTGAACTTAAACGGGTTCTCGGCAGCGTCAGGTAGAGCTTGCGATGACAACATCAGAAAAACAGCAGCAACTTGAACAGACTCTCAGCCAGATGGGACGCACGCTGGTGGCGTACTCCGGCGGCGTTGATTCTGCCTATCTTGCATACGCGGCTTTTCGCGTTTTAGGCGAGCAGATGCTGGCCGTGATCGCCGACTCACCCAGCCTTGCCCGCACCCACCTGCGGGATGCGATCTCCTTTGCCGAAGAGCAGCATGTTCCTCTTAGAGTAGTGAAGACCTCGGAAATGGAACGCCCGGAATATGTTCGTAACGATACGCAGCGATGGCTGCGCCACTGCTCGAAGCAGGTCTCACCAAGGCTGAAATTCGCGAGCTTTCCGAGCGCGCGGGTCTGCGCGTGTGGGACAAGCCTGCTTCCGCCTGCCTTTCATCCCGCATTGAGTATGGACGCCCGGTAACGGCAGAGGCCTTGGCTGCGGTGGAACAGGGTGAAGACGCTTTACGCGGTCTGGGATTCCGGCAATTTCGCGTACGCCATCACGGCGAAATAGCACGTTTGGAAATCTCCCGGGAAGAGCTGTCACGCGCGCTCACCCCGGAGATGTTTGCCGAATTTACCCGTATTTTCAAAGACTTAGGTTTCACTTTTGTCACCGTGGATACTGAAGGGTTCCGCTCCGGATCCATGAATTCTTCTCCTTCCATCCAGTCTCTGGTTCAGCTCCTCTCGTAGGGCCCGGCTTTCTCGGACATGAGATAATTTCCACAGTATTCTTATTTTTGAAGGCGGTTCACTTTGCTTAGGCTCAGCCGTGTGTTTCAAGTCCTATTCCTGTTTGCAATCTGTCTGGTGGTTGCGTGCAGCGCCCAAAGCTCCGCAGCTCCCGCGGCGTTGTCGCCCGATCTGGCTCATCGCATTGAGTTGGAAGTCCGTTCGCGTTATCAAGTTCCGCCAGGAATCAACGTAACGATTGGCGCTCCAACAGCTTCTGAGATGAACGGGTTTGACAATGTCACTGTAACGCTCTCCGGCGGCACACATTCCAGCACGCATGATTTCCTGATCTCCAAGGACCGCAAGACGCTTGCCCACATGGAGAAAATGGACCTCACCCAGGACTTGATGTCGAAAATCGATACCAAGGGACGGCCATGGCGTGGTAATCCAAACGCCAAGGTGACCATTGTCAATTTTGACGATTTCGATTTGAAGGCCTACGGCGACAGAGTGCGTATTGTCTACAAAGACTTTCCGCTGGTTGAGATTCATCCCTGGGCGATGCATGCGGCCATTGACGGCAATTGTCTGGCAGCGCAGAACAATGACGCATACTGGGAGTTTGCCGACTACGTTCACGGGAACCAGCAGGCGTTCCCAGGCCGCAATCCCGCCGAAGCCATAACAAAACTTGATGCTACCGCACATGACGAAGGCGTAAAGTTCAAGCTGGATCAGCCGAAGCTGGATGCCTGCGTAAAAAAACAGGACGACTCTGGCGTTCGTGCCTCCATGGCTGAAGGAGACAAGTTGGCCATTGATTCCACTCCAACGCTGTTCGTCAACGGCGAGCGGATGTCTGGCGCGATCCCAGACGCTGAAATGCGTCAAATCCTTGATCGGGCCCTGGCGGCGGCCGGAGAACGGGCGCCCCAGGCAGACGCAAAGAAGTAGCTAAGTTGGAGAAAGTCGGTTATCGTACCCTAGCGAATCGGCTTAGGAGGGTCTTGTTGATTCAATCGCGCAAAGCTTTGCGGAGCACACATAACGAGGGTCACAACGGGTTCGGTGGCCAGCAGAGCCTCGCTTGGATGGGCATTGCCTGCGTGCTCGCTGCCATCGTGGGGATCAGCGGCTGTAATCAAGGAGTTTCCAGCCAGGACGTAATGGCCAAGGTGAATGGCAGCAAGATTCTGCGAACTGAAGTCGATAAGAGCTATAACAGCCAGATTGCAGGCTCGCCCCAGAAGCCGACGGCTGCGGAAGAAGAGGCTTTAAGGCTGCAGATTCTCCTGCATCTGGTGGATGTTCAGCTTCACCTCCAGCAGGCGGAAAAACTAGGCGTGGTGGCCACGGACGACGAGGTGGAGGGCAAGCTCAGCCAGCTCAAAGCCGCTGATACACAGGAAGAATTCGCCAAGAGGCTGCAGAGCCAGAACATCACGGAAGCTGACCTGAAACAGGATATTCGCCGCAACATGACCATTGAGAAGCTTCTCAACAAAGAGATTGGCTCCAAGGTCACCATCTCTGACCGGGACATCACCACCTATTACAACGAGCATAAGCCCGAGTTCAACCTGATTGAGCCGCGCTATCACATTGCCCATATACAGGTACAGATTGGTCAGCCAGATGAAACCGGAAGTAAAGGCCAAACAGAAGCGCAGGCCCGGCAGAAAATTCAAGCCATTTACAACCGATTGGAGAGTGGCGAAGAATTTGGCGCCGTAGCCAGCCAATGGTCTGAGGATCCGAATTCAGCGCACAACGGTGGCGATCTGGGCACACTGCCTGAATCTACGCTGAAAGCCACTGACCCATCCACACGTGAGGCCATCCTGAAGCTGAAGCCCGGTCAATATAGCTCCGTGATTCCAGTGACGAATCCCAATAACCGGCAGCTCGTAGGGTTCAGAATCGTGAAACTTATTGGCAAGGAGTCCGCGGGCCAGCGGGACCTCAACGATCCAGCAGTCCAGCAGTGGATCAGAAACCAATTGCTGCAACAGCGCACGAATCTGCTGCGCGCCGCTTACGATGAAGTCCTGCGCGACAAAGCTGAAATTCACAACTACTACGCCGAGCAGGTTATGAAGACAACGACGGCGCAGAAGTAGCGACTTCAGAAATGAGAAAAGCCGGGGAGATAAGCTCCTCGGCATTTTTTTGCAGAAACTCGGCGTCGCTAGCCGGCTTCTTACTCGACTTCTGCCAGAGCCTGGCCTGCTTCAACGGCGGCGCCTTCAGCCACGCTCAACTTTTTTACAATGCCTTTCTTGGGCGACTTCAGCTCGTTCTGCATCTTCATGGCTTCAATCACGATCACCGCCTGTCCGGCTTCCACCTCAGCGCCGACGGCGGCCATGATCCGAACCACTTTGCCGGGCATGGGAGCTGTAATTTTTCTTGGCCCCTGACCGCCGGCGTCTGTGGCTCTTCGCGATTGCAACGACCGCGGATCTCTCACCAAGGCAGCAAATCGCTGGTTGCCGAGCACAATGTTGTTTTCCGCTGTTGTAACTTCGTGTTTAACTTCAAATGACTTTCCGTCAATCAGGATGGAAAGGATCCCGGCCTGCGTTGCCACGACATTGATCGGGACTGGGCGCCCATCCAGCTTGCAGGACCAACCTTCGCCTTCGCGGATGAGATCAACGTGATAGATTTTTTCGCCAATTCCGACCTCATAAATCATTTCTCGCCTACACTTTCTTTGCCCGCCGCCTGCTTCCACCCAGTGACTGCGGGTGTTCCTGCGAGAGTTGTGCCCCTGGAGTTAGAGGCTTGCATGGCGGCAAACAGCGCAGCGGCGATAGCGACTACATGGTGGTTGTCTTCCGCATCGCTCTTATCTACCGAGGAACTTGCAGCGGCCATTGCGGATTGCGACAAAAGGCGATCAAGAAAGCCGGTATCGATTCTGGCTGCAATGAAGTCTGGATCCTGAAGAATCCGCCGGAATAAGCCAAGATTGGTTTTGATTCCACCGATAAAATATTCGTCCAGCGCGCGTTCCATGCGGGCGATCGCCATGGCG
>WNFF01005436.1_pt1 | contig 11013 bp, 12 predicted proteins | sample 5400441 | NCBI WGS metagenome assembly WNFF01 (sample SAMN13153345, study PRJNA577476) | soil metagenome | isolation source: 120 cm saprolite under Douglas fir tree site 2 hole 3 replicate 1 | place: USA:California | collected 2015-04-18
CGGAGGCCAAGGCGAGAGGAGCTTCCTGTTGCCGTATCCCGTCGGCTTGTTCGTGGACGGCTTGGGCCCCCTCACAGCCAACGATGCCTACGCGCCGCCCGCCGTCTGGCAGATGTTCGAGCGCGACCCGTATCACTCGCCGCGCGTGGTGTGGGGGCGCGACGTGAACGTGCTGCTCGCGGCGCTGGCGCAGCGCAGTGAGCGCGCGGCGCTGGACTCGATCATCACGGCAGTGGATCGTTCTGGCTTGCGGCACGCGGAATTGTGGAGTTACCAGATCGACGCGCAGGGCCTGCACCCCGTGCGCTACGGCTCGAGCGGCGACGTGCAGCTGTGGAGTCTCACCGATCTGGCGGTGCAGTTCCTGCTGGCGCAGACGTCTCCAGCCAGAGAATGAGCATGGCCACCCTCGCGCGGTCCTCACCCCCTATCCTCTTCTCCTTTGCGGAGATGGGGAACGTTGAGGACTCCCCCTCTCCCGGAGGGAGAGGGAGCAAGGGGGTGAGGACCAAGGCGCGGTGGCTCCTTGCCGCGGCTTTGCTGGCGGCCGCGTGCGGCAGGGGCGCCACACGCTACGACCCCGCGCACGACCTGGGGCCGCTGTTCCAGGACGTGCAGCTGTCGGGGATTTTCCCGGATTCGAAGACGTTTGTCGACGCCCGGCCGCTCGTGCCGCCCGCGGAGATCGTGGCGCGCTACAAGGGCGGTCATGTGGCCGCGTTCGTGGAGCGGTACTTCGCGCTGCCACAGCCCGCCGGCGCCGTCGCCAGCGCCGCCACGCGGTCCATGGAGGACCACATCCGACAGCGCCGACGTGCGGTCGTCGCTGCTTCCGCTGCCCCATCCGTACGTGGTCCCGGGCGGGCGCTTCCGCGAGGTCTATTACTGGGATTCCTACTTCACCATGTTGGGCCTGATCCAAAGCGGCCGCACCGACCTGGTGCGGGACATGCTCGACAACTTCTCGTATCTGATCCAGACCGTTGGGCATATTCCCAACGGCAACCGCACGTACTATTTGAGCCGCAGCCAGCCGCCCTACTTCGCCGCGATGGTTGGACTGTACGCCGCCGCCACCGACACCGCCCAAGCGCTCGGCTACCTCGACGCGATCGAAACGGAATATTCCTTCTGGATGCATGGCGGTGACCGCGTGGCGCCAGGAGAGGCATCCCGCCGAGTGGTGCGGCTGCGCGATGGCTCGATCCTCAATCGCTACTGGGACGACCGGCCCGAGCCGCGCCCCGAATCGTTCCGCGAGGACTACCAGCGCGGCCAGACGCTCCCCGTCGAGCAGCGCGACGCGTTCTATCGCAACGTCCGCGCGACCGCCGAGAGTGGTTGGGATTTCTCCAGCCGCTGGATGCGCGATCCGCGGGACGTGCGCACGCTTGAGACCACAGACTTGGCCCCGGTCGATCTCAACTGCCTGCTCTATACCGCCGAGCGCACCATCGCCGCGTTGCGCGCGTTCCGTCACCAGCGTGGCGACGCCGACGCGGCGGAGCGCTTCACGCGCGCCGCGGAGAGCCGGCGCCGCGTGCTGCTCGCCGCCGCCTACGACACCGCGACCGGATTCTTCTACGACGTGCGGTGGCGCACGGGCGAGCGCGTGACCGATCGGCCGACGCTCGCAGCCGCGGCACCGCTGTACTTCGGGCTCGCCTCACCGGAGCAGGGACGGATGGTGGCGGCGCGCTTGGAGCGCGACTTCTTGAAGCCCGGCGGCTTCGTGACGACGCTGGTCCACTCGGGCCAGCAATGGGATGCCCCCAACGGCTGGCCGCCGCTGGAATGGCTGGCGATCGAGGGCGTGCGCCGCTACGGCGGCGCGGCCCTGGCGCGCGCCGCGCGCGATCGCTGGGTCGCGCTGAACCGCCGCACCTACGGCGCGACGGGCAAGATGATGGAAAAGTACGACGTGATGGACCTGAGGCGCCGCGCCGGGGGCGGGGAGTATCCGACACAGGACGGCTTCGGCTGGACCAACGGCGTGGTGCTGGCCTTGATCGCGCAGCAGGCGCTTACGCCAGGTACTCCTCGCGGTACATCCGGATCAACTCGAAAAAGTAAGACAAGGCCAGCGGCCCAATGAGCAGGCCGAGGATGCCGAAGTAGGGCACGCCCGCCAACGCGCCGATCAGCGTCACCAGCGGGTGAATGTTGGCCCAGCGCCGGAACACCATCGGCCGGATGATGTATTCGACGTTGCCGATCACCAGGATGCCCCACAGCGCGAGCAGCACCGCCGCCGCGTAGCGATGATCGAGCGCCAGCACGAGCACACCCGGCCCCCACACCAGCCCGCTGCCCACCACCGGCAGTACTGAGAAGACCATCGTCACGACACCCCAGAACACGGCGTTCGAGATGCCGGCCACCATGAATGCGACGCCGACGAGCATGCCGTGGATCACGGCCACAAGGCCCGTGCCGATGACCGTGGACGTCGTGACGTTGGCGAAGCGCGCGCGCAGCCGCTCAGCATTCTGCGCGGAGAACGGGATGTAGGGGAGGAGCGCTTGCCACGTCTCGGTCGCGCGCAGCAGCAGGTAGTACAGGCCGAACAGAGCGATCACGAGGTTGAGCGTGAGCCGCGTGGCCGTGCCGATCAGCCCGAACGCCGAGCTGCCGATCCAGCCCACCACCTTCGAGCCCAGGCCCGCCAGCTGCGGGCCCAGATCGGTGTTGCCGATGTGCAGCTGCGACAAGCGGGCGAGAATCGGGCTCTGTACCACACCTGACGCGATCTGCTGCGCCTGCGTCACGATCAGTGTCGCAAACGACACGCCCGGCACCACGATCACGAAGAGCGCCGTCAGGATCACCAGCGCCGCCGCGGCCCGGGCTTTCACGTGTTTCTCGAGCCAGCGGTGCAGCGGATCGAACACGACGTACAACACGGGAATCGCGAACAGGCCGCTGGCGAACGGCAGCAGCGCCACGACCAGTGCCAGGCCGAGCAATCCTATAATGAAGGCGGCGCGGTTGTGGTTCGTGTCGAGGAAGGCCATGGGGTCCTAGTCTAGCTCGCAACGGATGGCTGCGGCAGGGGCGGAGTGCGTGAGTGCGCCGATCGCGATGAGGGTAGCGCCGGCTTCCGCGTACGCGCGAGCGGTGTCCGCCGTGATGCCGCCCGACGCCTGGATCGTGACCCGCGGGCCGGCGGTTTGGGCCCACGCGGCGACCTTTTCGGGTGTCTGGTTGTCCACGAGGAGGTGCGTGACGCCCGCAGTCAACGCGGCGGCGAGCTGCACGTCATTTTCGATCTCCACCATCACCGGCATGCCGGGCGGCGCTGCCTTGAGGGCATCGGCCAGCGTCCCCTCGAGCAGCACCCAGTGATTGTCTTTCCACAAGACGGCGTCGGCGAGTGAGGCGCGGTTGTCCACGCCGCCGCCCATACGCACCGCGTAGACCTCGAGCGCCCGCAGGCCGGGCGTGGTCTTGCGCGTGTGCGTGATCTGCGCGCCGCTGCCGGCGACGGCGTCCACGATCCGCCGCGTGAGCGTAGCGATGCCGGAGAGTCGCTGCAAGAAATTGAGGGCGACGCGCTCGCCTGAGAGCAGGGCCCGCGCTTGCGCGCGCACGGTCGCCACGGTGACGCCGGGCTCCGCCCACGCGCCGTCGGCGACGTGCATTTCGCTCTGGGCTTGGGGATCGAGCTCTTGGAAGGTGCGCTCGACCACGGGCAGACCGGCTACCACGAACGGCGCTTCGGCCACGAACCGCAGTGCCGCCAAACGGGCGGCCGCGGCGCCCAGGAGCCGGGTGGTGACGTCGCCCGAGGCCAAGTCCTCGGCGAGCGCGCGGCGGACGTCGCTCTGACCGAGGGGTTCAGCCAATCGCGAGCATCCGGTTGATCGCCAGCCGCGCGTGCGCGGCCGTGTCGGGGGCCACTCTCACTTCGTATTTCAAGTCGCGCAGCGAATCCCGCAGGTTTTCGAGCGTGATCATCTTCATGTAGCGGCACTCGGCGCCCTCCGCGGCCGCGATGAACTGCTTCTCGGGGTTCTCCCGCCGCAGCCGGTGCAGCACGCCCGTCTCCGTCGCCACCACGAAGCGGCGCGCGTCGGATGCCTTGGCGCGCCGCATCATCTGCTCGGTCGAGACGATGCGCGTCCGGCCGGCTGCGACGTCGCCTTCGGTCTCGGCGTAGTACATCGCGCTCGTCACGCAGCCACACTCGGGGTGCACCAGAAACTCGGCATCCGGATACTCGGCGCGGCGCTGGTCCAGCGTCTCGCGCGTCAGCCCCGCGTGCACGTGACACTCGCCCAGCCACACGTCAAGCGCGCGGCCGGTGACCTTGCGCAAATAGTTACCGAGGAAGAAGTCGGGGAGAAACAGGACCGGCACGTCGGCTGGTAAAGACTCGATCACGGCGACTGCGTTGCCCGACGTGCAACAGTAGTCGGACTCCGCTTTCACGTCGGCGGCGGTGTTGACGTACGCCACCACCAGGCCGTCGGGGTGCGCCGCGCGCCACGCGCGCACGTCGGCTGCCTGAATCGTGGCGGCGAGGGAGCAGCCGGCGTTGCGGTCGGGAATGAGCACCCGCTTCTCAGGGTTCGCAATCGCCGCGGTCTCGGCCATGAAGTGCACGCCGCAGATCACCAGTACCGGCGCGTCGAGCGCGGTCGCGCGGCGCGCCATGGCGAGCGAGTCGGCCACCACGTCGGCCAGGTCTTGGATCTCGGGCCGCTGGTAGTTGTGCGCGAGAATGGCGGCGTGGCGCTGCGCCTTGAGGTCGCGGATCGCTCCCAGTGCGGGGCGCATGCTGCGTGCGCCGACCGAACAATACCTATCCCAAGCGAGAATGCGCTACCGGGCGACTAGATTCGCCGTCGCCAGGAATTGCGGCGGCCTGCGGGGCTTGGCCGCTTGTTCATAGGCATAGGCGAACTTGATGAGCGTGGCCTCGGTCCACGGTTTCCCGATGAACGACATCCCCACCGGCAGCCCGTAGGAATAGCCCACCGGCACCGTGATCGTGGGGTAACCCGCGACCGCCGCAATGGCCGAGTTGCCGCCCGCGCCGGAGCAGTCGCCGTTGACCAGGTCGATCAGCCAGGTGGGGCCGCCCGTGGGCGCCACGATCGCGTCGAGCTTGTCCTTGGCGAACGCCAGGTCCACGCCTTCGGTGCGCGACATACGGCGGCAGTGCGCCAGCGCCTCGACGTACGCGTCGTCGGTGAGCGGGCCCTTCTCCTGCGCCTGCGTGAAGATCTCTTGGCCGAAGTAAGTGAGCTCCGTGTCCTTGTGGGCGTCGTTGTAGGCGATCAAGTCGGCGAGCGTTTTCATCGGATTGGCTGCGCCGAGGCCCGCGAGATAGGTGTTCAAGTCGGCTTTGAATTCGTACAGCAGGACGGTGAACTCCTGATCGCCGTAGTCCTTGAGATGCGGAATCTCGACCGGGTCGATGATCGTGGCGCCCTGCGCTTTGAGCACCTCAATGGCGGCATTGTTCAGCCGATCCCCTTCGGGGTTGCCGAACGCGCCGCGCGCCACGCCGATCCGGGCGCCCTTGAGACCGTTGGGATCGAGCGACTTGGTGAAATCCGGAATCGTGGCGGGCGCCGTTGCCGTGGCCGCGTCATTCGCGTCCGCCCCGGCGAGCGCGCCGAGCAGGATGGCGGCGTCGGTCACGCTGCGGCACATCGGGCCGGCGGTGTCCTGGCTGTGGGCGATGGGGATGATGCCGGCGCGGCTCACGAGACCGAGGGTGGGTTTCAATCCCACGAGCGAATTGGCGCCCGAGGGGCAGACGATCGAGCCGTCGGTTTCGGTGCCCACGCCCACCGTCGCGAAGTTCGCTGAGATCGCAGCGCCCGTGCCGGAGCTCGAGCCGCAAGGGTTCCGATCAGTGGCGTAGGGGTTCTTGCACTGCCCGCCGCGCCCGCTCCAGCCCGACACCGAGTGGGTCGAGCGGAAGTTGGCCCATTCGGAGAGGTTGGTCTTGCCGAGGATCACGGCGCCAGCATCGCGCAGTTTCCTGGCGACGAACGCATCGCGCGGGGCGGGGCTCATGGCGAGTGCCAGCGAGCCCGCCGTCGTGAGCATCTTGTCGCCCGTGGCGATGTTGTCCTTGATCAGCACCGGAATGCCGTGCAGCGGCCCGCGCAGCTTGCCGGCCTTGCGCTCGCTGTCCAACTGGGCTGCGATGCTCAGGGCTTCGGGATTCGTCTCGATCACCGCGCGCAGTGCAGGGCCGGTCTTGTCCATCGCCTGAATGCGGGCGAGGTAGAGCTGGCAGAGGCGTTGGGAGGTGTACTTTCCGGCGCGCATGGCGTCTTGCAGGCTCGAGATCGTCGCCTCTTCTAATTCGAAGGCAAGGGGTGGGGAGTGGCGAGTTGTACCGCGCGGTGCGTCGATGGGTAGACGGATCGCTGCGGCGGCGGCGCCGAGGGTCGTGGCTTCGAGGAACTCGCGACGGGAGACGGGCTGCTTCGACATTGCGCGCTCGGGCGATGGGGATGGGAGAATGTGTCCCCGGAACGGCCGGGCCGCGAGTCAGGGAGTGGTGCGAATTCTGATCGGCACGACGGTGGTGCCCCAGTGGAACCGCAGGGTAGCGGAGTCGGGGCCCACGACGGGGAAATAGTAGATCAGCACTTCCATATAGTCGCCGTGCTCGGGTGTCACCGGCACGCGCAGCACGTCATGCGACTCGCCGGGGTAGGGGATGTGCCACACGTGCAGGGCGTTGGTGAAGATCAGGGTCCATTTGGTGGAATCGGGGATGGACCAGATGGTGTAACTGCCGGCGGCGAGCGGCTTGCCCTCGACCAGCACGCTCTTCGAGAACGTGATGGTGGTGGCGTCGTTGGCGCCGGGGTGCCACACTCGGCCCCAGGGCACCAGGTCGCCGAACAGTTTGCGGCCGCGGGCCACGGGGCGGTTGTAGTCGATGGTGATGGCCGTCGTGCCGACCCGTTGCGACACGGTGGCGTGTTGGCTCAAGGGGATGTCTTGGGCGGCGGCGAGACGTGCGGCGAGGGCGAGGACGAGTCCGTATCTCATTTAATTTCCTCGAACTGCTTGATCCGGACGACGCCGTCAGGAAAGCGCGCCACGATCTCCAGCTCGCCGCCGAGGGCTTCGATGTACCCTCGCAGGGAGCTAACGTACATGTCGGTCCGCTGCTCCAGTCTGGAAACCGCGGCCTGATTGGAGCCGAGGGCTCGGGCGATGGCCTGCTGGGTCAGCTCGCGAGCCCGGCGCAGCTCCTGGAGCGGCATGGCCCGGAGCATGTCCTGGGCACGCTCGTGTGCGCGGCGGCGGCGCGGCTCGCTCATGGCGGCTTGGAGTTCGTTGAACTTTCTAGCCATCGGCTTGCTCCTTCTTGGACAGTGTCACGAGGTGCTCGTCGTAGAGCCGATCCGCGATCGGCACGTTCCGCTCGTACCAGCGATCGTCTCCCGTCTTGTCTCCCCCGCACAGGAGCAGGGCGACGCGCCGTGGATCGAACGCGTACAGGACGCGGTACGGTCTGCCGGCGTGCTGCACCCGCAGTTCTCGCATGTGACCGCGGCGGGAGGTCTGGACACTCGAACTGTAGGGGTGCGGCAACTGTGGCCCGCGGCGCTCCAGCAGCTCGACGTACGCGGCGACCGATTCCTGCTCGTCGGCGGCGAGGGAGTCCCACCAGTGGACGAACTCGTCAGTGACCTCGACCTCCCGCAGCATCGCAATATTCCTTGCAAGGTATATGCTGTCAAGGGCATTGCCCGCAGCGGGGCTGTCCCTGCGGTGGGGTGGTGGGCGAAGGTCAACTCGGACTCAACGTTGAGGTGCCGTTACCAGTTGAGGCGGCGTGCGCTCTGGGGTATCTTCCGTGCCCCGTCAGACGCTAGACGGCTAGACGGCTGGCGCTTGCAGAGCGAGCACTTCGGGGGGCGAAGGGGTGGATGCAGCAGTTGTTGCTAGCGACTAGGAGTCCAGCCGCCTAGCATCTGTTTTCACGGGACGTAGCGCAGTCCGGTAGCGCACCTGAATGGGGTTCAGGGGGTCGCGGGTTCAAATCCCGCCGTCCCGACTGAGTGAAGATCAAGCCCTGCAGCGACTTTGGCTGTGGGGCTTTTTCTTCGCGGGATCATATTCGCGATGCTAAGGTCCTGCTCGCAGTCCAATCCTAGTTAGGCGCCGGCCGAACGTATGCCGCTAGCGTTGTGCGAGCCAGGCGAGCACCGCAGTCTGGAGCGCGATACGCTTGTCGGACCAGGAGTGATCCGTCGGCCGATGCACTGTTGTGACGCGAGTATTCCCGAGCGCACGCACGCGCTGGACGAGCGGATCTGTGTGCGCGGCCAATCCATCGTCGGACGTCAACACGAGCAGTGGCATTTGGGCTAGCCCTGAGGCTGCCGCCTCGAACCGCCAGCGCGCCGCCCCGTCGATTAGGTCATCGGCCATGCTCTGCGCCGTGACGCCCGAAAGCGATTCCATGTTGTCGGCCATGAACACGGCCAACGTGTCGCGCTGGATCGAACCAAGAAGTCCGAGGTCGACCGCGGAAATCAAAATGGCGCCGAGCAATTCCGGATGGTGAGCGGCCGTCAGCGCCGTGACCCAGCCGCCCATGCTGTGGCCGGCGATTACTACCCGCCGCGCGTCAATCCCGAGCCTGCGCGCATTCGCGGTATCGCGCACGAATGCCAGCACCGCTTCAGCATCCTGGAGAGTGCCACCGAAACGGAACTCGCCGGGACTGCCCCAAGAGCCGCGATAGTTGACGGTGATTGCATTCCACCCAGCGCGACGCACAGCTTGGGCGAGATCAAGGTTCTTTTCGTTGCCGGGAAGCCCGTGGAAGAAGATGAACGCGGGATGCGCGCCCGGGCCGGAGGCGATATACGCAACGCCGTTGATGTTCACACCGCCGGAGGGAATGTGCAACACTTCCATTCGGGCCGGATGCACGCTATCGCGTGGTGGATCGGCGCTGATCGCCCGCGGAACCTGTGCCGTCACCGATGACGCAGCGAAAACTGCCGCACCCACGCTAATGAGGGCTCGCATGAACAGATCTCCTCAGGAGTCGTCAACAGTATTTGCGGGCGAGTCGAATGCTAGATCCACGCGCATTTGCTCGCTAGGTCTTGTGGCGCCCATCGCTTCTGTGACGCAGGGCGGCGCCTAACCAGCGCTTGAAGCTGACGCCGAAACCTCCCTCACTTTTGTAGACACTTCCACCTAACAAGCCGGAGGTGTCTGTGCCACGGGCAGGGCCGAAGAAGGTTCAGGAATACAGTGCGGAGTTCAAACTCGCGGCGGTGCGGTTGAGTCGACAGCGCGGGGTTCAGGTGCAGGCGGTGGCGGCGGCGCTCGACATTCATCCGTTCATGCTGTCGCGGTGGCGGAAGGCCGTGCGCGACGGGGTGCTGCGCGGGAAGCGAGTGGCGGTGAAGCTGCCCCCACCGCGCGAGATCCGCCGGCTCCAAGCGCTCGAGCGCGCGCATGCGCTGCTGCAAGAGGAGCACGCCCTCCTAAAAAAAGCTATCCGGTTCTGGGCCACACGAAAGCTGACGCGTTCGCGTTCATCGACACGCACCGGGGCCAGCACGCCGTGACGCGACTGTGCACGGTGTACGGTGTCACCCGCGCCGGCTACTACGCCTGGCGGCGGCGCCCGGTGAGTCGCCACGCGGCGCAGGACCGGGAGCTCGAGCGACGGATTCAGCGACTCTTCCAGCGGCACCGGGGGGCCTACGGCAGTCCCCGCATCCAGCGCGCACTACACGCGGAGGGGTGCGCCATCAGCCAGCGCCGGGTCGCGCGGCTCATGCGCGCCGCGGGCTTGCGGGCGCGGGTGGGGCAGATCTATCGCGCCAATCCGCGGCTGCATCGCTTCTACGGCCAGCACCCCAACCGCCTGTGGGCCCGCGTCGCCACGCGGCCCAATCGGGTCTGGGTCGGCGACATCACATATCTCCCGGTCGGCGGTCGGTGGCGCTTTCTCGCCGTCGTGCTGGACCAGAGCTCCCGCCGGGTGCTCGCCTGGCGGCTGGGCTGCACCCGCGACGCCCGCTTGACGCGGGGAGTTCTGGATGCGGCCGTCCGCCGCCGCCGTCCCCGCACCGGGCTGATTTTCCATAGTGATCGGGGCAGCGAGTATGCCGGCCACGCGTTTCGCGATCGGCTCCGCGCCCTGGGCATTCGCCAAAGTGCGACCCGCGGGGGCACCCCCGGCGACAATGCGCACATGGAATCGTTCTTTCATTCCCTGAAGGCCGAGCTCATCCACGGTGCTCACTTCGCGACGGCCCGGGCGCTGCGGCTCGCGCTGAGCGGCTATTTTCACTATTACAACTACCGGCGGCTGCATTCCGCCTTGCGGTATCAGTCTCCAGCGGAGTACGAGGCTCGAATTGCCTAACAACCAGTGTCTACGAATTAGAGGGAAGATCCCGCCGCGTTGTGAGTTCCGTTGTGAGTCTTGTGCTACTCCCCGTCGTGTTGATCGTCTCGTGCTACGACACCGATGCCCAGAACACCGCGTAACTACTACACGATGTCGTAACTCGCCCCACTAGTCGATCGAATGGGGTTCAGGGTGTCGCGGGTTCAAATCCCGCCGTCCCGACTGAGTGAAGATCAGGCTCTGCAGCGGCTTTCGCTGTGGGGTTTCGGAAAAGACGGCGACCCCCTGAACTCTGCTCAGGGGGTCGCGCGTTGTGAGTCTTGTTGTGATTCTGCTACGATTCTCGGTCGGTCCTCAGGGCGATTCATGTTCGCTAGGGTCGTCCCTGACGTTGCCGCTCGCGTTGCTCGTCCCCGTGCTGCCGTGGCGTGGCCGTGCGCCCTTCACCTGGTAGTGCCACCACGCTGTGACGATCCCGCAATCCAGCGCCGGATGAGGTGGAGTGATGAAACAGTCCGCCGTAGCGACGTGTGTTAGCAGGCCTTCCATAGTGTGTACTCCGTCAGCACGTAGCCTCTCCGGGCGAGAAGGAGGGCGAAATACCCTCCACCCTCCTCCTCCGAACAGATCCGGTCAGGCGTTCAACGCCT
>WNFF01007063.1_pt1 | contig 11011 bp, 10 predicted proteins | sample 5400441 | NCBI WGS metagenome assembly WNFF01 (sample SAMN13153345, study PRJNA577476) | soil metagenome | isolation source: 120 cm saprolite under Douglas fir tree site 2 hole 3 replicate 1 | place: USA:California | collected 2015-04-18
CGCCAGGCGGCGAGGGCCGCGGCCAGCACTTCCTTCACCGCCACGCCGTGCTCTTTGGCGCGCAGGCGGCAGTCCTCGAACTCGGGCGCCGCGTTGACCACGGCCCCTCCGCGGCGACCGAGCTTGACCCGGACGGGACCGTACCGCGTCGCGACCTCCACCACTTCGCGATCGAGGACGCTGCGCTCGACCCGGTGCGCGCGCACGCCCAGGGTGCTCGTCTCTCGGAACAGCGCCTCCTCGACGGCCGCCCGCGCGGCTTCGGGCACCACCGCCCCGAGCAGGTGCCCCGGCCTGCCCTTCTTCATCGTCACCGGGGCGATCCACGCATCGGCCGCGCCGGCCGCCAGCACCGCCTCGAGAGCAGCCGCCACGAGCTGCGGCGAGAGATCGTCGAGGTTCGCCTCCAGCACCCACCCGGCGCCGCCTCCCGGCTGACCTCGGACGGTCGCGCCCAGGACGGCGCGGAGCAGGTTGGGCGCATCCTCCCAGCGCCGTGTCCCCGCGCCGTACCCGACCGCCTGCACGGACAGCTCGGGCAGGGAATCGGCGGACTCGGTCCACGCGGCGACCAGCGCCGCGCCGGTAGGGGTGGTGCGCTCGCCCGGTCCGCTGGGCCGCAGGGCCCGCCCGCGCATCACCTCGAGCACCGCGGGCCCGGGGATGGGGATCGGCCCGTGCGCGGCGCGGGCCGTCCCTCCGCCGGAGGGCGGCGGAAGGCACACGATGCGCGCCGGAGCGAGCGCGGCGACGAGCAGCGCGCTGCCCACCACGTCGACGATCGAGTCCACCGCTCCGACCTCGTGGAACTCGACCTCGTCGGGCGGGACACCGTGAACGCGCCCTTCCGCTTCGGCGAGACGCGTGAAGGCGAGCAGAGCCAGCTCCCGCGCGCGCTCCGGCAGCCGGGCGCGGCCGAGCAGCTCGCGAATGGCGCGCCAGGGACGGTGGTGCGGCTCGCGATCGCGCACCTCCGGCGGGACGCGCACCTCGACCCGCAGGGCGCGGATGCCGCTCACCTCGACCGGCTCGGCCACCACCCGCGTGCCGCGCAGGTCGACGGCGCCGGACGCCTCGGCGAGGGCCAGAAGGCCGTCGTCGAGCGCCGCGCGCGGAGCGCCCAGGTGCAGCAGCGCGGCGAGCATCATGTCGCCGGCGATGCCGCCGACCGGCTCCAGCGCGAGCACCGTCACCTGGCGCGGCCCCCCGCCGCCGCGCGAGCGATCAGCGCCGCCTGGAACCCGGCGCCGAATCCGTTGTCGATGTTCACCACGGACACGTTGGCCGCGCACGAGTTGAGCATGGCGAGCAGTGCGGCCAGGCCCCCCAGCGAGGCGCCGTACCCCACGCTGGTGGGGACCGCGATCACCGGCCGCGGAACCAGCCCGCCCACCACGGACGGCAGGGCGCCTTCCATCCCCGCGCAGACCACCAGCGCGTCGGCTTCGCGCAGGTCCGGCGCGCGGCGAAGCAGGCGGTGGAGGCCCGAGACGCCCGCGTCGTACAGGCGCTCGACGGCCGCTCCCACGAACCCGGCGGTGACCGCGGCCTCCTCGGCGACCGGGATGTCCGTGGTGCCTGCGCAGACGACCGCCACCAGCCCTCGCGGCTCCTGGACGGCGCCCGGCGCGCGGGCATGGAACGTCCTGGAGACGGCGTCGTACCTGCCCTCCGGCGCCGCGGCCATCGCGGCGGGCGCCGCCTCCGGCGAGAGGCGGGTCACCAGCACCGCCTGCCCCAGCTCGCGCAGGCGCGCGACCAGCTGCCCGATCTGCTCGGGCGACTTGCGCTCCCCGAAGATCACCTCGGGCGCGCCCTGCCGCACGGCCCGCTCTCCGTCGAGCTGCGCGAACTCCGCGATGCGCTGCACGGGCAGCTCGGCGAGCCTCCGCGCCGCCTCCGCCACGCCCAGCTCGCCGTTCCTCACCCTCTCGAGGAATTCCATCAGCCCATGCAGGTCCACCGACCCGATCTACACCGGACAGCGTCAAAAAACATGAACGCGGAGGCGCGGAGACGCGGAGTTCCTGGTTTCAACGACCAGTCTCCGCGCCTCCGCGTTGATCTTTTCGACCCGTCAGGCGGCGCCGAGGAGCTTGAGGAGGCGGGAGAGGGATTCTTCCTCGGGAGCGGCGACGATGCGGCCGGCGGAGCGGACGCCCGGCAGGCGGAGATCGGTCACGAGGAGCAGCGCCGAGCCCAGATCGCCGAAGCAGGCCTGCAGCGCGCGCTCCAGCGGGCCCACCTCGACGTGCGGGATCGACGGCACCAGCGTCACCCCCACCGCCGCGCCCACGCCGCCGACGTAGCTGGAGACGACGATGTTGGCCGCCTCCGCCAGCGCGCTGGTGTACATGGGAACGCCGGAGCCGAGCGGCTCGAGAATGGGCTGGCCCAGGAGCAGCCCGCCCATCAGCGTCGCGCCCTGCTCGGTGAAATGGAGCAGCCAGCGCAGCCGCGCGCCCCCCTCGACGGTGAAGTGCACCGCGAACGACGGGCCGTCGGGCTGCAGCACGCGCGCGACCGCGCCGCGAGGCGCGACCTGCGCCTTGGGCAGGTCGACATCGACCGAGGTGCCGAGGAGCCGGCCCAGCGAGCGCGCCGCATCCGTCGAGGCGAGCCCGGCGAGCTGGCGCAGCGCCTCCACCTGCCCGGAGGAGAGCATCAGCGGCGAGAGGAGGCCGCGCTCGCTCAAGCCGCCCCCTTGGCCGCCGGAGCGGGCTTGAGCGGATCATGAATGCCGCACAGCTCCGCCAGGCCGCGCGGGTCGAGCACCAGGAGCGGCCTCCCGTTGCCGAGCACGGTGATGCCGGCGAGCCCGCGCACGCGGTCGAGCGGCGGGAAGAGCGGCTTGAGCACCGACTCCTCCTGGCCGACCAGCCGGTCGACGGAGACCGCGAAGCGGAGCCCGTCCACCTCCATCACCACGAACGGTCGCGGGCCCGGCGGCGCCAGGGACGGGAGCCCGAAGAGCTTGGCGAGGCCGTACGCGCGCACCAGCTCGCCCATCACCACCAGCGAGCGCGCCTCGAAGCCTTCGCCGCCGCGCGCCGACAGGTCGTACTCGGTGGTGAGCAGCACGCGGTGCAGCGGAACGCCGTACAGCTCGCCGCCCACCTGCACCAGGAGCAGGTTCGCCATGCTCACCGAGAGGGGCAGCTCGACGACGAAGGTGGTGCCCTTCCCGGGGACGCTGCGGATCGACACCTTGCCGCCGAGCGACTCCACCTTGCGCTGCACGGCATCCAGGCCGACGCCGCGGCCCGACACCTCGGTCGCGTCGTCGCGGGTCGAGACGCCGGGCAGGAAGGCCAGCTCGTAAGCCGCGTCGTCCGACAGCGCGTCCGCCGCCTCCTGCGTCATCGCGGCGCTCTTCACCGCCTTGCGCCGAAGCGCCTGCGCGTCCATCCCGCGCCCGTCGTCCTGCACCTCGACGATCACCTTGTCGCGCTCGCGCCGCGCGGTCAGCGTGAGCTTGCCGCGCGCCGGCTTGCCGGCCTTCTCGCGCGTCTGCGGATCTTCGAGGCCGTGGTCGGCGGCGTTGCGCACCAGGTGCGAGAGCGGGTCTCCGAGCGCCTCGATCACCGTCCGGTCCAGCTCCACGTCCGCGCCTTGCACGTCCAGCTCGATGCTCTTGTTCAGCCGGTGTGCCAGGTCGCGCACTGCGCGCGGCAGCCGCTCGGTCAAGGACGAGAACGGCGTCAGCCGCGCGCTCATCACTCGCCCGTGCAGCTCGCGCGCGGTGCGGCGCAGGCGATCGATCTCCGCCTCGAGCGGGGCGGCCGCGTGCTCGGGGAGGCGCTTGGCCGCCTCGCGCAGCCGGGCGATCCCGTGCATGACGTCGGCGGCCTGGTCGAGCAGCTGGTCGAGCGCCTCGGCCCGCACGCGGACCGTCGGCTCGGGCCTCAGCTCGTCCGCGTCGACCGGCGCCGGCGTGAGCTCCCGGCGGCCGGGGGGCGGCGTGAGCTGGCCGCGCATGGACGCCTGCGGGGGCGAGACGACCGGCGGCGGCGGCGAGACGGGAAATCCCTCGTCGACCGGCCGCGCCGCCGGAGCGATGCGCACGTCGACGTGGTCCACCTCCGGCAGCGCGACCAGCGCCTCGCGCACCTCGTCGGTGGCGGTCAGCGTGGCGAGCAGCGCGGTGATCCGCGCTCCGCCCTTCTGCTGCATGAGCTGCGCCGGCGTGGGTTCCATCTCCAGGAGCGTCCCCATCGCCTTGAGCTTGCGCTGCACGATCAGGGCGCGCGCGCCGGGAGCCGCGCAGGTCTTGGCGAGGACCACGGACACGTCCAGCCGGGGCAGCGACGGATCCGCGGCGGGCATCACCGGAGGCGGAGGGACCGGCCGCACCGCGGTGAGCGCCGGGTCGGGCAGCGCCTGGGCCGCCTTGGCCAGCCGATCGACGAGCGTGATGGTGCGCTCGTCCTCTTCCTTCTTGTCGAGCTTGACGATCTCCTTCACCAGCGCGTCGGTGGCGGCGAAGAGCAGGTCCACCTCCGCCCGCTCGATCTTTCCCTGCTTGCCCTTGAGCCGCGCGATCAGGTTCTCGGCGGCGTGGGCGATGTCGACGATGCGCGAGAAGCCGAGCGTCGCCGCGCTGCCCTTCACCGAATGCATGCGCCGGAAGATCGCGTCCCACAGCGGCGCGGCGGGCGGCTCCTGCTCGAGCCGCACCAGCTCCGACTGGAGCGTGGCGAGGTGCTCGGACGCCTCCGCCACGAAGAGGGTCAGGTACTTTTGGGAGGCGGACGGCACCGTGAGCTACTCGCCGAGCACCTTCTTGACGACGGCGAGCACGTCCTCTCCCCGGAACGGCTTCACGATGAAATCGGTCGCGCCGGCCTCGATCGCCTCCATCACCAGCGATTCCTGGCCGAGCGCGCTGCACATGACCACCACCGCGTTGGGATCGAGCTGCACGATCTCCCGGGTGGCGTCGATGCCGCTCTTGTAGGGCATCACGATGTCCATGGTGACCAGGTCGGGCTTGAGCTCGCGGAAGAGGTTCACCGCCTGCACGCCGTCGTCCGCCTCGCCCGCGACCGTGAACCCCGCCGACGAGAAGATGTCGCGGAGCGTGTTGCGCATGAACAGGGCGTCGTCGACGATGAGGACGCGCTTGGGCATCTCTAGGCCTCCACCAGGTTGTCGATGGCCCGCTGCAGCAGCTCGGCGTCGATCACCTTCACCGGGCCCTCCGCAAGCTCCACCGTGGCGCACGCCGCGCCGAGAGGCTGCGGCAGCGGCTCGCCATCGCTCGGGAGCGATTCGATGCCCGCCACCTCCGCCACGTACAGCCCGACGTCCCCCCGGGGACGCTGCAACATCACCACGCGCCCCTCCGGACGGGCGGGACGCGGCTTGAGGCCGACCAGCGGCCCCAGGTCCACCACGCAGGCGACGCGGCCCTGCTGGTTCATCACGCCCAGGAGCGCGGGCGGCGAGCGGGGGACGCGGGCGATGACCGACACCTCGATCACCCTGCGCACCGCCCAGAGCGGCAGCGCGTAGCGCTCACCGGAGTGGATGCAGATGACGGCGCGCACCTTGTGCTCACTCCAGCTTGAAGCGCGAGACCACGCTCTGTAGCTCGACGCTGATGTTGGTCAGCTCCTGCGAGGCCTGCGCCATCGAGGCGGTGGTCGAGGTCTGCTCGCGCACCGCGCGCTGCACCTCGTCCAGCGAGCGCGCGTTGCCGGCCGCCACCCCGCGGATCTCCTGGAACGCCTCGACCATCTCGGCCGATCCCTGCAGCTGCTCGCGGGCCAGCCGCGAGATGACCTGCACGCGCTCGGACCCGGTCTGGGTCGCGTTCACGATCTCGTCCAGCGAGAGGATGATCTGGGCCAGGTCCTCGCGCCCCTGGCCCAGCTCGTCGATGCCTTCCTTCATCGCCGCCACCGCGTGCTGGCTGCGCTGGCTGATCTCGTGCGCCAGGCGGCTGATCTGCTCGGCGCTGCGCCCGGCGCTCTCCGCCAGCTTGCGCACCTCGTCGGCGACCACCGCGAATCCGCGGCCGTACTCGCCGGCCCGCGCCGCCTCGATCGCGGCGTTCAGCGCGAGCAGGTTGGTCTGCTGGGCCACGCCGGTGATGGCCACCACGATCTTGCTGATCTCCTGGGTCTTCTCGCCGAAGGCGAACACCGTCTCGCTGGCCGCCTCGATCTCGGCGAAGACCTTCTTGATCTTCTCCGCCGCCAGCTGCGCGGCCGCTCCGCCGGCCTGGGCGGCGGTCGAGGTGGCGGTGGCGGTCTCCGCGGCCGCGCCGGCGGTCTTGGCGCTGGAGCCGATCGAGTCGGCGATGCGGGCGATCAGCGCGCTGGCCTTCTCGACCAGCTGCAGCTGGTGCTCGGCGCCCTGGTTGATCTTCGCCATGCTGCGGTCGATGTTCTCCGCCTGCGCGCTCACGTTGGCGGAGGACTCCTGCATCTCGTCCGCGCTGTCGGCGACCGAGCGGCTGGTGCGCTGGATGTGGCCCACCAGCTCGCGCAGGTTCGCCTGCATGTTGGAGATGGCGGTGGTCAGCTCGTCCACCTCGTCGCGGCCGAGCCAGTCGGTGCGCTCGGTCGCGAGCGGCTTGGAGAGGTCGCCTCGGCTGATCTCGAGCGCGCTCCGGTTGAGCTGCATCGCGCGGTTGGCGACCTGCTTGAGCCCGACGGCGACCGCGAGCGCCACGGCCAGCCCGACCAGCGCGCCGAACAGGGCGTGTTCCGGGGCGAGGTGCTGCCGGAGCGCCTCGTAGCTGAGCACGCCGGAGAGCACGCACCACAGGGTCAGGTCCCCCAGCAGGATCTTCTGGAACAGGCCCACCCGGCGCAGGCCGCGTGGAACGGGGGGCTGGCTGCGGCGCGCGGGCAGCGCGACCGGAGGCGGAATGATGGTACGCGGCGGCACCGCGCGGAGCGGCTCGATCGCGGGCGGCGTGTGGCGGGGCGAATCCTGCCCCTGCCGCCCTGGCTCCTGGCCGTCGGGCAGCGGGTGCTCGTGTGCGGCGGGGGTCGCCATTCGCGGCCCACTCTATCCCGCCGAGCGGCAAGGGCAAATGTGCGCTAGAACAAATCGCGGCATGGCAGGTGGGACAACGCGGCAGATCGGCGCCCCCGGTGGGCCGGGCGCGGCTGACGCGCTCGACGAGCGCGCGCGGCGCATCCTCGCGTCCATCGTGCGCGATCACATCGAGGGCGGAGAGCCGGTCGGCAGCCATGCGGTCGCGCGGCGGCCCGAGGTCGACTGCTCGTCCGCCACGGTGCGCGCGGTGATGGCGGACCTGGAGGCGCTCGGGTACCTGGAGAAGCCGCACACCAGCGCCGGGCGCGTGCCCACCTCGCACGGGTACCGGTATTACGTCGACGTACTCTTGCACCTCACGCCTCCGCTCGCGGCCGAGCGCGAGCTCATCGAGCGCCGGGCCAAGGACGCCGCGTCGCAAGTGGACGGCCTCCTGGTCGAAGCCTCGCGCATCCTCCACCGCCTCACGCGGCATGCGGGCGTGGTCGCCTCGCCCCGCCCGCAGGGCGAGCGCCTGCGCCGGATCGAGTTCCTCAAGCTGCGCGAGGGGCGCATCCTGGCCGTGCTCGTCTCGGCCTCGGGCCGGGTGCAGAACCGGCTGCTCGCGATGCCTTCGCCGCCCCCCAGCGAATCTGAGCTGATCGAGGCGCAGAACTACCTCAACTCGCTGCTCGGCGAGCTGACGCTGGAGGAGGCGCGCGCGCGGCTCGCGGCGGAGCGCGACGCCCAGCGAAGCGAGCTGTCGCGCCTGCGCGAGCGGGCCCTCCTCCTCGGCGCCGCCGCCATGCAGCCGGAGCAGCCCGCGCTGCACCTCGAAGGGCAGGCGAGCTTCCTGGAGGAGCCGGCGCTGGCGCAGGACCTCTCCAAGATGCGCGCGCTCTTCCGCGCCCTGGAAGAGAAGGAGCGCCTGCTGCACGTGCTGGATCGCACGCTCGCCGCGGAGGAGCTGACCATCTTCATCGGCAAGGAGAGCGGCTTCTCCGAGCCGGAGCTGTCCATCGTCGCCGCTCCGTACCGCCGGGCGGGCGAGATCGTCGGAGCGCTCGGCGTGATCGGGCCCACCCGCATGGACTACTCGCGCGTCATCCCGCTGGTCGAGTTCACCGCTCGCGCCATCGGCCTGGCGCTCGACCCCACCGAAGGATAGGAGAAGACCGCCTTGTCCGAGCACCAGAACGGCGACGGCGCCCCGACGGGCGGCCCGCAGGACCCGCAGCCGGCGAAGCCGGCCGAGGCCCCGCCGCCGCAGGAGGCGCAGGCCGAGCAGCCGCCGCTCACGCGCGAGGAGCTGGAGCGCAAGGCGGCGCAGCTCTCGGCCATGCTGGAGGAATCGATGAGCCGCGCGCGCGAGACCCAGGAGCGGCTCAAGGACACGCACGAGCGGCTGCTGCGGGTCGCGGCGGAGTTCGACAACTTCAAGAAGCGCGCCACCAAGGAGAGGGAGGACGCGCAGAAGTTCGGTATCGAACGGCTGCTCAAGGATTTCCTGCCGGTGGCGGACAACCTCGAGCGCGCCGTCGATCACGCCGAGGAGCACGACCTGCGCCAGGTGATCGAGGGAGTGAAGCTGGTGCAGAAGCTGCTCGAGAACACGCTCGCCAAGCACGGCGTCACCGGCTTCTCGGCGCTGGGCCAGCCGTTCGACCCGAACCTGCACGAGGCGCTCATGCAGCAGGAGTCCGACGCGCCCGCGGGCACCGTGGTGTCGGAGATGTCGCGCGGGTACAAGCTGAACGAACGACTGGTGCGCCCTGCCGCGGTGGTGGTCGCCCGGCCCCGATCCGCCGGTGCGCCTCCCCCGGCGGCCTCCGATGGTTCAGCGCCCTCCGGGGACGGCAAGTAGGTGTTTTGCCTACGTTTCCCTTTGTTGACCAGCCGCCCCGGTTCCGTCCAATCTAGCCTTCCGCGGAGGGGCGGCACACCGCATGGGCAAGGTGATCGGGATCGACCTCGGGACCACGAACTCGTGCGTCGCCGTCATGGAAGGCGGCGAGCCGGTCGTCATCCCGAACTCCGAAGGAAGCCGCACCACCCCTTCGATGGTCGGGTTTACCGAGGCCGGCGAGCGGCTGGTGGGACAGATCGCCAAGCGCCAGGCGATCACGAACCCGGAAGCCACCGTGTTCGCGGTGAAGCGCCTCATCGGCCGCAAGTTCGACTCGGAAGAGGTGCGCAAGAGCATCGCGGTCTGTCCCGGCCTACTTCAACGACGGCCAGCGCCAGGCGACCAAGGACGCGGGCCGCATCGCCGGCCTCAACGTGCTGCGCATCATCAACGAGCCCACCGCCGCCGCCCTCGCCTACGGCCTGGACAAGGCCGCTGCCGGCGGAGGCGCGAAGGCCGGCGCCGCCCTGCGCACCGCCGGCGCGGAGAAGATCGCCGTCTACGACCTGGGCGGCGGCACCTTCGACATCTCGGTCTTGGAGCTGACCGCGGGCGTGTTCGAGGTCAAGGCGACCAACGGCGACACCTTCCTCGGCGGCGAGGACTTCGACCAGCGCATCGTCGACTACCTGGCCGGGAATTTCCAGAAGGCGAACAAGCTCGACCTGCGGCGCGATCGCATGGCGCTGCAGCGGCTCAAGGAGGCCGCGGAGCGGGCCAAGCACGAGCTGAGCTCCGCCAACGAGACCGACGTGAACCTGCCGTTCATCGCGGCGGACGCCTCCGGGCCCAAGCACCTCACCGAGACGATGACCCGCGAGCAGCTCGAGGGCCTGGTGAACGAGCTGGTGCAGAGGACGGTCGAGCCCTGCAAGCTGGCGCTCAAGGACGCGGGCGTCCAGCCGCGCGACATCGACCGCGTCATCCTGGTCGGCGGCATGACGCGCATGCCGCTGGTGCAGAAGGTCGTGCAGCAGTTCTTCGGCAAGGAGCCGCACAAGGGCGTGAACCCGGACGAGGTGGTCGCGGTGGGCGCGGCCATCCAGGGCGGCGTGCTCAAGGGCGAGGTGAAGGACGTCCTCCTGCTCGACGTGACGCCGCTCTCGCTCGGCGTCGAGACGGCGGGCGGGGTGAACACCCGCATCATCGAGAAGAACACCACCATCCCCTGCCGCAAGGCCCAGGTGTTCTCCACCGCGGTCGACAACCAGCCGATCGTCAACGTGCACGTCCTGCAGGGCGAGCGCGAGATGGCCGCCGACAACAAGACCCTGGCCCGGTTCGAGCTGGTCGGCATCCCGCCTGCGCCCCGCGGCGTGCCGCAGATCGAGGTGGCGTTCGACATCGACGCGAACGGCATCGTGCACGTCTCCGCCAAGGACCTCGGCACCGGCAAGCAGCAGTCGATCCGCATCGTCGCCTCCAGCGGCCTGACCGAGCAGGAGATCCAGCGGATGATCGGGGAGGCCGAGTCGAACAAGGCCACCGACAAGAAGAAGAAGGAGCTCGCCGACATCAAGAACAACGCGGACGGGCTCATCTACACCACCGAGAAGGCGCTGGAGGAGTACTCGACGTTGCTGCCGGCCAAGGACATGGCGGAGATCCGCGCCGACCTCGAGGCGCTCAAGACCCTCTCACAGAGCGAGGACGTGGCGAAGATCCGCGCGGCGGTGCAGCGCCTGGAAGGCTCCGCGTACCGCATCGCCGACGCGCTCTACTCGTCCGAGCCGAAGGACAAGAAGGCCGCGGGCGCCACCGGAAAGCCCTGAAAGACCGGCGCGCCGGCGCGGGTTATTGACAAGCGTTGTCGCTGCCTTACGTTTGGCCTGTCGGACTGCCTGCTGGGCGGCCGGCTTTTGACGCCTTCCGTCTCGAGGTCGAACCTTCGTGCAGCCCCACCCCAAGCACGACTACTACGAAGTGCTCGGCGTCGAACGGACCTGCTCCGCGCAGGAGCTGAAGAGCTCCTTCCGCAAGCTCGCCGTCCAGTTCCACCCCGACAAGAACGAAGGCGACAAGAAGGCCGAGGAGAAGTTCAAGGAGATCTCCGAGGCGTACGAGGTGCTCTCCGACCCGGAGAAGCGCGCCCGCTACGACCGCTTCGGCCACCAG
>WNFF01017584.1_pt1 | contig 11011 bp, 10 predicted proteins | sample 5400441 | NCBI WGS metagenome assembly WNFF01 (sample SAMN13153345, study PRJNA577476) | soil metagenome | isolation source: 120 cm saprolite under Douglas fir tree site 2 hole 3 replicate 1 | place: USA:California | collected 2015-04-18
ATAGAAGACGTTGAGCTCGCCCCGCGGCACGTACTCCTCGAGGCTCGCCACATCCGGGATGAGTGCGAGATAGGCCTCGATCGCTTTGAGATAGCGCTCGCGGCTCGCCTCGCTCGGCGGGGCGCCCAGGAGGAGATAGCTGTAGAGGCCATAGCCCGCCATCTCTGACTGACCGGCGGAGAGCAGAGACCTTGCCGTCTCCCTCGAGAAGCCTCGAGGCTCGGCATCCCGCCTGACCGTGACGCGGACCAGGCACTCGGATGATGTGCTCTCGCCGTCGGTCGCCGTCACGCTCGCTGCGAAGGTGCCGGGGCGCAGATCGGCGAGGCTCCACCGCGCCTCCGCACCCCGCCCCTCGATCTTCCCGACCGTGGCGTCCCAGGTAAAGCGAAGCGCGCGCCCTCCAGGTGACCGCGCCCAGGCCTTCAGGACCACCTTGCCCCCCAGAGGCACGGTGGGCGTGTCGGTGCTGCAGGCGAGAGGGAGTGGCTCGGCGGCAGCCCCGGCGCCGACTCCGGAGGAGATGGACGAGAGTAGCCCGACGAGAAGCGCGAGCGCGACGGAAACCGCTCTAGGAGTGCGGCTCATTGCCTCCCCGCATCTTGGTGATACTGGACACGACCCATTTGAAACCGAAGACGAGCACGGCACAGACGCCCACCACGATCACCGTCTCGGCTTGCGTCAACGGGGTCGAGGGGTTGAAGACGTAGACGGCGGTCCACACAGCGAGCGACAGCGCGCCGATGACGGCGACGGTGCCTACCGAGGCCTTCATCGGGGGCCGACCTTGACGAGAGGCAACATCCCTTCCATCTCGCCCTTCATCACCGGGTGCTGGTTGCCGCCCATGGCGCGCGACTTCTGGGAGACCTGCTGCTCGAGGTACTGATAGATCTCCTGCAGCGACACGATCCCGTCGCGGTCGAGGTCGGCGGCGCCGCGGAGACCCTGGACGAGGAAATGGGTGAAGAGGCCGTGGCCCAGCTCCGGCACCTCCAGCGACACCTCCGAGGCCTGGGAGGCCGTGATGATGGCACGCCCTCTGGAGCGGGTGAGCCGGTCCAGGAAGACCTCGTCGACCCGCGCGGCCCGCGTGCGTCGGGAGGCGAAGGTCCGGCCGCCCGCCGCGCCGCTGTAGCAGGCATCCAGGAACACCACGACGCGCTCGGACTCGATGCGGTCGAAGATGGTCTGGAACTCGTCCATGGGCAGCCCCGTCGAGTAGAGGTCGTTGGGGTCGGCGTCGGAGGGAACGAGGTATTTCGCGAGGCCGTCTGGCTCCGCACCTCGCGGATCGATCTCGGGAGCGCCGTGGCCCGCGAAGAAGATCAGGATGAGGTCCTCCTTCTTGGCGGAGCGGGCGAGGAAGGTTCCCAGGGCCCACTTGAGATCGCGAAGCGTGGGCTTTCTCGCCGTCTTGTCCGTGATGAGAAGGACGTTCTCTTTCTTGAAGCCTCCCTTGCCGATGAGGACCTCGTGGACCGCCTCGGCGTCGGCCACCGAATACTTGAGCTGGGGAATCGCCGTGCTGTTGTACTGCCCCACCCCGATCACCACCGCCCATTGCTCGCGGCGCGGGGCGGCCACGGGCGTCGGCGGAGGCGCGGCCGCCGGAGCGGCCGGCCGCTCGTAGATCACCGTGCGAACTTCCTGGCGGACGGTGCCGTCGGGCTCGGTCGCCCGGATCACGATGGTGTTGCTGCCTTCACGGAGCTTGACGGGCGCTGCCACCGCCACCGAGCGCTTGGCGGGCCGCTCGACCTCCTTGAACACCTCCGTCCCGTTCAGCAGGACGTTGACGCTCGCCACTCCCTTACCGGAGCTGATCTCCGCCGCCACCAGGCTCGACTGATCGTTGACGCGCGCCCGGTCCTCGGGGTGGCGGACCTGCACGGTCAGGGGAACGGCGCGCTCGAAGGAGACCGAGCGCACCTCCTGCTGGGTCGTCCCCGCCGTGTCGGTCGCGGTGACCACGATGGTGTTCTGTCCTTCGCGCAGCTTGAGGGGAAGATTCACAGGCAGGGCCGACTTCCCCGCCCGCTCCTCGAGTCGCGCGACCTCCACCCCGTTGAGCATCACGAGCACGCGGGTCACGCCCTTGCTGCTCGAGGCGAGGCCGGCGAGGGCGATGCTCTCCTGGTCGGCGCGCGATTGGTCCCTCGGCGAAGAGATGGCGACCTGGAGGGGCGAGGAGGCGGGCGGCGGGGGCGGGGGCGTCACCGGCGCAGGACCGGGGGCGACGGGCGGCGGCGCCGGACGATCGCGGAAGATGACGCGCGCTTCCTGGCGATTCTGGCCCCGCGCGTCGGTGGCGGTCACGAGGAGCACGTTCTTGCCCTCGCGAAGCGTCACCGGGAAGCTCAGCGAGACCTCGCGGGCCGGGCTGCGCTCGGCGCGGTTGAAGACCTCCACGCCGTTGAGCGTGGCGGCCACGCGCGCCACGCCCGCGGGTGCCGTGGCCTTGCCGGCCACCGTGAGGTCGGCGCCGCTCACGTGGACCTGATCCTTCGGATCGGCGAGAACGACCTGGAGAGGGGCGGGGGCCGACTTGTCCGAGGCGACGAGCTGGAAATCGACGCCACGAAGACCGACGCCTTCGGCCTTCACGAACTGCTGGGCCTCGGGGGCATACCACGTGGTGAGCGTCCACGACTGCCGGCCGGGAATCGCGGCTCCGCGTCTCGAGATGTCTCCCTGGTACTCGGCCAGGTACTGGATCCGGAAGGCCTGGTACGTCCCCGCCGGCACCTGCACGCTCTCGTAGGCCTTGACCTCCCAGGTGAGGTTCACCAGAATGCCCTGGGGCCAATCGCGGTTGCGCAGCACGGCGTTGTAGTTCACGCCCCACTTGCCGATCTCCATCGGCCACTTGAGCTTGGGAGGCGGATCGAGCTGCCACTCGACCGCGCCATCCTTGAGTATCCGCGCCATGCCCAGCTCCTGGGTGAGCTGGATCTGTCGGGAGGGACTGGCCGCGAAGACGTAGCCGTCTCCGCCGCTCTTGATCAGATCGTAGGCGCCGTCGCTGAGAAGCCACCGCGCGCCCAGCTCGTAGCTCGGGCGCTCCGCCACGGGCTTCTGGGCGCGAGCCGGCACGGGGATGGCGAGACACGCGAGGACGGCAGAGAGAGCCAGCCCAGCGGAAGCTCGTCTCATTCGGCGCACCTCGGGCGGCGCCGCCGATCGACGCTCGCCCGCCAGCATGAGCACCACGTCCTCCATCTCTTCGGTGGCAGAGTGCGAGTCTACCGCACCGCCCTGGATTCCGAGAAGACTTCTCCGCTCGAGACCGCGTCGGGAGGGCAGGAACGACGCGCGCCGGTGCCCTTATTGCGAGCCGTCGCGACCCTGGACTGGCTCGCTCCGAGGTCAATCTTACCGACGTGCCTTCTCGGTCGCGTCCGCCCCCTGACGTACATATGTTGGGACGGTGACGCGCTCTGACACGGAGGCGCGCTCGGCGCCTTTGAGCCACGTGAAGGACAGCCGCCCGTCGGGATCGAAATGGATGGCCGTGATCGCATGGCCCACGGTGAGGCCGGGAGCCCACTCGCGATCGATGCGCACGATGTCGCGGGCGGAGAAGATCTGGCGGATGGCGAGCGCGCGCCCGTCGACCTGGGCCAGGAGCAGGCGCCGGTGGTCGACGTCGAGCACGTCGCGGCGGGGCGCCGAGAGCAGTCGCCGCTTCGCCTCGAAGAAATAGCTCCACGTGCAGGCGCGGCCGCACGGAACCCGCGTCTCCGCGAAGGTCGCGGTATGCCAGATCACCTCGGGCTTGGGGAGGACACTCAACCCGTCGGGCGGCGTGAACCAGTGTGCCTGCTCCGGGCTGCCATAGTAGTACCCGACCCGGCAATCACGGTCGGTCCGGCAGTCCGCCACGATGCCGGAGCTCGGCAGGAGCGAGCGGTAGAGACATCGGAAGGGGCCGGCGCCCCCCGCGCCCGAGCATTCGGCGGGCGTGGGAGGAGCAGGCGAACCGGGCGTCGGGATCAGGAGCAGTGTGCCGAGCAGCAGCCTCCGGAGCGACCACATCGAGACGGTGCCGCGCTACTTCGCCTCGGCCAGGAGCTCGGTCATGCGGGTGAAGAACTGGTCGAGCATCATCTTGCTGACACCGCCGAGCATGCGCTGGCCGACGCTCGCGATGAGCCCGCCCACCTGGACATCCGCAGAGTAGGTTACGCGCGTGCCCCCGTCGGCATCGGAAAGCTCCATGCCCGCCTCGCCCCGCACGAAGCCCGGACCGCCGCTGCCTTCGAGCGCCATCCGGTAGCGGTTGGGGGGCTCGAGGTCGAACAGACGCACCTTGCCCTCGAAGGTGCCCTTGATGGCGGCGACACCGATCTTCATCTTGGCCTTGTACTCACCGGGACCGATCTCGTCGAGCCCCTCGCAGCCGGGAATGGCCTTGGCGAGGGTGGCGGGATCGAGGAAGGCCGCCCACACCTTGTCACGCGGAGCGGGAATGTCGGAGGAGCCCTCGACCTTCATCCGTCGAGCTTTCGCAGGGCGGCTGCCATGCGGCTCATGCCTTCCTTGATCGTCTCGAGCCCCGTGGCATACGAGAGCCGGATATGTGCGTCCGAGCCGAAGTCCACGCCGGCCACGGTGGCGATGCGCGCCTCGTCCAGGAGAAAGGCGCAGACGTCGGCCGAGCCCTTGAGCACGCCGCCCTTCCACCGCTTGCCGAAGAGCCCGGAGACATTCGGAAAGACGTAGAAGGCGCCCTTGGGCGTGACGCAGCGAATGCCCGGCATGGCGTTGAGCGCCTCCACCATGACGCGGCGACGCCGGTCGAACTCGCCCACCATCTTGGCGATCTCGTCCTGCGGTCCGGCCAGCGCCTCCACGGCCGCCCACTGGGTGATCGAGGTCGGGTTCGACGTCACCTGGCTCTGGATGTCCGTCATGGCCTTGATGATCGGCCTGGCGCCCGCGGCGAAGCCGAGCCGCCAGCCCGTCATGGCGTAGGCCTTGGAGCACGTGTTGACCACGAGGGTGCGCGCCTTGATCTCGGGCGAGAGCGAGGCGACCGAGACGTGGCGTCCCTCGTAGGTCAGGGCCTCGTAGCACTCGTCGGAGACGATCCACAGGCTGCGCTCCACGGCCAGCTCGCCGACCTGACGCAGGGCTGCGGCCGAGAACACCGCGCCCGTGGGATTGCCCACGACGGGCACGGGCACGCCGCCGAGGAGCTGCACCTGCTCGGGATAGGAGACCCAGAACGGGCTCGGGATCAGGACCTCGTCGCCCGGATTCACGAGGGCCATGAAGATGTTGTAGAGCGTGTGCTTGGCCCCGCAGGACACCGTCACCTCCTCGGGAGCGTACTCGAGCGCGAGGTCGCGCTTGAGCTTCTGGCAGACGGCGGCCCGGAGCTCGGGGATGCCTCCCACCTCCGTGTACTTCGTCTGTCCGCTCTCGATGGCGCGGACGGCCGCGTCCTTGATGCGGCGCGGGGTGTCGAAGTCGGGCTCCCCCGCCCCGAAGGAGATGACATCGATGCCCTGCGCGCGCATGGCCTTGGCCTTGGCCTGCATGGCGAGGGTGGGAGAGGGCTGGAGAGTGGCCAGTCGGTCAGCGAGCATGCGGAGAGCCTACTTTCTGGAGAACTTGGCGTTCAGCCGCTCCTCGACCACCGTCGGCACCATGCCCGTCACGGCCGCGCCGAACGAGGAGACTTCCTTGATGAGGCGCGAGGAGATGTAGGTGTACTTCTCGTGAGGCATGAGGAACACCGTCTCCGCCGTGTGGCGGAGCTTGCGGTTCATGAGGGCCATCTGGAACTCGTACTCGAAATCGGAGACGGCGCGAATGCCGCGCACGATGCAGTCGGCCTGCTCCCGGTGCACGAGGTCGATGAGGAGCCCGTCGAACGAGGTGATGCGCATCCTCCCCATGCCCGCGGTGGCCTCGTCGATGATCTCGAGCCGCTCCTTGACGTCGAAGAGCGGCTGCTTCGAGGGATTGGCGACCACTGCCACGATCACCTCGTCGAAGATGCGCAGGCTGCGTTCGATCAAATCGAGATGCCCGTTGTGCATCGGATCGAACATGCCTGGATAGACGGCCCGCGTGCTCACGTCGTCCCCCGTTCGTGCCGCGCAAATGGTGGAAAAAGCACGCTCACTCTACGCGCGGGCCCGAAAGAATGTCAAGGTCGTCTCCCCGAACCGCCGGCTCTTCCACCGTCCGAGGGCGCCGCTGTCCGGCGTGGGCGGCAGCTTGGTGGGATGCTGGGCGACCACGATGGCCCCCGGAGCGAGACAGGCGCCCTCGCCGAGCCGGTCGAGGGTTTCCGCGCTCTGGAGCGAGTCGTAGGGCGGGTCGAGGAAGACGACGGCGAAGCGCGCTCCCTCGGAGGCGAGGGTGGCGAGCGCGCGCGTCACGTCCGCGCGGATGATCCGGGCGCGCTCGCCGAGCCCGAGGCGCTTCACGTTGTCCGCGAGAGCGGCGATGGCCCCGCGGTCCTCTTCGACGAAGACGGCCGAGGGCGCCCCCCGCGAGAGTCCCTCGATGCCCACACCGCCCGCCCCCGCGAAGAGATCGAGGAAGGGGCCCGCCTCGAGATACGGCATGAGGGTGTCCAGGCAGGCGATGCGCACCTGGTCCGCCGTGGGCCGCGTCGTCCGGCCCTTGGGGGTGACCAGACGCTGGCCCTTGAGCTCGCCCGCGAGCACGCGCATCAGCCGATCCCCGCCAGGTCGAGCTTGCCGCGCCAGCGCGAGAGAAGCGCGGCGCGCAGCCTCCGGTGCGCGGGAGCGAGCAGGCTCGGGTCGCCCTGCACCACGGCGAAGGCCTCGCGGCGCGCCGGCTCCAGGACGGCGCCGTCGCGCAGGAGATCGGCCACGCGGAACTCCGGCAGCCCCGACTGGCGCGTGCCGAAGAACTCGCCGGGCCCGCGGAGCTCGAGATCCACCTCGGCGATCTTGAACCCGTCATTGGTCTGCGTCATCGCCTCGATGCGCCGCTGGCCGTCGTCGCCCGCCGCTGCCGACAGGAGGATGCAGAAGCTCTTGAAGGGCCCCCGCCCCACGCGGCCGCGGAGCTGGTGGAGCTGGGAGAGCCCGAAGCGCTCGGCGTGCTCCACGAGCATGACGGAGGCGTTGGGCACGTCGATGCCGACCTCGATCACGGTGGTCGAGACCAGGACATGGAGCGCGCCCTCCTTGAACTCGCGCATGACGCGCTCTTTCTCCGGGAAGCGCAGCCGGCCGTGGAGGAGCCCCACGCGGCGCTCGGGAAAGACCTGACGCTGGAGCCGCTCCGCCATCTCCGTGGCCGCGCGCAGGTCAGAGGCCTCCGACTCCTCCACGAGGGGACAGACCACGTAGACTTGCCGGCCCGCCGTCATCTCGTCGCGGAGGAAGGCATAGATCTTCTGCCGGGCCCGCTCCCCCCGAGCCTCCGTCCGTACGGGCTTGCGGCCGGGCGGCAGCTCGTCGAGCACGGAAACCTCGAGATCGCCGTAGAGGGTGAGGGCGAGCGTGCGGGGAATCGGTGTGGCCGTCATCACGAGAACGTCGGGGCTCTCGGCCTTGCCGCGAAGCGCCGCGCGATGCCCGACACCGAAGCGATGCTGCTCGTCGATCACGGCCAGCCCGAGTCGCTCGAAGGCCACGCCCCCCTGCACCAGCGCGTGCGTGCCGACGGCGCAGCCGGCCGAGCCGCTCTCCACCGCTTCGATGGCTGATTGCCTCGCCTTGCTCTTGACGGCGCCGGTCAGCAGGACGACGCGCACGCCCAGGGGCTCGAGGAGCGCCTGGAGCGTCATCATGTGCTGCTCGGCCAGGATCTCCGTCGGCGCCATGAGGGCGGCCTGGTAGCCCGCTTCCACCGCGGTCACGATGGCCAGGGCCGCCACGATCGTCTTGCCGGAGCCGACGTCGCCCTGGAGCAGACGGTTCATCGGGTAGGGCTCGGCCATGTCCGTCTTGATCTCCCGCCACACGCGCTCCTGCGCGACGGTCAGCGTGTAGGGCAGCCCCGCCAGCAGACGTCGAGCCAGGTCACCCTTGGGATTCATCGCGAGCCCTCGCCGCCGCCCCTCCCGGTGACGCCGGATGGCGAGGCCGACCTCGAGGAGAAAGAAGTCGTCGAAGACGAGCCGGCCGCGGGCCAGGGCCTGCGCGGCGTCGGTCTCCGGAAAATGGGCGCCGCGAATGGCCTGGCCAAGGGAAGGCAGGCCGATCTTCTCCCGGACCGCCGAGGGAAGCGGGTCCTCGACCTGATCGGCCCATCCGTCGACCAGACGTTTCATCAGGCGCCTGAGCGGGCGCTGGGTCAGGCCCTCCGTGGCGGGATAGACGGGAACGAGGCGGCCCGTGTGCAGCGTCTCCTCTGGGCCCTCCTCGACCAGCTCGTAGTCCTTGACCTGCATCTGGAGCGGCCCGCGGCCATACGGCTGGACTTTCCCGTGCACGATCAGGAACTGGCCGCGCTTGAAGACGCGCGCCAGGTACGGCTGATTGAACCACGCGCAGCTCAAGAAGCCGCTCGCGTCGCGGATCATGACGGTCAGGGGCACGCGCGGCCGCCCCCGCGGAGGCGGGCTGATCCCCGCGATGGTCCCCGCGCACGTGCGCGCGTCGCCCACTGTGAGGCGACCGAGGGGAAGGATCTGGCTGCGATCCTCGTGGCGGCTCGGGAGGTGCTGGCAGAGCGCGTCCTCGATGGTGACGAGCCCGAGCTTGGCCAGGAGCTTCGCGCGCTGCGGGCCGACGCCGGGAAGCGCCTCGAGGCGCGTGCGAGGCCCCGGCGCGGCCGCGGGCTCGGAGGCCGCGCCAAGAGATGGTGGGCTGGGAGGGGTCAAGTCGTTGCTCCGCTCACTCGATCATGCTATAAAAGGGCCTCGCGTCCGGCAAATCAGGCGCAGATCCCCTCAAGGAGTCGGCATGGCTCAGCGTTGCGATGTGTGCGGGAAAGGCCCGTCCGTCGGCCACAAGATCAGTCACGCGCACAATGTCACGAAGCGGCGCTGGCTCGTCAATCTGGTCTCGATGCGGGGGAAGATCGGCGTCGCGGGCACGGTCCAGCGCCTGCGCGTCTGCACCCGCTGCCTCAAAGCCGGAAAGGTCGTCAAGGTCGTCTAGGAGTCTGTCCTAGTAACTTCACTGCCCTCGCGGGCAGGGCTGCTTCACTTCGAGCGCCGGCTTCGCCGGCGCAATCGGTGCCGGGGGGAGGTTTCGGAAGGGGCAGAGCCCCGCTCCGAGCCAGCAAGAGCCCGGCGAGGAGCGTTGCCGCCCCCCGCCGGGTGACCTGCTCAAAGAGCGTGGTACGCGTCGATGGAAGGCCGCCACCTCCCACCGAGCCCCTCACGCTACTTCTTCTTCTTCTTGGCCGCCTTCTTCTTCTTCGCCATTAGGAAGTCACCCCCTTTCCGCTGCAATCGACAACACTCGACGTCGGCTAGCGCCCGCGCCCCTTCTTCGTGGCCTTCTTGCGCTTCGTCGCGCTCTTCTTCTTGGCTTTCTTCTTCATGGAAGCGTCACCTCCCTTCCCCGCCTAGAAGGTCATTCGGCTAGAAGCCCATGGCCTCCCGGCGGATATGGGCCGCTTGTTCGCGGCCACGCCGCTCATAGTGATAGAGATCGGCATAGAGCTGCGGCAGACACACCACCGGCACGCCGCTTTTCGTGATGGGCGCATGGAAGACGCCAGGGTCGTAGGGCGCGAGGAGGTGGACATTGCCCTCGTCGTCGCCGGGCCGGAGTCCCAGGGCCTTCGCCACCGGCTCCGGGTCTCCCTCCAGATAGCAGTGGATGGCGGGGAACCGGACATTGGGCGCGACGAGGGCGGCTCCCGAATGGAGGGTGAAGACGAAGCGCCGGCCCCCCTCCTGAGCGACCCGGGCGATCTCGCCCACGAGCTTGCGGGTGATCCGCTCGGGCGAGAAGTACGTCGTGGCCTCGTTGAGCCGGTACGTGTACGCGTCCACCCACGCGTCGAGCAGGTCGGCGGGCTTGCTGAGATGGATCCGCTGCTGCTCGCCCCGATCCAGCCACGCCAGCTCGACGAGGCGCTTCACGACGTTGTGCGCGTGGCCGAGGCTGACCTGGGCGGACCGGGCGAGCTCGTCGAGCCGCCAGAGGTGGCCGGGCTCGACGAGGAGGGCCCGGATCACCCGGGTCGCGCGTGGCGCGAAGAGGGCCTTGAGGGGCCGCGTCGAGGGCCGGAGATTCGGCTTGCCTTCCTTCTCGATGAGCACGTTGCCGAAGGCGAGATGGCAATTGCCGGAGAGGTCGAGATAGCCGAGCCCGTTGCGCTTCAGGATGGCCGCGCCCTGGGGGCTGATGTATTGCGCCACCGCCACCGGGTACGCCCCTCCCAGCTCGGCCCGCAGCTCGCCCAGACGCGTGACGGTCTCCCGGATCTGGCGGGGCTGGCCGAGCGAAGTGATTTCGAGAAGTAGGGTCTGCTCGTCCCCACCGAACTTGAATTTCATCACGAGATCGGCCTTTTGACCGCCGACCTTGAGCCCGGCATGCTCCTCCCAACCGGTGGCTTTCGGAAGAAGCTCCCGAAGCCGCTGGGCCGCTGACCGCACGATACTCTGTGTTTTCTCCATGGTTTCACTTGTTCCATAATTTTCAGCGTACGCTGAAACCATAAGGACAAATGAAAATGCTGTCAAGCAAAAAACTTACCCCCAAGCGGGGAGCCGGGGCGAGATGCGACCCAGATCAACCCAGCTCTCGCCTCGGGCTACGCCCTCAGCTCGAAGAGCAACGCCCGAGGGAGCCAGCAATGCGAGGCGTACTAGTTGTACGTTGAGCGTTGCTGGCGACCGAGAACGTGGTCCTTCGAGCTGAGCGACGAAGGCGCGAGGCGAGAGCTGAATTGATCTGGCGAAGCATATTGGCCCGGCGACTACTGGTGGCCCTCGATGTCTTCCATGGTGTCATCATCGAGGCCGAAATAGTGACCGATCTCGTGAATCACGGTGTCGCGCACGAGCTCGGCCATCTCCTCGGCGTCAGCGCAGTCCTCCTCGATCGGCCCT
>WNFF01004806.1_pt1 | contig 11008 bp, 10 predicted proteins | sample 5400441 | NCBI WGS metagenome assembly WNFF01 (sample SAMN13153345, study PRJNA577476) | soil metagenome | isolation source: 120 cm saprolite under Douglas fir tree site 2 hole 3 replicate 1 | place: USA:California | collected 2015-04-18
CAACTGATCGAGGGCGCGCCAGGCCAGGGCTCCGCAACCCAGGGCTTGCCCGTCTTCGAGCCGCTGCCGCGCGCCGGGCAGCTAGTCCTGATCGGCGACTTCCTGGCGCCGCTCGACACGATCAACACCTGTGTTGCCCAGTTTGCCGGGGCCGGGCTCAAGGGGCATCTGCTCCATATCGCCGACCCGGCCGAGGAGGAGCTGCCCTTTGCCGGCCGCATCCGCTTTGCCGGGATCGAGGAGCGCGACGAGATCGTGATCAGCCGGGTCGAGACGGTGCGCGAGGATTATGCCCTGCGCTTCAAGCGCCACCGCGAAGGCCTCGCCGACATTGCGCGAGCGGTCGGCTGGACCTTCGGCCATCACCGCACCGACCGCCCGCCGCATCTGGCGCTGCTCGCGCTCCACGCGGCGCTCGCCGCGGACCGCCGGCGATGACGCCGATGAGCCCCCACCCTCCCACCGCTTCGCGGCGGGCCCCTCCCTCCCCCGCTTGCGGGGGAGGGCGATCCGCTTCCCCCTCCCCCGCAAGCGGGGGAGGGTTGGGGTGGGGGCTGCTGGCCAAAGGGCGCTGAAGCAATGCTCGCGCTCGGGTCGCTCGCTTTTGCTTCGCCCTGGCTCCTTGCGGCGCTCGCCGCCTTGCCGGTGATCTGGTGGCTGCTGCGGGTCACCCCTCCGGCGCCCCGCCAGATCGCCTTTCCGGCGATCCGGCTGCTGCTCGGCCTCGTCCCGCGCGAGGAGACGCCGGCACGCACGCCGTGGTGGCTGATCCTGCTGCGCACGGTGATCGCGGCGCTGATTGTCGTCGCGCTCGCCCATCCGCTGCTCAATCCGCAGACGCGGCTCGCCGGTGCCGGGCCGGTGGCGCTCGTCATCGATGATGGCTGGGCCGCGGCGCGGGATTGGCGCCGGCGCCAGGCGGCGGTGCTCGACATCCTGGCTGAGGCCGAGCGCGAGAGCCGGCAGATCGTGCTGGTGACGACCGCGCCGCTCACCTCCGACGAGCCGGCGCCGACGCTCGCGCCGATCCGAGCCGCCGATGCGCGTGCCGCGGTCGAGGCGCTGGCGCCGAAGCCGTGGCCCGGCGATCGGCAGGCGGCGCTTGCCCGGTTTCAGGCGATGCCGTTGCCGCAGGGCAGCGTGTCGGTGTGGCTCAGCGACGGTGTCGAGGACGGCGCCGCGAAGGCGCTTGCCGATTATCTCGCCGGTCGCGGCAATTTGCGCTACATCGCGGCGGCGCGGGCCGATGCGCCGCGCCTGCTCGCGGCCGACGCGGCCGCGGGAGAGCTGGCGGGAAAGGATCTCGGGGTCGTCGTGCGCTCGCTGCCGGCACCGGTGCCGCGCCCGATTGCGGTGCGGGCGAGCGGCGAGGACGGTGGCTTGCTCGCCCGCGAGGCAGCGACCATCGCGCCCGACGACAGCAACGTCGCGATCCGGCTACCATTGCCGACCGAGCTGCGCAACCGGGTCACCCGAATCGAGGTCGAGGGCGAGGAATCGGCAGGCGCGGTGCTGCTCGTCGACGAGCGCTGGCGGCGCCGGCCGGTCGGCATCGCCGCGACCCCGAACACCGTGGGCCAGCCGCTGCTGAGCGAGAATTTTTATCTCGAGCGCGCGCTGGCGCCATTCAGCGAAATCCGTCGCGGCCGCGCCATCGATCTGTTGAAGCGCGAAATCGCGATGTTGATTTATTCCGATGCCGGTCCGGGTTCCCCGGCAGAGGAAGAGAGCGTGCGCAAATGGATCGAAGCCGGCGGTATTCTGCTGCGGTTCGCCGGGGCGCGCCTCGCCGAGCAGAGCGACCATTTGCTGCCGGTTCGCCTGCGACGCGGCGGGCGCACGATCGGCGGTGCGCTGTCCTGGGCGACCCCGGCAAAGCTCGCGCCGTTCGCCGTCGACAGCCCGTTCGCCGGGCTCGCGATACCGGCCGACGTCACGGTGTCGCGACAGGTCTTGGCCGAGCCGGACCTCGACCTCGCCGGCAAGAGCTGGGCACGGCTCGCCGACGGCACGCCGCTCGTGACCGCCGAAAAGCTGGGCCAGGGCTGGACCGTCCTGGTGCACACCACCGCCAATGCCGAATGGTCCGATCTGGCGCTTTCCGGCCTCTTCGTCCAGATGCTGCGACGGGTGGTGGCGATGAGCCAGGGGGTTGCGACGGCGAGCGATGGCGCGCTGGCGCCGGTCGAGACGCTGGACGGGTTCGGCCATCTCCAGCATCCGCCACCAAATGCCCGGCCCATTCCCGGCAAGGAGATTGCGACGGCAAAGCCCTCGCCGCGCCATCCGCCCGGCTTTTACGGCACGGGCGACGCACGCATTGCGCTCAACCTGTCGACCGCGATCAACGAGCTCAATCCGATCGGCGAATTGCCCGCCGGAGTGGCGCGCGAGAGCTTCGCGAAAAGCGCCGAGATCGACATCCGTCCGCCGCTGCTGACGGCCGCGTTCCTCCTCGCTCTCCTCGATCTGCTGATCGCCTATGCGCTGCGCGGCCTGTTGCGGCCGCGGCCGGCCCGGGTTGCCGCCGGGATCGCGCTCGCGATGCTTCTGTTGCCGGTCGCTGCGGCCCGGGCCGATGACGATTTTGTCGTGCGCGCGACCTCCGAGCTGCGCCTGGCCTATATCCGAACCGGCGACGATGCCACCGATGCGGTGAGCCGCGCCGGCCTCGTCGGCCTGATCGCGATGCTCAACCGGCGCACCGCGGTCGAGACCGCAGAGCCGCTCGCGGTCGATATCGAAAGCGACGAACTGATCTTTTTTCCGCTGCTCTACTGGCCGGTGACGGCCGCGCAGGCCCCGCCCTCGCCGCGGGCGGCCGAACGCATCAACCGTTATCTCGAAACCGGCGGCACGATCCTGTTCGATACCCGCGATGCGGGCCAGGAGACCCCGGGAGCCTTCGGCAGCGCCGCATCCTCGCAGGCCCGCCTGCGCCGCCTCGTCGCCGGGGTCAAGATCCCGCCGCTGGTCCCGGTACCGCTCGACCAGGTGCTGACCCGGTCATTCTATCTGCTGCACGAATTTCCCGGCCGCTGGAGCGGCGGCCAGATCTGGATCGAGCCGGTCGAAGACCGTGTCAATGACGGGGTCGCCAGCGTAATCGTCGGCGGCAACGACTGGGCTGGCGCCTGGGCGGTCGACGACCAGGGCCGACCGGCATTTCCCTGCGTTCCCGGCGGCGAAGCGCAGCGCGAGACGGCGATGCGTTTCGGGGTCAACCTCGTCATGTACGTGCTGACCGGCAACTACAAGACCGATCAGGTACACGTGCCGGCGATCCTGGAACGGCTCGGTCAATGAGCCGGTTTGCCCGACGCTGCCCCTCACCCCGGCCCTCTCCCCGCCTGCGGGGAGAAGGAGAGCTGCGGCTCGTTCCAGTTACACTCCGTGAAGAATGCAGGCGGCGTTCCAGCAGCGTCCCCTCTCCCCGTGAACGGGGAGAGGGACAGGGTGAGGGGCACCAGCAATGATTGCGGCGCTCGGCGGCAGCGCCTACGCGCTCGCGACCGCGCCCTTCTTGCCGTGGTGGCTGATTGCGCTGCTCGCCGGCGCGGCCGTGCTGATGCTGGCGCCCGGGATCTGGCGCCGCGCGCGCGGCATCGCCTGGCGCGGGATTGCCGTGGCGATGCTGCTGGCGATCCTCGTCAACCCGTCGCTCGTCGAGGAAAAGCGCTCGCCATTGCGCGATGTCGCCGTCGTCGTCGTCGACGAGTCGCCAAGCCAGCAGATCGGCCGCCGGCAAGAGGCCAGCGAGGCGGCGCTGGCGGCCCTGAGCGAGCGGTTGCGGCATGAACGCGACCTCGACCTGCGCGTGATCCGCACCGGGAAGCCGCAGCCCGGCAGCGGTGACGACGGCACCAAGCTGTTCACCGCATTGAGTCGCACGATGTCTGACATCCCGCGGCAACGGCTCGCCGCGATCATCATGATCACCGACGGTCAGGTCCATGACGTTCCCGTCACCGAACCGGCGGCGACCGCCCAGGAGCTTGCCGCGCCGTTGCACGTTCTGCTCTCCGGGCACCCGGATGAGCGCGATCGGCGCCTCGTGGTCCAGCAGGCGCCGAGCTTTGGCCTCGTCGGCAAGGAGATGCCGCTGACCATCCGCGTCGAGGATCTGCCCGAGCCGAAGGCGAGCGCTACGGGCGCGCCCGAGCGTCAGGCGCGCCTGACCTGGCGCAAGGATGGCGGCCAGCCGCGCCAGCTGACGGTGCCGGTCGGCCGCGACGTGCCGCTGGGAATCCCGATCGATCATGGCGGGCCGAACGTGCTCGAATTCGAGGTCGAGCCGGGACCGCAGGAGCTGACCCTGGTCAACAACCGCGCCGTGGTCGTCGTCAACGGCGTGCGCGACCGCCTGCGGGTGCTGCTGGTTTCGGGCGAACCGCATGCCGGCGAGCGGGTGTGGCGCAACATTCTGAAATCCGACCCCTCGGTCGACCTCGTGCATTTCACGATCCTGCGCCCGCCCGAAAAGCAGGACGGCACGCCGATCCGCGAATTGTCGCTGATCGCCTTTCCGATCCGCGAGCTGTTCGACGTCAAGCTCGAGGATTTCGACCTGATCATCTTCGACCGCTACAGCCGGCGCGGCATCATCCCGCAGGCCTACATCGAAAATGTCGTGCGCTATGTGCGCAACGGCGGCGCCTTTCTCGAAGCCGCGGGCCCGAGCTTCGGCACGCCGATGAGCCTCTTCCGCACGCCGCTGGGCGAGATCCTGCCGACCGAACCGACCGGCAATGTCGCTGAGGAGGGCTTCAAGCCGCAGCTGACCGATCTCGGCCGGCGTCACCCGGTGACCGAGGATCTGTCGGGTGCCGGAAAGCCGGGCGAGACGCCGGTGTGGGGCCGCTGGTTTCGCCAGGTCGAGGCGCGCGTCCATCACGGCACCACGATCATGAATGGCGATCACAGCGCGCCGCTCTTGGTTCTCGACCGGGTCGGCAAAGGCCGGGTGGCGCAGCTCCTCTCCGACCAGATGTGGCTGTGGGCGCGCGGCTTCGAGGGCGGCGGTCCGCAGGCCGAGCTGTTGCGCCGGCTCGCCTATTGGCTGATGAAGGAGCCCGATCTCGAGGAGAACGATTTGCGGGCGGCGATCGAGGGCGACCGTCTTGTCGTCACCCGCCAATCGCTCGAACCGGACGACCGCCCGGTGACCGTGACAGCGCCGGATGGGACCAGCACGAGCCTTCCCTTGGCGCCCGACAGCGGCGGGCGCAGCACCGGCTCGCTGGCGATCGCACAGATGGGGCTCTACCGGGTCAGCGACGGCAGCCATACCGCGCTCGCCGCGGCCGGCCCGCTCAATCCCGTCGAATACGCCGATGTCCGTACCACCGCGGAAAAGCTCGGCCCCGCCGTGCGGGCGAGCGGCGGCGGGGTGTTCTGGATCGGCGACGGTGCGATGCCGGAAATTCGCCGGGTCTCGCCCGGCCGCATCGCCTCGGGCCACAATTGGATGGGGCTGCGCGAAAACGGCGATTATCTGGTGAGCGGCTTCAGCGAGATCCCGCTGTTTCCCGCCCTTGCCGCGCTCTTACTGGCGATCGGCCTGTTGATTACGGCCTGGCGCCGCGAGGGGCGGTGAGGTTTGATGTAACCCTCGCCCGCACCGCGGGAGAGGGGGGACCGCTCGCGAAGCGAGCGGTGGGTGAGGGTTGTTCGGTTGCGACACCCTCACCCGTCTCGCTGCGCTCGCCACCCTCTCCCGCGGTGCGGGAGAGGGGCTAGATTGTCCCGCCATGCTCCGCCAGGTCCTTGCACCCATTCACCCCGACGGCTGGAAGTTCATCGCCATCGCGGCGCTGGCGACAATCGTTCTATTCCTGGTGTGGTGGCCGGCTGGCTGGGCTGGGCTGATCGTCACGCTGTGGATGGCGTATTTCTTTCGCGATCCGTGGCGGGTGACGCCTGCTCGTCCCGGGCTGATTATCAGCCCGGCTGACGGGATCGTGGTGGCGCTGGCGCCGGCGGCGCCCCCGCCGGAGCTCGCGATGGGCGTGACCCCGGTCCCGCGGATCGGCATCTTCCTCAACCTGTTCGATGTCCACGTCGCGCGCGCGCCGGTCGGCGGCAAGGTCGCGGCGCGTCGCTACACCAAGGGGCGGTTTGTCAACGCCAGCCTCGACAAGGCGAGCCTCGATAATGAGCGTCTGGCGATCCGCCTTGCCCCCGAGGAGATGCCCGAGATCGCATTCGTGCTGATCGCCGGACTGGTGGCGCGGCGCATCGTCTGCCCGGTCTATGAGGGTCAGGTGGTTGCCGCCGGAGAGCGCATCGGCCTCATTCGCTTCGGCTCGCGCGTCGACATCTACATCCCGCCGCCCTACGTGCCGCTCGTTGCGCTCGGCCAGCGCATGGTCGGCGGCGAGACCGTGCTCGCCGACCGGCTGGTCAGGGAGCCGGCACAGGGTAGCGTCGCGCATTGATCCCGCTGGGATCGCCCTCGGGATCGCCTGCCCCGCAGCGGCTCGAATTCGTGTACACTGGCCGAGCGAGGCTTTGCGATGAGGAGAGCGCCATTGGCGATGCGATCGCCCAAGGACCGAATGAGGGTGCGGTCGCGGCGGCCGCGCATGCGGCGCCGGTTGTCCGATTTGTCGTTCAACCGCATGGTGCCCAACGTGCTGACCTTGTTGGCGTTGTGCGCCGGGATGACCGCGATCCGATTCGCGATCAACGGCGAATTCCAATACGCGGTGTTCGCCATCATCGCCGCCGGCATTTTCGACGGGCTCGACGGCCGCCTCGCGCGGCTGTTGAAGGCGACCACGCAATTCGGCGCCGAACTCGACAGCCTTGCCGACTTCATCAGCTTTGGGGTGGCCCCAGCCACGGTCCTCTATCTGTGGACGATGGCCGCTTTGCACAGCGTCGGCTGGGCGATCGTGCTGTTTTACGCAGTGTGCTGCGCGTTGCGTCTGGCGCGTTTCAACACGCAGCTGGTGACCGAGAAACCGCCCTGGGCCGCCAATTTCTTCAGCGGCGCGCCCGCCCCGGCCGGCGCCGGGCTCATCATGCTGCCGATGTTCATCAGCTTCGAATGGGGCGACTGGATCGCGCGCTCGCCATACCTCAACGCGGTGTGGATCAGCGGAGTCGCGCTGATGATGATCAGCACCGTGCCGACCGTGTCGTTGAAGCGCATCCGCATCCCGCATCATTTCGTCATACCGACGCTGCTCGGCATTGGCGTCATGGCCGGGTTTTTCAGCACGGCGCCGTGGCCGACCCTGGCCTTTGTCGGGGCGGTGTATCTCGCTTCAATCCCGCTGACGATCCGCGCCGCCGCGCGAGCGCGCCGCGCCGCCGCTTCGCGTCAGGCAGAACCGGCCGAGGCCGGGCCGCCGCTACCGACCGCCGCGGTCCTGCCGTTCGACCCAGCCGCGCCGCCGGCCAGTGAATGGCGGCATTGAAGAGGACAGCGATGCACTGCTTCAACCTGAAGAACGAAGAGAAATTCGACCCGCAAAAGCATGTCGAGCGGGTGCTCGGGCGGGTCGACGAGGGCGATGTCACGGTCGCGTGCTGGGAGCCGGGCCAGGTCAGCCCCTATCACTGCCATCCGCACGCCACCGAGATCTATTTCTGCTTCGAGGGCGGCGGCACGATGAAGACGCCGAACGAGACCGTGGCGGTGGTTCCGGGCTCGTTTGTCGTGCACCCACCCGGCGAATTGCACGAATGGATCACCGGGCCCGAGCGTACCCTTTTGTTCCGCGTGCGCTATGGCCATGACATGGCCGGGCGCACCAAGGAATGGCCGAGCAACCCCGACTGGCGTCCGCGGCCCGCGGACGTCGAATATTTCCGTTGAGTCAGCGAGAGACCTGGTCATGACCGAGACGATGGCAACCGTTCAGCGCAAAGCCGGCGACCAGCCGATGGAAGCGGTGCACGAGAGCGAGCGCGAGTGGGAAATGCTGCGGTTTCCGGGGCAGTGGAGCAAGATGCTGTTCCACCCGCGCTCGGACCGCCCGACTGAGCCAAATGCCGGGTTGGTGCGCTATGAGCCCGGCGCGCACCATCCGCTGCATCGGCATGATTTCGCGCAGGTCTGGTACATCCTCGAAGGGACCTTCACGATCGGTGGTCGGAGCTACGCGCCGGGGACGATGATCCATCATGCCGATCCGCATTACGAAGAAGAGCTGCGCACCGAGACCGGCGGCGTCATGCTGTTCGTGCAATACCAGGGACCCAGCACCGGCGGCCGGCCAATCTATGACGCCCGCTTCAATGTCGCGGCGCGCCTGAAGCTGTCCGAGGAGCGGCTTGACGTTTGAGCGATGGAGAGAGCAATGGCCGAGGAGGAGGAGTTCGGCTTCGCGCCCGAGCATGATGCGCCGATCCCCTATCTAGAGCGCATCCGCGTCTATTATCAGGCGCTGGGGTATGGCGCGCCCTATCACTGGGCACATTATGCCGATGTGCCATTCGCACCGCTGAGGAAGCCGCCTGCCGACAGCCGCATCGGGCTCGTGACGACGGCGGCGCCCTGGCGGCCGGATAAGGGCGATCAGGGGCCGGGCGCGCCCTATAACGCCGCCGCCAAGTTCTACACGGTCTATTCCGGCGACAGCGCGGTCGAGCACGATCTGCGCATCGCGCACGTCGGCTACGACCGCACCCATACCACCGCCGAGGACGGCAACGCCTGGTTTCCGCTGCCGGCGCTGCGTCGACTCGCGGCGGCTGGGCGGATCGGCGAAGTGGCGCCGCGCTTTCACGGCGCCCCGACCAACCGCAGCCATCGCGCGACGATCGACCGGGACTGCCCGGAGCTCTTGGCGCGGGTTCGCGAGGACAAGGCCGACGCGGTCATTCTCGTCGCCGTCTGACCGGTATGTCACCAGACCGTGAGTCTGGCCGCCCGTCACCTCGAAGCGAATGGCATCCCGACCGTGATCATGGGCTGCGCCAAGGACATCGTCGAATATTGCGGCGTGCCGCGGTTCCTGTTCAGCGACTTCCCGCTCGGCAACCCGACCGGGCGGCCGCACGACCCGCAATCGCAGGCCTTCACCCTGGACCTCGCGCTGCGCGTGCTGGAGGCGGCGCCGGGGCCGCGAACGACGGTCCAATCGCCGCTGCGCTGGAGCGAAGACCCGGCCTGGAAGCTCGACTTTTCCAATATCGCCCGACTGTCTCCGGAAGAGATCGCTCGCCGCCGCGCCGAATTCGACCGGCAGAAGGAGATCGCAAAAACCGTCCGCGCCAAGCCTCAGGCAGCGCAGTGACCTGAGCGCAGCCTGGAGGCACATTTGCTCGGGGTAGAGCCACTCTCTCAACCCCTTGGCCGGGCTTGACCTGGCTTGACTCGGCCATCCACGTCTTCTTTTCAGGTATCCCGATCTCGAAGACGTGGACCCCCGGGACAAGCCCGGGGGAGGGTATTTTTTAGCGTTTCAGGAAAGACGACCCGCTTAGCGTGCGTCGCGCGCTGCGCCGCGCCGGGGTGGCAGGGGTCGTGCGCGATGTGCCTTTCGCCGTGGTTCCTGCCTTTTTTGCACCGGCCGGTGTCGCCGGCGCTCGTCGCCCGGTGGTCTTGGCCGTGCCGGCGGCCCGATTGGCCAGCGCGGCGGCGACCCTCAGCTCTTCCTCGGCGATCTCGCGTTCGGCACGTTGCCAATGCTCGTCGTGCCTGCCGTGGACGCGACCTTCCGCGACCCAGATTTGGTAGGCGCGTTCGGTGATCCGCTCATGCCGATCCGATTGCATTTCCCCTCCTCTCCCGGCCCTCGCCGCCATGCTATTAGGATGGGCTGCCCAGTTAAATATAGGAACTCCGATGCCCCACCTCGCCACCGATGACGGCGTCAGCCTGTATTACGAAGAAGTCGGGTCCGGCCACCCGATCGTCTTCGTCCACGAGTTCGCCGGGGATTATCGCAGCTACGAGACGCAGCTGCGCTATTTCTCACGGCGCTATCGCTGTGTCGCGTTCAACGCGCGCGGCTATCCGCCTTCCGATGTTCCCGAGGATTGGCGGCAGTACTCGCAGGATCGGGCGCGCGATGATATCCGCGCGGTGCTCGACGGGCTGAACATCGCGAAGGCGCATATCGTCGGCATCTCGATGGGCGGCTTTGCCGTCCTGCATTTCGGCCTCGCCTATCCCGAGCGCGCCACCGCGCTGGTGGTTGCCGGCTGCGGCTATGGCGCCCAGCCCGACAAGCGCCAGCAATTCCAGGACGAGACGACGCGCACCGCGGCGCAAATCGAGAGCACCGGCATGGCCGAGGTCAGCAAGACCTATGGCGCCGGCCCAACCCGGGTGCAATACCTGAACAAGGATCCGCGCGGCTATGCCGAATTCCTCACTCAGCTCGCCGAGCATTCGACCCGCGGCTCAGCCAATACGATGCGCGGCGTCCAGGGGCGCCGGCCGTCGCTGTGGGAATTGACCGACCAGATGAACCGGCTCGATGTGCCGACCCTGATCGCGACCGGCGACGAGGACGACCCCTGCCTCGAACCCGGGATCCTGATGAAACGGGCCATCCCCAGCGCGGCGCTGGTCGTGCTGCCCAATACGGGGCACGCCCTCAATCTCGAGGAGCCCGACCTGTTCAACCAGGCCTGCGCCGATTTCTTTCATCAGGTCGAGAGCGGGCGCTGGCCGCGCCGCGACCCGCGCTCAGTGACCGGCTCAATCCTGGGGATGTGAGCAACCGTCCCCTCCTTAACCCTCCCCCGCAAGCGGGGAGGGAAGGGTGGGGGCTTATAGTGAGCCGGGTGAAGGGTGGTTGCTGGAAAGACCCTCACCCACCCAGCCCTGCGGGCTGGGTCCCCCCTCTCCCGCGGTGCGGAAGAGGGTTTTCCCTATTCCGCCGCAGTCACCTGCGGCTGCGGTTGCGTCAGCGAGCCGGAAGGCGTGGCGATCTTGTAGAGCCGCGCGCAATTGTCCCAGAGGATCTTGCGGCGTTGCCCGGCGTCGAGCGCGAGGCCGAAAAACTGCTGCATCGCTTCGGGAAACGCGCCGTCCGAATGCGGATAG
>WNFF01004807.1_pt1 | contig 11008 bp, 11 predicted proteins | sample 5400441 | NCBI WGS metagenome assembly WNFF01 (sample SAMN13153345, study PRJNA577476) | soil metagenome | isolation source: 120 cm saprolite under Douglas fir tree site 2 hole 3 replicate 1 | place: USA:California | collected 2015-04-18
ATAGAATACACCATATGTTACGATAGAAATCCAATATGCTATCATAGTAACAAATGAGATGATCTAAACAGAGCAAAGCCGCAACCATAGGTGAACAGAAAACGCAGCAGGAAGGGAAATATAGCATGTCGAACCTCTCTAACCTCACAGACCTTATGCCTGATACAGGAGGCATAAATTTCTTTACGGCAGACCCTGACTTGTCGTTTCTCCTGCGGCGGCATCTGTTAGAGGAGGACTACGAACGGGCATTGCCAACAATGATTGCCATGGGGGCCGTCGCATCGCAGAAGATGGATGAGTTGGCAGAGATTGCTAATCGCCAGGGGCCTGTGCTGGTGCAGTACGACAAACGAGGGCAGCGTATCGACGAGGTGGTTTTTCACCCGGCCTATCATGAACTGGAAAAGATCGCTTACGAAGATTTTGCCATTGCCGCCTGCTGTCACCGTGAAGATGCATTGGGTTGGCCTGGACGAGTACCACAACCAGTCAAATTTGCCCTGGGCTATCTTGGAATGCAGGCCGAATCCGGCGTGTTCTGCCCCGTTTCAATGACCGATGCTCTTGTTCGCGTCCTCGAACGCTATGCCAGCGAGCCGCTCAAACGCCGTTTCCTACCTGGTTTGACTGCTCTGAAAATGGACGAACTCAAGCAAGGTGCGATGTTTTTGACTGAGAAACAGGGAGGCTCGGACGTGGGCCTGACCTCTACCATAGCCAGGCCTCGACCAGTTGAAAACTTCTCTGATGATATGCTGCAACCTGAATGGGAGCTGTGGGGCGATAAATGGTTCTGCTCCAATGTCTCCGCCGAGCTGATACTTACGCTGGCACGTCCAGAGGGTGCCCCGGCTGGTACTCGTGGCCTGGGGCTGTTTCTGGTTCCCAGGACACTGGACGATGGCACGCGCAATGCCTACACCATCAATCGTCTCAAAGACAAACTTGGGACGCGCTCGCTGGCAACCGGTGAGGTGACACTGCACGGGGCGCAGGCTTACCTTATCGGTAAGCTGGAGCGCGGCTTTGTGCAGATGACCGAGATGATCAACCTGACACGTATCTGGGCCGCCATCGGTTCGCTTGCCGCTATGCGCCGCAGCTTTCTCGAGGCGTTAATCCATACTCGTGGCCGTGTCGCCTTTGGACGCCCACTGGCAGAACACCCTCTTATGCGCCGCCAATTGGTAGACTTGCTGATCGAGGTCGAGGGCTGTGCTGCTCTGGCTTTCGAGACAGCGGCTGTGCTGGAGCGCGTAGATCGACACGGTGTTGAGGAGGATCGCCGCTTGCTGCGTATGCTGACGCCGCTCTGCAAATACTACATCCCCAAGCGCGGTGAATACGTGACGTTAGAGGCGTTGGAGATGCGCGGTGGCAATGGCTACGTCGAAGATTGGGTGAATCCGCGTTTGCTGCGTGATGCTATCGTGAATGTGGTGTGGGAAGGTTCCAGCAACGTTATAGTGCTAGATGTAGCGCGTGCGATTGCCAGAGACGGTGTTGACTCAGCCTTTTTTAGGATGCTACATCAACGGCTACAATCTCTTCAGCACTCAATCATCACTCCAGTTGCGCAGGAGGTGCAAGCTCTAGCTCGTCAACTTTCCGAACGCTTGCATTCGCTATCTTCTTTGGATATGGAGAGTGCCCAGTTGCCTCTACGAGGCCTGGTTGAGCGGATGGCCCAACTAACAATTGTGGCGTTACTGCTGGAACAGGCCGAAGACGAATTGTTGCGTGATGCTGAAGGCACGGGCAAACGTAAATGGTTGATTGCCCTGTTGTATCTGCATCGCCATGTGCTTGTGCATCCTGATGGGTGGGCGGCGGATAATGATCCCACGGTACTGAATCATTTCGATGCACTGGTTGACTGGAAGCCTATCGCTGTCAGGTAAAGAGTGTATCCCTTCCTGTCATGGTTTCCGTGTTTTAATTGAGCAACACTCTCAAATTTTTTCTCTATACCATTTTCTCTATATCAAAGGATATCACAAACATGCGGACAGTACTGATAATCAACCCGACCTCTGGATCGTCAATGATGGCGGAAACACATAGTACATCGGAGACGAACGAGGAGATGATTCTCGCGGCATTGCGCACATACGGCATTGAAGCAGAGGTCTGGTATACGACGCCTGAGGACACAGGTGAGGGGCTGGCAAAGAAAGCGGCGAATGAACATACGGATGTAGTGATTGCCGCTGGTGGCGACGGTACTATTCACGCGGTCGCGAGTGGATTAATCGAACGGGAAAGTACTCTGGGCATTATTCCCCTGGGCACTATGAACAATCTTGCTCATAGCCTCGGTATTCCCTTGCCTATTGAGGCAGCCTGTGCCATTATCGCTAAAGGAGAGACACGCACCATAGATGTTGGGAAGATTAATGGACAGACTTTTATAGAGGTGGCTGGAATAGGGTTGGAGGCCGCTCTCTTTCCTGCTGCTGAAGAGATTAAGCAGTCCAGCATACTTTCAACATTACGTGGAGTTATCGGCGGTTTGTTTACACTGTTCACCTTCCAAACAACAAAGCTCAAGATTTCATTCGATAATACCAAACGTCGTTCGTATGAAGCGATCCAGGTGACAATTTGCAATGCACCATATTACGGCGCACATTTTCAGGTTGCCCCCAATATTCTCATGGATGATGGGGAGTTGGATGTGGTCATTTACAAAAACTTTAGCAAGCGGGAGTATATTCAACATGCCATCTCCATCAGCCAGGGGCGACGTGTATTTCAGCCAAAGATTATGCGCCGCCGCGTGAAGTCATTGCGCATAAGTGCGGAGTATCCTGTGGAGATTCAAGCCGATGGACTTCCTCATGGGCATACACCCGCAACTGTAACGATTACGCCAGGGGCGTTACGTGTTCGTACCCCTACGGCCAACGCTTCTGGTCTTCGGGACGAGCCTCTCGCCGAGTATGGTCCCAGCCTGCAAACAAGTAAACGAGGCCAATAAATACTACAAGAAAGGTAGAAGCTATGCCAGGTAAAACACCTCCATCAGCTCAAGATAGTAGTACCGGTGCACAAGCAGCGGCAAATCCAGTGCTGCCACAGTTCTCCACCACGGTTGAGCAAAATGTTAGACCAGTGGTGATAGAGGCACAGCGCTTTGCAGCACAAACCTCCTTTTCGGGGCGTAAAGCTGTCTCGCGTGGAACAATGTTTCTGGCCTTCTACCTCTGGCTGTTGTCGGGGGCGGTTATGCTTTCGTGGATCGCACAACGCACACAATTTTTCCCTGGCGATATGACCATCACTAAGATGCTGCAAAAGCGGAAAAATCCGTGGATGCGCAGCTTGATGCTTGCCATCTCAGAGATAGGCTTCCCCAAACTGGCCGTGCCGCTCACCTTTGGTCTTGCTAGCATATTCTGGGCACTGCGCTTCCGGCTCGAGGCCATTTTTATTCTACTGACCAGTTCTTCAAATTTGCTCAACTTCCTGGTCAAGCGGCTTATCAAACGCCCGCGACCGACCAATGAGCTGGTGACAGTGGTGCGAGTCATCAACGAGCCAAGTTTCCCCAGTGGGCACGTCATGCATTATACCAATCTTTTTGGCCTGCTGACTTATCTCCTGGCAACAAACTGGCACTCTGGCAGGCTGAGAAATACACTGATTGCCATCTGTACGGCTCTGATCGTGTGTATTGGCCCTTCGCGTGTCTACCTTGGTGCTCACTGGCCCAGTGATGTGATGGCGGGCTATCTCTATGGTGGTTTATGGTTTGGCGGCTTGATGGCTCTGTACCTGAGGATAAAAGCCTGGATTCATCCCCAGCAAGGTACCACACCTCAAGCAATGAAACCATTGCAGCAACCTGGAGATGAGGATGAGGAGTAGAGATCCTTCGTTGCACTCAGGATGACAATCGTTGCACTCAGGATGACAATGAGGGCAGCACTTGCAGTGCTGCCCTCATTGTCATCCTGAGTGCAACGAAGGATCTCTACTCTGGTTTACGCAGTACTGCATCGGTAAAGAAGCCTGGCTGGACGCTATTGATGTGGTACGCGGTCGCTCCGAGGGATTGAGCTATTTGTGGTATGGGAGCAGCAGAGCAGACGGATGATGGCTGCTGGTTAGTTGCATTACAGATGGCTGCGGTCAGATAATTGGCCGAACCAAGAATGTCCTTAGCAATTGTCGAGTTTGGATCTGATAATTTACCAGCAATATCTGTCCAGGAAAGGCTTGCTCCACTGGAATCCACGAGGTCTTGCGGAGAGTAGTTTGCACCCTGCATCACCTGTTGATTGGCAATGTCGATAAAGGGAATGCTGCTCGCGCTGGAGAGATAGGGCGGAGCATCGTATGTATCGAAGAGTTTTTGCTGGTCGGCCGTCAGGGCCTGGAGAGTCTGTGTTTGATCCATTCCTGCCGTTTCTACAGGTACAAAATCAATATACTGGCTGGTGTAGGTACTCTGATAGAATGTAAAGGTTGAGATGTTACTCTCTGAGGATTGTATCTGCCCAAGATGGCTCAATGTCCCAAATCTGCTGAGAGCCACTACCATTGCCCAACGCTCCGCTGCGCAAAAGGGGCAAAACTCTCCGCCAGCATAGAAAAATTCTGGTTTGCCGCTCGGCCCTTTCAGAGGGGGAGCGCCTTTTACCGGCGTCAACACCTTTTGCTGCCCTCCGGTGCCAACCGAGGCCAATATTGAGGGACTAACATTGGTGACAGCATTGAAGACAGATGGAGTAACCGGTGTTGCTACCGATCCAGTGCTTGCCGATTGTCGTGACAGGTAAACAAAAATACCGATGGCAACTGCTACCGCCAACAGTACTACCCCTACCATGATCTGCGTATTCCGATTGGAGCTGCTTTTTCTATACCTCTTATTCTGGTTGCCTGGAGACTGGGGAGTCTGCTGTTGCTGTCGTTGCTTTCTCACCTCTTCTCGCCGGCGAGAGGCCGATGCTGAAGATGAGGATGAGGATGATCGTTGTTTTGCTTTTGCCATGATGCCTCTACCTTCCTCATATCGAAAACTGTTGGCATTATTGTACCACAACCGGCCAGGGCCGAAAAGCAAGATTATTTAAACTGGTTCAGCCAGCAATGGGGAACTGGTGCGAGGCCTCGCACCAGTTCCCCATTGCTGGCTGAACCAGTTTCATTTTTTTCTTGACAAGGCACCAGCAATGAAGTACAATCCACCTGTGATCTGTATGCCTCGTTCGTCTAGTGGCCAAGGACGCCGCCCTTTCAAGGCGGAGACCACGGGTTCGACTCCCGTACGAGGTACTTATTTTGTAGGAAAGCCTGGCATACCTGCTTATTTTGGTTTGCCAGGCTTTTCTGCATGTATTATTTGTAGGTGAAACGCGATGGCCATTCATAAGGATGGGGACACAGACCCCTATCATTTGGGAGGAGACATCCATGATTAGTGTAGAAGAGGCTCTGGCGCGGATACTCGCTGAGATCGAGCCGCTCCCGGCCACGCAGGTACCGCTGTCCGAAACTTTTGGATTGGTGCTGGCTCAGGATATTGTGGCACAGGAAGATATACCACCTTTCGCCAATTCCGCGATGGATGGTTTTGCACTGCTCAGCCGGGATAGTCAGCCGCGCAATGGACAGCCTGCGCGTTTACGGATTAGCGGCGGAGTTGCGGCAGGCTATGTGGCCGATCACGCGGTTGAAGAGGGGACGGCTATGCGCATCATGACAGGGGCACCTGTCCCGCCTGGGGCTGATACGGTCATACAGGTAGAGCTGACGCGCTCAGAAGGGACAAACAGTGAGTGGGTGGAAATATTGGAGGCAGTTCCCCCTGGCAATAATATTCGACCGGCAGGAGAAGATATGCAGCGCGGGCAGACCGTTTTGCTGCGGGGTACTGAGATTGGGCCGTGGGAGATTGGTATACTGGCAACGCTGGGCTGGGCAATAGTACCGGTGATACGCCGCCCTCATGTGGCTTTACTCGGTACAGGTGACGAAGTGATTGACGTGCATGAGGCTCTAAGGCCGGGGAAGATTCGCAACAGCAACAGTTATCTGCTTGAGGCGGCGGTGCGGCGAGCGGGTGCGGTACCCCACCGCTTAGGGGTAGCTCTCGATACGGTGGAGAGCCTGCGTGAGAAGTTCAGCGAGGCGGTACAGGACGATCTGACGATCACCTCTGGTGGTGTCTCAGTCGGTGACTTTGACCTGGTGAAGAATATTATGCATGAACAGGGGAAGGTTAACTTCTGGCGTATTAACATGCGCCCTGGCAAGCCAGTCGCGTTCGGACATATTGGCGGCGTACCACTGCTGGGGCTACCGGGCAATCCTGTTTCCGCCGCGGTGACATTCGAGCTATTTGGGCGTCCGGTGATACGCAAAATGTTGGGACATACACGCCTGGTGCGGCCGCAGGTCGATGTAATCGTGGAAGATGGCGTGAGTGATCGCGCGATGCGCCGCCATTATGTGCGCGCGCGCGTGGAATGGCGCGATGGGCACTTTGTGGCCCACACGACCGGCAATCAAGGCTCGCATATCATGACTTCTCTGCTGAACGCCAATGCTCTGGTGATTGTGCCTGAAGGCGGAGTAGAGGTACGGCCTGGGGATACGGCAAAAGCGATGATGCTCGATTGGCCAGAAGTAGAGTTTTCAAACTGATCTGCAAAAGGCGTTGGCGCACTTCGTGTGCCAACGCCTTTTGCAGATCAGTTTGAAAACTGTTTAATGTGAAAGACGATAGCGCAACTGGTCTCGCGAGATATGGAGTAAGGCGGCTGCCTGCACCTGGTTTCCGTTACAACGGTCAAGGGCTTCTTGCACAAATTTGCACTCGATGCTGCCTAAAAAAGCACGAAGGTCCATACCTTCGGGAGGTAAACTGAGTTGCTGTCGCACCTCTTGAAGTCGTTGGCTGGCACTACTTCCCGCGTTTCGAATCTCCTCCGGCAGGTCTTTCAGGCAAATCTCACGATCATCACACAAAATGTATCCCCGCTGAATCACGCTGCGTAACTGGCGCACATTGCCCGGCCAGGAATAGCGCAACAGCAGTTCCATTGCTTGCGGATGGATATGTAGCGGCTCCATACCCTCGATATGATGCGATTGCAAAAAGAACGCGGCAAGTGGTTCAATATCTTCCGGCCTCTCTCGCAGGGGCGGCAGGAAAAGGGTGATGACTTCGAGCCGGTAGAAGAGATCCTCGCGAAAGGCTTTGTGACGGACGGCGGTTTTGAGATCAACGTTGGTGGCAGAGATGACACGCAGATCAACATGAAGTTCTTTGGTGCCTCCGACACGCCGGAAGCTGCGTGTTTCCAGGAAGCGGAGTAATTTGGCCTGTAAGACAAGTGGCATAGAGCCGATTTCATCGAGGAAGAGAGTGCCACCATCAGCACGCAGGAGATGCCCCTCGCGCAAGACTCTGGCGTCGGTGAACGCTCCTGCTTCAACGCCAAAGAGTTCTGTCTCTAACAGGGTGTCGGGAATGGCAGCGCAATTGATATCAACAAATGTATATGCGGAACGAGGGCTGAGTACATGAATGGCTTTGGCTATGACATCTTTGCCGGTACCGCTTTCGCCCTGCAACAGTATGGTAGTCGTGGGAAAGGTGGCTACCTGTCGCACCATGGTAGCGATGTTACGCATGGCGTCACTGCGCCCAATGACCATGCCCATAGGGAGAAGAGCGTCTTCCTGGATTCGGTATTTCGCTAGCTCACGTCCAGATGATAGACCACGTCCCTTCACACACACCTCCGCGCTAATTGAATTGAGCATGCGCATTCGCCCCAGCGACCCCATCCATAGGGCGCGATCAATCGGACCCCTACATGCTTCGTGCTACCTGGGCGTAGACATCCTTTGCTGAATAGAGAGGGCCGCTTGGTTGTAATGGCTGCATGGGCTGAGGGTTGGCAACCCAGCCTCGCCCAGGCACAAAGGTCGCTCCATTTCCACCATTGCCCCACTGTGATTTTGTCTCAAATGGCATAGAGGAGCCGAAAGACGGGGGTAGGGCGTCTGTAGTTGGAGAACCAACCATCCATGGCTGCGCTGTGCTGGCAGCATAGCCTGGGGTAATATAGCCATTCGCCAGCCCGGCCATGATCAGTTCCCGCGAGACGGGTGATAATTCCTTAACGGGCGATTGTATCGACAGAGATACATGTACCAAACCGAGCGTTACCAGTTCACCAACTACCTGGGAAATAAAATCGGATGACATGCCTAATTCCTGGCATGCTGACTGCAACGTTGTGCGCCCGTCAGCGCGTGTAAGCACTCGCCATTGCTCAGGTGTCAGTTGTACTTGTGGGTTCTGCTGGCGCAGAGATGAGACATCCACGGGTATTATCACCATATCCGGTCTCAAGGAATAGAAAAAGGCACTCTCGACATGTATTGGTGGGAGCGGCACAGTCACCCGCTGTGGTGAGGAGAGCGTGGACAAAACGTTTGCATCTGAGTTACTAAACATGTTCACAAGGGGCTGGGATGATGCAGATGCAACGGCAGGCGGGGTCTCAGCAATCAGTTGTGACACGCTCAGTAAGGCTTGAGGAGCAGGATCGGATGGGCCTATTGGTCTTCGCTGTTCCTGGACAACGGGAGGTCTGGCTTCAATTAATGCATGTTGTGGTGGTTGCGACACCGCTGCCACTGGCGGAGTAGGAGGCAGTAAGGACGCGGGAGAAAGGGCGACCAGCAGGCGATCGGCTGGCGGTTGCAGCCCATCCTCAAAGTAGAGTTCGCCGCTTTGCCAGGTGAGGATTACCGATATGACTGCGCGGGCTTCTTTGGCTGCCCAGGCTCGCAGGCCCTCGTGACTCACATGTCCCAGGTCCATGAGTGTCAGTGCTATGCGCGTCTCACCTGGTTGAGTTGCGCCAATGGCGAAGAGGGTATCCTGCAATGCTGATGGAGAAATAACTCCAGCTTGTAACAGCCGATCTCCCAGAGGTGCATTGGCCTGGACGGGCCCGATACACATTAAACGACCATCTCTAAAATAAAGTTCTACCCACTGTATCTCTTGTTTAATTACTAGCAACCCGGTCTTCGCATAGTTCTCAATCCCCTGTAAGACTAATGCCAGGTTGAGTTGTTCAAGCTTACCTATGAGTAACACTATAATTCACCGCCCGTCCAAAAACGGCTCTTATTGCAACGGTACAGTCCGTCCCCACCCCTACGGAGTGCATACCAGCATAAGAGTCCACTACGAAATGTTGCACTACAAATATACGCCGACTCAAATTGTCAGGCTCCATTGCCTTCTCAGCGGAGGGAAAGGGATTCGAACCCCTGGGGCTGTTAACCCAGCTGTTTTCAAGACAGCCGCAATAGACCACTCTGCCATCCCTCCGTGCATTAGTTTACCATATGATATAGCCAAAATGGAAGACTCCCGCGAAAATTGCTTTGAAGTACCGTTCATTTATGGCTATAGCCACTTCTCATGAGACTTTATGAGGGTGGGACTTTTGGGACAATGGCAGAGCTTTCTCCCTAAAATTGCCGCTCAATCTCTCTCGGCGTAGCTCCTCCCGTTTGATAAAAATGCACCAGAACAAACGCAATGAACACGAAACAAGACGCATTTCTAGTTATATTGTACATTATTGTCTGGTTGGTGTCAAACCCACAATACCCGTGTTCACATGCGTGTGATAAGATACTATCGTATACTATAGTAAAATACCCTACCTAGAAGGAGTAATTTCATAACAAAGTGGAGGGCTTTAGACATGGAACACCCGCCAGACGGCAACGACCAGCCGCAATTCGCGCCGCCACCCCCGCCTCAACCAAACACTTCGTACCAACAGCAGCAGCCGTATCAACAGCAGGTACAGCCGCCACCTCTCTATCAGCAACCAGTGCCCTACCCGCAGAACCCACAGTGGCACGATCAGCCGCCACGGCATCAGCAGCAGCAGTCCTGGGCGCAATATCCGTCACAGCAGGCTCCTCCCGCGAAGAAGCGGGGCAGGGGGCTGGCAGTGGCGTCTCTCATCCTGATGATTATAGCGAGCATCTTCCTCATATTCGCTCTCCTTTTGGGGACAGCAGGAGCGGTTTTATACGTCCTGGCTGTGCTGCTCAATGTGGCGACGGTCGTGCTGCTCATTATTCTGGTTGCGAGAGGATAGATGCGCATGATACTGTTGTAAACTATAGTACAGTAAAAAAACGTAGCATATCTTAATTCGCTACAGAAGTACAGTACGAGAGGATGGGTCTACCGAGAAGGGCAAGGATGGATATTTACCGAGCTGACGCCTGATGAACTTGCCGACTTCAAATCATATAAATGCGGTAAAGGTGGCGTCACCATACCTAGAATGAGGGTGCGGCTTCCCTATGATAGGCCAATACACCGCTACAGACCTGAACTAAATGAATTAGACGGCTTTGCGAACTGGTTTGCTGTTTGTATTATACCTCAAGTACACCCTCTGGTGTCGAGCAGGTTTCGGCTATATCAAGTTGAACCAGACAGCTATGAAACTGGGCTTTGGCCTGACCAGTTCAATTTTTGTCGAGGAGTAGGATGCGAGGTTACCCTTCGTTATGCTTACGTGTGGCGGGAATGGGATGTACCTGTTGAATGGAAACCACCTTTACCGCCTTTTCCATACAAAGTACGTGTCTTCATCTATGCGTTTGTGAACGAGTTTCCCCAGGAAGTGTATGTAGGCCAGACCGATAATTTAGAACGGCGACGGGCTGAACATCTGAGAGATACTAAAAATTCTGATAAAGTGGCATTGATACAAAACCTTCGCGCACAAGGCCGCGAACCAAAACCTATCAAATTAGAGGAAGTAGCGGGCGAGAAGGCAACCGAACGGGAACGCTACTGGACCTCCTACTATAAGAGCCAGGGCTATAAAATCACCAACCATGATCTAGCCCTCTGACGCATAACCTTGCCAACAACCCTCTACTGACACATATCTCCCCTTTTTGGCGAATTTTTCTGTCAGATTACAGCTATCCA
>WNFF01010355.1_pt1 | contig 11008 bp, 10 predicted proteins | sample 5400441 | NCBI WGS metagenome assembly WNFF01 (sample SAMN13153345, study PRJNA577476) | soil metagenome | isolation source: 120 cm saprolite under Douglas fir tree site 2 hole 3 replicate 1 | place: USA:California | collected 2015-04-18
ACCTTTGCGCGTAGCAATGCTGAGACGTTGCGGAAGGTAGCTTAAATATTTCAAGAGCAACTTACGCGTTATGGCCTTGGCCGTCGCCTTTGGCTGTTCCTGGGAAAGGAACTCCGAGAAGCATGTGATTGATTGCAATCGCGTCCGACACGTGCCGTCCGCATAGATCGCCAGGCAGTACTGTAAATATGTCTTCGCCGCTTTTCGCAGCCAGAGCTGTTGAATCGAACTGAAATTCAGAGTGGTATCCGAAAGAGACGGACTCACCGGAATCGACATTCGTCGAAGGTCCCAGACATCTTTCTCATGCTCTGGACGGTCGTCGTAAGCTCTCTCAAGAACGAGGAAGACTTGCCGAAGCGTGCCGATGTAGGCGCTGTCGCGCGGAGTCACGCGCGCACGCTGCTGCCCGTCCATGTGCATTGTGGTTCCCTGGTTGTACATGCCGCAGCTTTTCAGATAGCTCGTATATTCCGCTCGCCAGCTCTCGAAACTTCGGTTCATGAAAGAAGCGGGAGGAGGATTCAGCGTATTAAGCCATTTGATCAGGCGGTGCACCATAGTGGTCTCTGATGTGGTTCTCCAGCTTCCTTCGGAAAACTTCTTCCAGCAGGCGTACTTGAGTTCGTTATTGATGGTCTTCGATTTGCACTCGAAGTACAGATACCGCTGCCGCGCAACCGGGGTCAGTCCAGTTCGCACTGGGCTATTGCGCATGTCCCAGATGTCTTCACTCCAAAACCCTCGCAGTTCGGCGAGCAGCCGTTGTTGTTTGGCGCGCTTCCACATAGTTGGGCTCACCTCGCACGCTCCGTTTGATACCGGGCGAACATGGCTCCCAGGTCTTCGGTCGAGAGATGGCCATAGGTATTTACTGTTGTTTGGATCTGCGCATGCCCGAGACGCCGCTGGACATACGCAGCATCCCATCCTGCTCGCAGCAGATCCGTTGCGTGCGTATGGCGAAAAATGTGCGGCGTTGCTTTCAGGCCTGTTTTGCCGCTCAGTTTGCGGAATAGATCGATCACCGTGGAGTAGGTCATCGGTGCCCCGACGCAGCCGCCCCACCAGTTCACAAAAACGTAGTCGTGAGAAGTGTCCTTGTGTTCGTGTACGAGATAGTCTGCGTAAAGCATCATCAACTCTTTCGAGACATGCACCGTGTATGGAGACCGCGCCTTGGCGCGCGCGCCATTGCTGTTTGCGCGGGGCACGATATCGATCTCCCCGTCAAAGGACCGGATGTCGGCGTGGCGTAATCCGAGTGCTTGACCGATGCGCATCCCGCTCTCGTACAACAGACTAACAAGCAGTCGGTCCCGCCGATGCGTACATGCGTTGAGCAGCGCCTGGACTTCGTGCGGCGAGAACAAGCACGGAAGGTGTCGAGTCAATCGCACGTGGACTACTGCGTGTCGCAGCGGGCGTTTCTTGTTGATGTGATGCAAAAACGGTTTGTACGAACTCTTCGCTCCGAACCGTCGTGACCGGCTGATGTTCGTCTCAATGCCCAACCTGTCCTGATATTCGTAGAAGGAACCCACAGCCGCCAAAATGGTGTTGATTGTCGAGTCGGCTCGTGATTTGCCACCTGGCGACCGACTTCGCCGTAACCAGGCGACGAACTGTGCGAGTTGGGTCAACGTCAGCGTCTTCCAGTCCCGTCCTTCTTCAGATAAAAACCTCAAAAATGCCTGGAGATGGTGAGCATAGGCGCGAACAGTGTTCGGGGATCGCCCCAGGCAATGCAGGTATGAGAGATATTGGTTCGGAACAACGAGTGGTTGCCGCTCAGCGTTGAACAACACCCAACTCCGCTCCAGTGTGTCGGGCACGATAATTCTTTGCACTTTGATCATTGGTTCTCCAGAAGTAAGCGCGCAGTTTGCCTTAGCGCCGTTCCGCTACGCTCCACGTCGCTAAGGCAAACCGATTCACGTCGTGGAATCAACTATAGATAAGGATTCCAGGTCGTTGAGAAACCACCGTGGTATACGTGCTGGAACGGTTCTTCCGGACTAAAGATAAATAGTTTTTCTGGAGTTCATCGACGGCGTAAGCCGGAAAATGGGCTGTAAACCACTCGCGCGAGTTGGGGATTGCCAATTCGTCGAGAGAAGAAATAAATGCTTGTTGTTCCGGAGATTTAATGAGGTGAATCAACTCATCCATCTGAGATTGCAAACCTGCAACTGAATCGGAGTACGGAGCTTGGTCTTGACCTCCATTTTCGGTAGGCAAGGGTTCTTCGGCAGGCGTGGTAATCGCCCATAACGTCAGTAACAGCGCGGCGCACGCGAGAAAAGTTTTGCGAGTCACGCTAAATCCACCTCCGCTCTTCAACTTCGCGGATTAAAGGTATCACGCCTTTCTCTACGCTCCCGACGATAGAAAGAAGCAAAAGAAACGTTCGCAGCTCTAGTAAGTCGCGTCACCGGACATTGAGACTCTAGTTTCCGCCCGCATAACCGGACATCGGGATGGTTGGCCGGGCACATTTCCGGAAACGGCGTGTGTTTCTTCGTCGCCGCTTGGCTCCCCTGCTCGTGAATTTGAAATGAAAGTTTTCGGGCCGGAAGTGATTGTCTCTCGCGAAGCAATCACTGCCCATTAAGACGGAGGTCTTTGCTGGCCATTCGAACAGAACATCTGTACTATTCCGCCCGAAAGGCACCCCGACTACCCTTTTGAGGTGCGCCGCTTCTTGCAAATCATGGTTTTCGCAGTTGCCGCCGTGATAATTCTTCTCGGCGCTCGCTACGCTTACTCTCGTGAGTCCGTCCACAAGGTGAACCTGTACGAGAGATATCAGCAAATCAACCGTGAGAGTTTCGGCGCAAAACTGCCATATGTCTCGGTCCGTTGGACCGATTTATCTTCCCAGAACGCTGACGGAATCACTTCGTTCGATGACGACGACCGCCCGGTTTCGATTGAATTGGACAGACAAAGAATAACATCCAAGCGGGACCTACGCGCCGTACTCCGACATGAGGCGTGTCATGTTTCAGTCGGCGACAAGGTAGCGCATGGTCCGGCGTGGCAACAGTGTATGGACCGTTTCCTTAACTGAATGGACATTTCTTCTCGTCCTCCGCAAGAAATATAACGAACTATTGGGCATTCGTAATCGACAATACTCTTCTCCGCAGGACGAATGCGCTCAACGTCCGTCGCGGCCAGACCAAATCGGAGGAGTTCCGCGTTGTCCATGCAACGGAGCCTAAAGCGAAGTGACTCCACGTCGAATTCTACTGTTTGAATGCCTACCACAGGGTTGCTCCCTCCCTGCCGGGAGCCAATTAATATGGGCGTGACAGAAACCGTCCGGCGTCTCGGCTGAATCGAGTTCTTTCGCGGTTCACCAGCAATTCGTAATTGCCATCCGGCAAGCTATCCGTTAGGTCAGATTCCAAAGATGATTGTTTCTTGCACGATGCCGCCTCCTGTGACCCGGCCCGCCGCCAAGGTGAAAATTGTTCGCGCGCCGCAAGTCGTCAAGTGTCCCGCCCCAAGGCGCAATTGCGAGCGTCATACGGCGACGCAAGACTGAACGTCCGCCCGTATTGCGTGAGGTTCAACAGGGGAAACGCTGCAAGATTTCGCCTGAGCCTGCGCCTTCTGTAGCTTGTCTAGCCGTGTGACAATGTCGTTGCGTTCAGCAACGTCAGTGATTAAACGAGCCTTCTCCTGCAAATGGACGAATAGCTGTTCGTTTGATACAGAAACAACATTTGTAGAGTTGCCGGTGCTGCTTGCGTTGAGACGAAAATTGCCGCCGTGGAAGTGAACGTTTTGAGCCAATTTCGTGCTCCATTCCGGTTCCGAGTCCGTCATGGGTCTCGGGATTATTTCGAGGCTACATCCGAGGCCGCCGAAGTGACGCCTGCCAATGTTGAGCATTTCTGTCACCAATAGAACCGATAAATAAGTGCAATATTTACTGGGACTTACGCGACCGCAGCCTTTGAGATATTCCGGGAGTCAACGATTGGTAACGCGAGCCCCGCCGATTCCAATCTTCCGACGTTATGAGGAGCCGGACATCGAGCGGTTTACGGCTGCAGGGGATAAAACAAATGGAAAGGAGTCTGGGTGGACACGTTCAGAAATCGATTCCTCCGCTGTTGGCCGCCGCAGTCTTGCTCGATTCCTCCGCACGCCCAAGCAATTTACGATGGCATTAAGGAATTCAGCGGTAGGAAACGCAGCGGTTGCTTCGACGTGTTTGCTGACATCAGACGCTTCTTGACCTGAGCGATTTCTCGGCTCGCCGTATTGCCCAGTGCTTTTGCGGCGGCGAGGCTGATGATGATGCCGATTAAGAGGCCGAAGCCGCCGCCGTCGGCGATGACGAGAGGGGCGACAACGACTGGAACGACCGACCGGCGGCCCGATTTCCAGCGGCCCGGCGATTATGCCTTTGCGCCTTGAATCATTTTGCCGATATCCTCGTTGGCATTTACGACTTCAATCTGAACGTCCGGGTGTGCGTTTTTATAGACCCGAAATATTTCATCAGCAAATGCTTGCCCGACCCACTCGACGCCAGAAAAGTCCAGTTGAACGGTTTTAAATTGTTCGAACCGAGCCAAAATCCGCTTGGCCTGCGAACGCGAAACTAAACTGCTGCCGACTTGAGCCAGCTTGACCGGGACGGTCGTCTTATTGAATGCGAAATCGCCGGTGAACTTATCGTAGACGTCTTTTGGTTGCCGAGTAGATTTGTTGCTGAGTTTCATCCAGACGGTCGTGCCCTTCTTGAACTTCTCAGGTATCCAGTCGAGTTGAGTGTTTTGTTTGCCGGTGAACGCGCGATCGCTCTCTTCGAATCGCTCGGCTGAATTGGTGGCTGGTCGTCGCGCTAACGATCGCAGTAACCATCGCAAGTCTTCGTGTTCAACCGGCAATTGCGCGTCATTTTCGGAGCGCACCTTGGGGCTACGTGTTCCCGCTCGTCGCCATGGCTGGCTTAGTCGGTGTCCGCTGGTCGATGGCTCGCGCCGACGAATGGAAGAGCTTTCTCGCTGCCGGATGCTATTTGACGGGAATGCTCCTCAGCGTAGTGTTTGGAATTTTCCCGATGGTGCTCCCCGCCCGTAATTCGGAGTACTCGTTGACAGTCGAAAACACCCAGGCAGCCGGCTATGGCCTGAAAATCGGATTGATCTGGTGGACCCTGGGCGTAATTCTGGTCACCGGATATTTCACCTATGTCTATCGCTCGTCTGCCGGAAAAGTTGCGCTGCCGCAAAATGGCAATGAGTAACCTGTCGCGGCCCGAACCCCCCGTTTCAGCCCAGCCACGGTCTACGTGGCGAGTCCGCTACAGTAGTACCCCAGACGCATTGACCGCATGAAAATTTGCCCGCTAGCTTCTAAGTAGGCGTATGGGTGTACGTTGCCGGTTGTAGCCGCATAGAATGCGGCCGATGCGTTGTCTATGTCGTTCGAGAAATCGCCGACCAGCGAACTTTCCACCCACGCTTGCAGCAGATGCCAACGCTCAGCAAAGCGGGTCGTTACGAAATTTCCGGCGAACTCGGCCGTGGCGCCATGGGTGTGGTCTACCATGCAACCGACCCCGTAATCGGTCGAGCGGTAGCCGTCAAAACCCTACTCCTCTCCGAAGAAGGCACTGGCCTCACGCGCGCCGAACTGCTCGCGAAATTCCAGACCGAAGCGCGCGCCGCCGGACTTCTTACCCATCCGAATATCGTGGTTATTTTTGACGCCGGCGAAGAAGACGGCCTCTTCTTTATCACCATGGAACTGGTCGAGGGCAAGAGTCTGCAGAATCTGTTGGACGCTGGACAGATGTTCCCTCTTCCACGCGTCCTACGAATCATGGAGCAAACCTGCAGCGCCCTGCAATTCGCGCACGACCGCAACATCGTTCATCGCGACATCAAGCCCGCCAATCTGATGTTGACCCCCGACGACACCGTAAAAGTTACCGACTTCGGTACCGCAAAAATCCTGCAATTCGGCACCGTACAGCAAACCGCTCACGTCGTCGGCACTCCCAGTTACATGTCGCCCGAACAGATTAAGGGCAAAGTGGTCGACGGCCGCAGCGACATCTTTTCTCTCGGCGTGGTGCTCTACGAAATGGTCACTGGCGAAAAACCATTTCCCGGACAGAACATCACCACCGTCATTTATAAAATTGTGAATGAAGAGCCGACCGCTCCGCGCGATATCGATTCCTCCATTCATCCCGGACTGAACGACATAATCATGAAGTCGCTGGGCAAAGAGCCCGCCGCCCGTTACCAAAGCTGTCGCGAACTGTTCGAGGATTTGCGCAATTACCGGTCATTGCCTTCCGCATTCAACCCCAACGCCACGCTTCCGACAGTCGGCGTGTCGCAAAACAACCAGCCCCAGGGCGGCTATCCGGATAACTCTCAACTCGCCACTACATCTCGCTCGCTCGCCTCCCGCGCGTCCAATCCCTCACAGACTCCGGTGGTTCGCCGCACCGGAACCGTCACACCCGCGCCTGAGCCGAACAAAGGCAACGTGCTTGCAACCGTGCTTGCCGCGATTTTTCTGCTGGCGGTGATCGTCTTCGGCGCACAAAAAATCCGTCCCGTTTTTCAAGCAGCCCGCCAGCAAAGTCGCAGCCCCGAAGCGAGCTCCGAAACGAGTGCTCCCGAGTCTGCCGCGGCGAACCCCGTGACGAGTACGACCACCGAATCAGCGCCTCCCTCAAACGTTCCAGTCGAGGTCTCGCCGTCAGCTAATCCGGCTCCATCGCCAGCGAAGGCGGCTCAGCCCGCGTCTCTGCGTCCAACGGTTGTTAGCTCCAATGCTCTTTCCCCAGCCGCCGCTGAATACAAAAATCAAATATTGCAAATCGCGGACCAAAGAGACCTTCATAATCGACTTTCCATTAAAGGTTCTGGCATGACACTAGTGCTCTCGGGTAAATTGCGGCCTTCTGAGCACAGTGAACTCCTCAAGTTCCTGCGAAATGCGCCCTCTGGGATTCAAGTCATTGACGATATCCAGTACGACGACACGGCCAACTCCACCGCATCCAGTGAAGATTCGTCAAAGCCTCAGCCTATTCAGTCGCAGCCCATCGCACAGGGCTTGTTGGTCACGTCAGAGCCCCCAGGAGCGGATGTCTTCCTCAACGGCGACAAGCAACCGAGCCAAACTCCTCTGTCTCTGCCGCTGAAACCCGGCAAGTACAATATCGTTCTGCGGCTTCCAGGCTATGAAGCCTACTCTGGCTCTGTGCAGGTCCGCGACGACGGCCAAGCAAAAGTCGAGGCCACGCTTCATCCGAAAAACGGTCATGTCGCTTGGGCTCAGGTTGAATCGACCCCGGCGGGCGCTGAAATTTGGGTGGACGGAATTGCCACGGGTCAACGAACCCCTGCCCGAGTCGAGATTAGCTCTGGCATCCACAACATAGCGCTGAAGTTGGATGGTTATAAGGCTTCCCACAACGCCATCCAGGCAAGCGACGGCGGAACCGTCAGCGTTTTTCCGGATCTGCAGAGAATCAGGTAGCATTTAACCTGATACGTAACATTTTCACCCGCAATTCCTGTGGAAGTTTTAGTACTGCACTGGAACTAACTCATTCTTATATACTTACATCTAGCGCTGCAGGCCACTGACGTGCGCTTAACTGAAGGGGTTCTTGTTCCCCAAAAGCAAGCAGTCGATCTAAGCGGCTGACAGGGGTGCAGGCCCGCGGACTGAGCACTGAATGAGCTTTTTTCAAAATCGAACAATTTTTGAAGCGCCGAGCGCTTCAGAGCACCGGCCTGCCTCAAGCGGCGCTGACAAGACCAACTCGCCGGCGCAGGTTTCCGAAATTCCGTTTGCCGCAACCTCCGGCGGCACGGGAATCCACGAAGTTTATCACGCGTTACGAGATTTTCAGGTTCTGCTCCACACTCGCCGTTTGTATCACCACACCCACCCGAAAAATCTGCAGAGCCTCGAAGCCACGTCCGATTCCCTGCAACAACTCGTCCAGAAAATGGGTGGCCTGGAAATTCGCGTCGAGCGCGACGCTTTGGTCGTGCCCAAGTTGAGCGAAGCGCCGCTTCCTGACCCCAAAGGCGAACTGCGGCATCTGGCCGCCGATTTTCAGCTTGCCGGTATCCAAACGTTAGTCGTGCTCCGACAATTTCATATAGGCGAACTCGACACGCTCACACAACTGATCCGCGCGGCGTTGCTAAAATCAAAAGAGCCATTACCAAACAAACGCACTTCCTGGTGGAGCGCGAAGCTGCTGGAATACGGTGTGGAAGGTATCCTGGTGAACGCGCAAACAGATCGTAGAGTGGACACGGTGTTGACCAGTCTCGTCGCCGCGCTGGTTGCTTTCGGCGGAAATTCCGCGAATGAAGACGTTGACGCTCCCATCACCGCGCCCACTGCGGAAAATCTCTCTGATGTTTTGCGGCTGATTGCGCGGCTTACGCCGCCGCTGGAAAGCGCGCGTGGCCTTTCTCCAGAGGAAGCAGCGCGCGCAATCCACGGCGCACTTGCGGAATCCAGGCCTGAAACAGTTCATCTGCTCCTAAATACCATTTCGCAGCATAGCCCGCAGGACACGGAAAAACCGCAACCGTACCTGGTGCGGCTCTCGGAACGGATCATCCTGGAATCGCTCAGCAACGAACTGACGCAAGGAACGCTCACTCCTCAAGATTTCGCCAAAAATCTTCGCGTGCTGGGTAAGGTGATGGTTTCCGCGGGCGCTTACAACGGACCACACTCGTCGCAACATTTATCTTCGTTAGCCTCGGTTTGGGCCGATGACGCGCATTACGAAAAGATCACCGAGAGATTCTGGCTCGAGCTTCCGCCCCGCGAAAAATCTGCGGTCCTCCGCGGACCTGAAGTATGGTCTGTCCCGGTCAATGTTGTCCGTTCCGCATTGCTACAGCTTGCCGATGCGGGCGCGGACGCTCCTCGCCGCGAGGCACGCAACATCCTCTTGAACTACTCGCGCCGCTTGGAAACCCCCGATCGCGCGGCGCGCCGCACCGTCGCCGCGGGCTTGAAAGACCTGTCGGCAGTGATCGAATCGCTTTGGCCCAATCAATTGCCGGAAGAACTGAACCGTTGCGCGCTCAGAGCACTCGAGCACGAAGCCGTTCCCGAAACCGCCGCGCTGCTCTCCGCTTTTTTGGAAGTGCTGGGACGCATCGCGGTCACACGCGGCGACTATGCAGGTCTCGAAGGCATTCTGTGTGGACTGGAAAAACCGCCGCGCGAATCTCAGTTCGATCATATGCATGCACTGGCGCACCGGTTGATCGCGCAAGACCGCTTTCTACTTTTGGTCGACGCTGCGCTAGCCAATCGCGCCCTCGATCCGGCACTGCCGCGGCTGCTGGTGCGCGATCCCGAAAGACTGCTGGACCGCCTGACCTTGCTGATTGCCGATCCTCACAATACAGAATTACTACCTGCGATGGCCCGCCTGCTAAGGACCATTGGCGTGCCGGTGCTGAATCTCCTCGAAACTCGTTTGTATGAAGCCCGCAGGCAGCGCGTCAGCGCCGCGATCAAATTGCTCGCAGTAACAGACCCGGAAAGATTGCTGCGCGCCCTGCCACGGGCTCTCGCCAGTTGGGAATGGAATCTGCAGGATTTGGCCGTCAGCGAGATCTCTCGCCCGGCCAATGCGACTTCGGCGCGTTCAGCGGCCTTCATTTTTTCCGCGTTGCTTGGTGATGCGCATTCGCTGGTTGTGCCCATGATGATCGATCACATCGGGCTCGCTCATGAGATTTCAGCGGTTCCGCAGTTGATGGACATCGCAGCGGGCGGCCATGAACTATTTCGTGACCAGTTCGTGCGCATAAAGGCCATCGAAGCACTGGCCCGCATGCGCATTACCGAGGCCGCTGGGTTGTTTCGCCAAATTTGCGAGAAGCGCGATGGATTGGCTTACGCTGAACCGGCTGGAGTCCGCGCCGTGGCCGCTGATGCTCTGGCTCTCTTGCAAGATCATCCAGCTTCGGCACAAATGCGTTCAGCTTACGAACATGGTTCTCAGGCCGGAGTAACTTTTGTCGTTCCCCGTCGCTACACTCGCATACCGCTCGAATCGCCGCTGCGCGCGCACATTGAAGGCGGCCAATCATCCATGGCACGCGTCAAGTCCATCAGCCTTGGCGGAGCCTATCTCGAATCTCTTAAAAAGTTGCATGTCGGCGATACCATTCAGCTCGAAGTTCGCTCCGGCTTAAGGAAAATTCACTTCACTGCAGTAGTTCGTAATGCCGGACCCGACGGCAACGGCGTCGAATTCGTGCACATGAAGAGCGACGACCGCGACAAGCTCCGCAAACTGGTGCAAAAGCACTTATAAACGCTCCTCGCGATCGAAGCCTGCCCGTCGCCAGGAACTATAGCTCCTTTTTTGTGGCAAGCGCCCTTCTTCACTCCTCATACAGCGACGGCCTGCCTGCCGCAGGCACGGTTCATCCCGCCGTCTTTCTTTGTAGCTTTGTAGGCGCGGCAGAATGCAGCACGACATTTCGCGTCGCCGTCATTTTGACGCCGCTTGTCGCTTGAACTGCTGATCGCACAAGGATACCTTTGCCTCGCAATGGCTCGCAAATCCCGCGGCATGGGCTTGACGGACAGTAAGCGAGCTTTGCTAATCCGAGTAGTTTGCAGTGGCAATGTACGGTAGTATCAAGCCGTTTTAAGCGAGGCCTACGTCTCGCGTCCGCTAGGGGTAGCGGTGCTTCGCTCGCTAGTCAAAAATTCGGAGGTAGTGATGAAACGCAACCAGCTTCTGTTCGCGTTGTCGGTTTTGCTTGTGCTGATTCTTGGAAATCCAGTTCACTCCTCCGCGCAGAGTAACACTGCGACTCTTTCCGGTGCGGTAACCGATCCGCAAGGCTTGGGCGTGAAGTCCGCCAAAATCACTTTGGTCAACAAGGCGACGGGAGCGGAACGCACCACCACCGCTGACGACAACGGACGCTATACGTTCGTCAGCCTGGCTCCCGGC
>WNFF01021100.1_pt1 | contig 11008 bp, 4 predicted proteins | sample 5400441 | NCBI WGS metagenome assembly WNFF01 (sample SAMN13153345, study PRJNA577476) | soil metagenome | isolation source: 120 cm saprolite under Douglas fir tree site 2 hole 3 replicate 1 | place: USA:California | collected 2015-04-18
AAGCTTCATTGGAGAGAGCCGATTCTCCCGACGCCTGGCTCGTGGCGTTTACCTCGTAGAAATAAGTCGTTCCTGGTGTCAGCAGCACATCTGTGAAGCTGGTTCCACTCACGCCAGTCGCGATCATGTTGGACATGTTCGTGTTGGAAATAGAGTGCTCTGTGCCCGACGTAGTACTGCGGAAAACGTTGTAGGTAATATTGGTGTCGCTGGTGGTACTGGCTGTCCAGTTCAATTGGACCTGGCTGTTAGAATTGGCAGTTGCTGTCAATGATGTCGGCCCTGCCGGGGCCGCTACCTGGTACAAACGGACATAGTCAATATTCATGACCTGCGGTACTACGGTGTTCGCTCCGGGATTTCCGACGAAGCCTCCACCTACCGCTGTGTCGAAGAGAATGAAGAAGGGATGTCCCCAGAAGTCCCATTGGCCGAGAGTTGATGCCGTACCGTTGGTCCCGACGCCCATGACGTCGCCGGGCGTCATCGTTGCGTAGATGTTGGTTGGATTATCCACATAGAACTGAATCTGATAAGGCGACCAGATCATGCCGTAGATGTGGTACGCAGAAGTAAAAGAGGAACCGTCGGGCGAGAAGAAATCTACGCCCAATCCGGTATTCGCATATCCGATGCCATGAATGGTCCCCTTCACCTCGGTCGGCTTCGCGCCGTTGTTCTCCATAATGTCAATCTCGCCGCGGCCTGGCCAGCTAACGCCGTTGTCGCCCATCATCCAGAATGCAGGCCAGATGGCTTGACTGGTAGGAATTTGAATACGGGCTTCGACCCTGCCGTATGTGAATTCCTTGCCAAAGCTGCCGTTCAGTTGTGTCTTGATGCGCGCCGAAAAGTAAGTCCCGCCCGATTGATAAGTCTTTATGACCAGGTTCCCATTGCCATCCAGAAACGACGTTGTGCCGTCGCTGATCATGTCCTCAATCTCGCCGGTGCCGAAAACGCCAGTGCCGGTCTCGAAAGTCCAGAACTGGTTATTGCTGCTGGTGGGCGTGAAGGGGCCAGCCGGACCGTTGAATTCGTCGCTCCAGACCAGCACCCAATTCGTCTGCGCGCCGGCGGATGACGCCAGCAGCAGGAGTGCAGCCGTTATGAGCAGCAAGTATCGACATACTGCGAAGGTCGAGAGCCGCCTCACTCGCGCCGGTTGTTCGGTAGGAAACTGCTGTGCGTCAAAACGTGCCGCTCCTGACAGATTCGTCATCGTCATGGATGATCTCCCTTTTAAGGACTTGAAATTCGCATTCATGCACTCTTGGAGGTCGCCTTGGCGCTCTGTCTACTGCAAGAGCGACGGGCGACCTCCAGAGAATTGGCTACTGAATCTCGATCCCGCTCACCAGTGAGTTGTCCTTCACCGAAGTGAACTGGATCACGTATTGGCCGTTGGAATTGGCATTCACCGTGAACTGCTGGATGACTGCCTTGTTCTGAGCGCCCGCGGCCGCGAAGATATCGAAATTCGTCAATACCTGCGTGCCGTTGATACTCACGTTGAATAGCCGGGAGCCGGCCGCTGTCCAGAAGGTCTCGGCAAAGTGCAGCCGGACCGTGTGGCTTGATCCCGCGGCAAATACCGCGGCCGGAATTGTGTAAGTGAAGTTTCCAATGCGTGCAGTCTGGTAAACGGCCATCGGGGCCGGATTGGTCACTCCGCTCAAGTTGATCGTATTGGCGTGGTTGATGGTCGAACCGCCGGTAAATCCGGTATCGGCGATGAATGGACTCACCGCCGGCCCGCCCGAATTGATCTGCACAGGCCCTGTTGTTCCTGTCTGCGTAGTCGCGCTGGCTTGGTTTGAAGGCCCGGAAGTTCCTCCCGAGTTGGTGGCCTCGACGAGGTAGGAGTAGGTGGTCGAAGCGGCCAGTCCGGTATTGGAGAACGATGTGCCCGTCACGCCGCTGGCGATCTGGTTGCTGGTTGATGGCACGAAGCCCGACGTGGTGCTGCGGAAGATGTTGTAGCTCAGTGCGCAGGACGAGGTGCTGGCCGTCCAGCTCAGATTGATCTGGCTGCTGGAAGTCGCTGTTGCGCTCAGTCCGCTGGGCGTAGTCGGCGCAGTGCACGTGGCGCCGGACGTGATTTCGATGCCACTCACCAGAGACTGATTGACAACCGAGGTGAACTGTATCACGTACTGTCCGCTGGAATTCGCGTTCTCAGTGAATTGCTCGATCACTGCCTTGTTCTGGGCGCCGGCGGTGGCAAAGATATCGAAATTGCTCAATACCTGCGTGCCGTTGATGCTCACGTTGAAAGTCCGCGAACCAGATGTAGTGAAGAAGGTTTCGGCGAAGTGCAGGCGGACAGTCTGGCTCGATCCGGCGGCGAAGCCTGGAATCGTATAGGTGAAATTTCCCACTCGCGCGGTCTGGTAAACAGCGGCAGGCGCGGGATTGGTCACTCCGCTCGTGTTGATGGTATTGGCATGATTGATGGTGCTTCCGCCATTGAAATCCTCGTCGGCGAGGAATGGACTAACTGCCGGACCGCCCGAATTGATGGCAATGCCTGTGATTGCCGGCCCGGTTGTCGTGCTTGCCTGGTTGGAAGGGGTGGACGAACCGGCCGGATCAACTCCCTCCACAACATAGAAGTAGGTCGTCGCCGGTACAGCAGTTGTGTCTGAAAAAGTTGTCGCGAATACTCCACTCGAGATCTGATTGCCGCTGGAAGGCGTGAATCCGGAGGTGGTGCTGCGAAACACACTGTAACTAACGCTGCACGACGCGGTGCTGGCTGTCCAGCTCAGATTGACTTGGCTGCCGGACACCGCAGTAGCGCTCAGGCCCGTTGGAGCCGTTGGTATGCTGCAGTTGGTAGGCAGCAGGCCATAGACGCACAATTGCCCGCTACCGACATTGGCCGTGCCAAAGCTACCCAGATACACTTTGCCGTTGGCAATGGTGGCGTAACCATTCTTGGCGAAGTTGTTGCACGTATCACGGCTGGCATTCTGCTGATTGTTGTAAAGCTCGGTGGCTACGTTGTTGGCGTCGTAAGCCCTGAGCACTCCTGGCACGGAACCATGGTTGGCATTGCCGCTGAGGACCGCATTGGCCCATACGATGCCATTCGTGTTTCCGTTGGCTGAAACCGAAAGATAAGCTCCGGGTTCGCCGCTGATGAAATCCGGCCCGGTCTGGAAGGCAGGTGTGTTCAAACTGTTGCCGTTGAACTGAAACGCCTTCAGGTTGTCACTTTGGGCCCACATATAGACTTCGGCGCCATTCACCGCGCCGTTCCAGTACACGGCGCTTCCATGCAGGGCGCCGCCGAGCGAGATTGTCTGCACTGCGCTGGCGTCGCCGAGATGGCCCAGGTTGCCGGAGTTAATGACATATCCAGTCGCCGATTTACCGACCATGATCAACCGGCCTCCGGGCGGGACCAGCAGCGGGCCGGAAGTATCCAGATCCGAATCGCCACCATCCAGATTCGCGTGGTTTGCGGCGGTAAACCAGTCGGCCAGGGTGAGACCGGAATTTAGCTTGATGAAGCTTTCGCTGAAATTCGAGACGCCGTCCCATGTGCCGTTGCTGGTTCCAAAATAGATATTGCCGGAGCCGTCTACGGCCGGGCCTTGTCCTGACATCCAGAGGCTGTCGCCGCAGAAATCCGTGATAGGTCCCCATGTCGCAGTGTGAACTGAACGGGACCAGGACATTGCCGTTTGAGAGGGTTAATGCTGCCCGCTGGTTTTCGGCCAGAGCACTGAAACCTGTGTTGGTAATCTGCACCGGGCTCCCTGTTTTATCAGCGCCGGTGGCGATATTGAGCGCATGCAGCATGAAAGAGAAAGCGCCGGCATTATTCAGCGAGTTCACCACATAAAGTGTTCCGCTGGCCGGATCAATGACCGGCGTGCCCACGATTCCAGCGTTGCCGTTGATATCAACGCAGCCGGTGCCGTAGTTGGCGTTTGATATTGGCGTTCCCAGAGCGACATGCCAGTACTGGGTACCGTTGTCGGCATCAAGCGCGTATACACTGTTGTTCGTCGTACCGATGTAAACCACGTTGTGGGTGCCGCCGCCGATGCTGACGTTTGATACCACCAGCGGCTGGGCATAAACCTGGTTGTCTACCGCAACCTTGAATAAAAGGCCGAACTGGTTTACGTTCACGTTCGACGGCGTCAAGGCGGTTTCGCTCAAGTTTTGCCCGGTTCGACCGAGGTCATTGTGCTGGGTGACAACATTGACCTGGGCCAGCGCCGTGATCCCGGACAGGAGAATCAAGAAAACAAGAAAAGCCAGTCGTAGGGGCAGCAGAAGTTTTGGCCGTGTATTCATGGGGTGGTCCTCCTTGTGAGTTCGGGATTGCTGATTCCGCCGGTGCAAGCTGGCGGCGCGTTAAATGCCTAGCAGGAGGAGTGGCGGAGCGGCACTCAATTCTCGCTTCAGTTCACTCTTGCCTAAACGCATCTTGCAACGAGGTAAGAGTTACCTTGTAGAGCTTCAAAGTGACCGCGGGGCTACTCTCCCGATGTGGTTCTTTCGATCGGCAGCTCTCAAAAGCGAATGCAACGCCGTAGGCAGATGTAAGCTGCAGGTTCCAGAGTTGAACAGTGTTGCTCAAAGTAGTGAAGTTACCAAACAGTGAATTCACCGTTAGAAGTCGAGCGGTATGAGTTTTTGAAGTAGTAAAAGGACTTAGCGATGCGAATGGTTAGCGCCCATTCCTTGACTGGCAGCTATTGGTGCCTGGAGGATACCGGGCGGGGCCGTAGATCCGCAATGCTAACGGTGAATTCACGGTTAGTCACTTCACTAGTCTTGAACAAAGCTGTGTACTCATCAAACTTGTGGAGTGTGAGCTCACTGGGTCGCCTTCACAGCGGAGTGTCGGGCGAGGCAGGCTAACGCGAGGCAGGCAATTAGAACTTTATCATCGTTTTATCCATATGGCGTATCCATAATGGCGCCGGGATAGAAATCGTGGGATATCATCCCGATAGTCAGATGGGCAGAATCAGGAAGCTCGTGACAGCAAACCACATCTCCGACCACATCCATGGGTAACAGTTAGTCTTGTGGTCCCTGATGGGTTATCTAGTCGATTGGCAGGAAAGAATGGTCAGATTTGCAGTTCCATGTATTACGACGTGCTTCTTGCTTGCTGCCATTTGCGCGGCGCAGAGTTCCCCTCGCTCTATTCGGGGTAACGTGCGCGATCCGTCCGGCGCAGTAATCCCATCGGCTCATGTGACCATTCAAGCAAGGGGTTATAGCCAATCTGCCACCACGGGCAACGCAGGCGAGTTTTTACTGGAAAACGTCCCTGGGGAAGAAGCAACGCTGATCGTTGAAGCTGCGGGCTTTCAGCATTTCGAGCGTCCACTCAAAAGCGACGAAATACGTTTCGACGTGGAACTGCTGCCCGCGGCGGTCACGCAGGAAGTCAATGTCACTGCGAATCGCACTGAAATCCGCCTGAGCGACACTGCCGAAAGCATCACAATACTCTCCCGCCACGCCCTGCAAACGGACGCCGCCCAGACCGTGGATGACGCCCTGCGTGAGGTGCCTGGTTTCACCTTGTTCCGGCGCTCAGGCAGCAGGGTGGCCAACCCGACGTCGCAAGGAGTTTCGCTGCGGGGTGTAGGGGCCAGCGGCGCCAGCCGCGCGTTGGTGCTTTACAATTCAGTTCCGCTCAATGATCCGTTCGGGGGGTGGGTCTATTGGGGCCGCGTTCCCGGCGAGTCCATCAGTGCCATCGAAGTCCTGCGCGGCGGAGCTTCCAGTCTTTACGGCAGTGGTGCTTTGAGTGGGGTCGTCAACATCCTTCCGCTGCGGTCCGAGCAAAATCTATTCTCGTCCGCGATTTCCATGGGTTCTGAAGTCACGCCAGACTTTTCGGCCGCCCATTCCTGGAAAAACGGCGGTTGGATGGTACAGACTGCCGGCGAAGTATTCCGCACTGATGGGTTCATTCTGGTGCCTCCAGGGCAGCGTGGTGCGATTGACACACCCGCCGATTCAGCCCACCAGAGCGTTCAAAGTTCAGTGCGCCGTCAATTGGGCTTCGGTAGCGCTTTTGTCGGCGGCTCATTTTATGGCGAATCGCGGGACAACGGCACACTGGTTCAGACCAACGACACTCATCTTTGGGAAATCAGCGGCGGTGCGGATCTTTCGACCCGTACAGGGAATCTGCAACTTCGCGGTTATGGCGACGGGGAAAGCTTCAACCAGACATTCTCGAGTATTGCCGCCAACCGAAATAGCGAGTCGCTGGTCGATGTCCAGCACGTTCCGGCCCAGCGTCTGGGTGGCAGCCTGTTGTGGTCGCGCGATCTCGGCAGCCATAACGCACTCACCGCCGGTGGCGACAGCAATCTTGTCCGCGGGTTCAGCAATGAGCTGACAGTGGCCGCAGCCAGACCTACATCACACCTCAGTTCGGGCGGCCATCAATTGACGTCCGGCGCGTTCGTGCAAAATATGGTCCGGCTGAGCTCGCGCCTTTTGGTTACGCTGGGACTCCGCTATGACAACTGGGACAATTACGATGCTCAATCGCGGACTGTGCCGCTGGTCTCCACTATCCGGCCGAACTTCACCGCGTTTGCCGACCAGAGCCGGCACGCATTCAGTCCGCGCGTTGCGCTTCTTTTGAATGCCAGCCGGCATGTTGCCTTCACGGCCTCAGGCTATAAGTCATTTCGCGCGCCTACTTTGAATGAGTTGTATCGTGGTTTTCGACTGGGCAATACGCTCACGCTCGCCAATTCCCAGCTGCGCGCGGAGCGGCTCACGGGCGCAGAAGCCGGCGCCAATCTATATCTCGGGCGCACGCGCATGCATACGGCATTTTTTTGGATGCAGGTTTCCGATCCGATCGCCAACGTGACATTGACCACAACTCCGGCCCTGATCACCAATCAGCGGCAGAACCTGGGCCTCACGCGCTCGCGCGGGGTTGAAGCCGAGGCCCAATGGACTCTGCGCAAACTCGATCTCACCGCCGGATACCAGTTTGTAGACGCCAAGGTGATGAGCTTCTCCGCCAACCCTAAGCTGGTGGGATTGCAGATACCCCAGACCGCCCCCCATCAATTTACTTTGCAGACGCGTTACACCCTCCCCGCCGGTTGGGTCGTTGCGGCCCAGGCACGGGCGCTGAGCAGCCAATTTGAAGACGATCTCAACCGCTTGCCGCTCGACTCCTACTTCCAACTCGATGGCTATGCTTCCAAGCGGCTGCGCAAAGGCGTGGAAGCATTCGTGGCTGTCGAAAACATCTTCAACTCGCGCGCCATGGTCGGCAGAACGCCGGTGACCACGCTGGGCCCGCCGATCCTGGCCCGCGCGGGATTCAAATTGCACTTTGAGTAACCGTCAGAGTTGGTTCCTGCAGAACGAGGGTCTCCGTCAGTTCGCCGTCGGACGATGTGGGTGCTGGAAGGATGGCAGCAGATCCGAGATGCCTACTGTTCCTTATCGTGACCCACTACGCGATTTTTGATTTCCATCCGGGCCAGAAAGTCTGTTATTAATCGAAGCGCGACAGCAATCTGAATTCCGGAGACTCTATGCCACTGAGCACCACCGACTGGGTCGTGATTTTCGGATACCTGGCGGTCAATCTGTTGATCGGCATCTACTACCGACGGAGAGCGAGCGGGAACACGGAAGAGTTCTTTGTTTCCGGACGCAGCGTCTCATGGTGGCTGGCTGGAACCTCCATGGTGGCCACTACGTTTGCGGCGGACACGCCGCTCTTCGTCTGCGGGGTTGTCGCGACGCAAGGCATTGCCGGCAACTGGCTGTGGTGGAGTTTCTGCATTGGCGGCATGATGACGGTCTTTTTCTTCGCGCGCTACTGGCGCCGCGCGGAGATCCTCACCGACGTGGAGCTCACGGAAATCCGGTACAGCGGAAAGCCAGCTGCGTTTCTCCGCGGATTCAAGGCCATTTATCTCGGTTTGCTGATGAACTGCCTGATCCTCGGCTGGGTGACTAACGCCATGGTCAGTATTGTGGCTGTTCTGTTAGGCCCGCTGATTGAGCCGGGACGCACCGTCCAACTCGCGGTGGGTGGGCACACGCTGCTCCACTACACCTTCGGCGATCCCACGCATACGGCCTTGCTGATCTGCATCTTTATCCTGATACCGTTTACCGGAGTTTATACCGCGATCGGCGGACTGTGGGGGGTCCTGGTCACGGACTTCTTCCAATTCATCCTGAAGATGACCATGGTGATTGTTCTGGCGTGGGTAGCCGTGGCGAAGATTGGCGGAATGCAGGCGTTGAAGTTGCAGTTGCAGGTTGTAGAACATGCCACGCAGAGGACCGGCGTGCAGACCGGCAACCCGCTCGCGTTTTTCCCGGACTTCCATGCCGGATGGACCACGAACTCGATCTGGACGGTGCCACTCATCGCGTTTGTCGTTTATTTATGCGTGCAGTGGTGGTCAGCTTGGTATCCCGGCGCTGAGCCCGGCGGCGGCGGGTATGTGGCGCAGCGTATGTTCAGCGCCAAGAATGAAAAGCACTCACTCGGCGCCACGCTCTGGTTCAACATTGCGCATTACGCTCTGCGCCCGTGGCCCTGGATTGTCACCGGCCTGGTAGCGCTGGCAGTCTATTCGCCGAACGGCGGCATCCATCCCAGCGCGGCGTATGCAGCCAATCCGCAGCAAGGTTACGTGATGGTGCTGCGCGATTATCTGCCGCCAGCTCTTCGGGGAGTGATGATCGCCGCCTTCCTGGCGGCTTTCATGTCGACCATGGGAACGCAGCTCAACTGGGGAACGTCGTATCTGGTGAATGACTTTTATCGCCGCTTCATCGCGCGCGGAAAAACCGAACGGCACTACGTGAATATCGGGAAGATTTTTACCGTCATGCTGGTGCTGGCTAGTGGATACGTCGCCGGACAACTGACGTCAATCAGTCAGGGCTGGCATATCGTGCTCAATCTCGGTATTGGTACCGGCGCTGTCTACATCCTGCGCTGGTACTGGTGGCGGATCAACGCCTGGAGCGAGATTGTCGCGATGACGGTCGCGGCGGCCGTGACCCTGGTGCTAATTCGGTATTTCGTTTTCCGGCAATGACAATGTAATCGACGCCAAGGCCGCGCTCATCACTGCCACATGCACCACAGTCGCCTGGCTGGCTGCGACTTTTCTCACGCGTCCTGAGCCTCAGGAGAAGCTGCTTGCCTTCTACCGCCGGGTGCATCCCGCAGCCTACGGATGGCGGCATATCGCCCGCCTCGCGCCGGAGCTTCCGGAAGTTCGCGACCTGCGCAGCAACACGTTCGATTGGATCATGGGCTGCCTGCTGATTTATTGCACGTTGTTTGGCATCGGTAAGCTGGTCTTCCAGGACTGGCTCAGCGGCGTGATCTTGCTAGCTATCGCGGCGGTTGCCGGGTATTTGATTTTCTGGGACCTTTCGCGACGCGGGTGGCACTCGTATTCCGGAGCAAGCGCAGCAGCCAAAGTGTCTACTAAATAACCGCTAAGTACATTTGAATGAAGGGATCAATGACTGTTTGCCGGTCCGGATCACGGTGAGAACAGGACCCTCTCAAGCCAGCCATTTCACGCGCGGCGTCCGCTTTTTAGCGCCTTACTTTCAGAGACAAAATTGCATGGTGCCTTATGAGTAACGGGTACGTTTGTACTTAGGTGAATCTCACCGGCTGGGGTAAACTGCGCTCTGCTTTGGTGAAAAACGACCCCAAATCGGGCGGTCCCTTTAGTGTGCGACCTGTCTTGCTGCTCAGTTTTCTGGCAGCCGGAACGCCAACCGCGGTGCTGTTTGCGTTGATGGGCAAAGGCGTTGCGATATGGCCCAACGCGTCCGCTCACGGCGTACTTTCCTGCGCTTCAGCAGTGGTGGACTTCGTGATTGCGATCTGGCTTTTTGCGGAGTCCCGGCGCATCCGGCATCCTGCGTTGACCGCCTTAAGCGTCGGCTTCGTCGGCCTGGGCGTGATAGCCGGCACATTTTCGGTTGTCCAGACTCCTGTTCACATGGCCGCGGTCCGCGGCGCGATTGTATTTTGGCTCACGACGTTTTGTGCCCTCACTGTCTTGATGTTCTTGTGGCCGGCGGCGCGGCACGTTTGCCGGCAATGGCTGGTTGAGCATACGCTCAGGTTCTGGCTGGGATTGCTCTCCGTCCTCCTCGCGTTCAGCGCGGCCTTCTTATTTGTTGATCGCTGGGTCTTTCAGTCTCCGCAGCATGCCACCGCACTGAGGACGTCCACATTTGTAGTGCTGGGCGTGGAAACTTTTTTGCTGATCCTGTTCTCGCTGTGGTTCTATTCGCGCAAGCGGAACACCGTTATCCTGTTCTTTTCCCTGGGACTTTATTTTCATGCACTTGCCGTTGTCGGCCAATCCGCCACGCCGGTATGGTCGCCATCCTGGTGGTTTGGGGACAGCCTGTATCTGACCAGCGTTTTCACGATTGCTTTTGGGATTCTGGAAGCAAGCTGGTTGCGTGACCGGATCGAACTGATCGATACGCTGGCGGCACAATCCGAACAGCTGCATAAATCACACGCCGACCTGACGCGCTCCGAGGCGCAGTATCGTTCACTCGTCAACAATGCGCCTTGCGGAATCTTCCGGCTGAACTATTCCGAACAATTTGAAGCTGCGAACCCAACTCTGATTGAGATTCTGGGGTTTGAGTCTGTGCGCCAGTTGATGGAATTGGATTCCTGTGCCGCACTCTTCAAGGACCAGACAGAATACCAGTCCGTGATGCTCGAACTCAGGAAGACCGGGCGGGTGGAGGAAGACGTCGATCTCGTGCGCAAAGATGGCGCTGCGGTCAAAGCTCGGCTCGCTTGCCGGCGTGTGATTACCCACGACGGCGAGACCCCGTCGTATGAGGGAATCGTTGAAGACTTGCGCACGCAGAGCTCTCTTGAGGACCAGTTGAGGCAATCGCAGAAAATGGAGGCAGTGGGACGCCTGGCTGGCGGCATCGCGCACGACTTCAACAATCTGCTTACCAT
>WNFF01004809.1_pt1 | contig 11006 bp, 8 predicted proteins | sample 5400441 | NCBI WGS metagenome assembly WNFF01 (sample SAMN13153345, study PRJNA577476) | soil metagenome | isolation source: 120 cm saprolite under Douglas fir tree site 2 hole 3 replicate 1 | place: USA:California | collected 2015-04-18
TCGGTCCTCCTGCTGCAACGTGAACTGCGACAGGAGCAACCTCCCACACCCAGGGTGGGTGGGGAATTTCAAACCGGCGCTACATGGGGAGTTTCACACCGGCGCTGACAACCATGCCTGGCCTTCACAGGCCCCATACAGCAACCCCGGTGATAAGCCACGGCAAATGGCGGCACTCAGCGGCACTCGGCGAATTCGGGTCGCTGAACTGGCTCAACGAATTGGCTCCGGACCAGGGATTCGAACCCTGAACCTTGCGGTTAACACGTCATTTTGCCCTACGGCTGGATCGCGAAAGCCTCGTTCGAATTCGCCTCTCACTCGAGTTCGAAAGTGCCAGAACTCGATCTGTTCGAGACCTCTCGCCTTCGATAGAAGCGGGTTGTGCCTCTGCCGCGGCCACCCAGCCGCCGAGCAACTCAGCGTCCGCAGGCGTCGAAACGCATGTTCGCCTCAATTCGAAGCCCAGCTCGGCCGTAATTTCGCGAGCCGATCAGCGGCAGTCCGCCAGTGCAGACGCCTCGAAAACTGGCTCGCCGCTTGTCTTCAGCTATCCAAGCGAAAAAGCTGAATTTGAGGTGGGACAAATGTCCTATTGCCAGTTGGCTTTGACTCATTTACACGAGTACACGCAGGTGTGGGAATCCTGGGGACGGCGACTTGTGACTAAGAGGAGTTGAGAAATGAGCGGCATAACGTCCGTCAGTGTCCGCAAGCGCCGCAGACGGTTAGCTGGCCGGCCGCGACGACTGATGACAGGTGTGCTCGCGGCGATTGGATTGCTGGCACTAATTCCCGTAATCGGGCTGGCTGTCCATGACAACGGCACGTTCGAGCTCGACGGCAACATCAAGCACGATTCGCTGACGACCCCGCCATACGACTGGGCGAGCCTCTTCAATTCGAGTGGCAACCGGATAATCACTCCACCCAGCGGGCCTCTGCTGGCAGACGACTTCCTTCCTGACTTCGTGACTCCGGATTCCACTTACTTCTCGTCCAACGGTGCAGGCGTCAAGGACATCGACGCCATCAGCAACTGGGGTTGTACGACGATCCACAACCCGACCGCCAAAGACAACCTCCTCAACGCTTACGCTGCGCTGGTTCAGGTCCAGTCCGGCGCGACGGCTGGGCACTTTGTCCTCTACGTCGGCTCAGAGCGCGAGAGCAACAACGGCACTTCATTTGCCGGCTTCTGGCTGTTCAAGAACTCTGTTACCTGCAACCCGCTGACGGGTACGTTCAGCGGCAGCCACACCGATGGCGACATCCTCGTGGTCAGCAACTACACCAATGGTGGCGGCAATCAGGAAGTCGAGCTTTTCCAAGAGCAGAGCGGCGTCCTGACACCCGTTGCAAACGGCGGCGTCTGCGGGAGCGCGCCCAATGACTCCATGTGTGGGATCGCGAATGGCGCCGCGCTGCCGGCAGCAGACATTCCATGGCCCCCAGGCAACGCCTCCGGCCTCCAAAGCAACACCTTCGTTGAAGCGGGCATCGATCTCACGGCCTTGTTGGGCGGCAATGTTCCTTGTTTCGCCTTCTACCAGGCTGAGACCCGCTCATCGGCCCAGCTCACCGCTACCCTCAAGGACTTTACCGGCGGTAGCTTCAACAGCTGCGTGCCTCCCATTATTACGACCAAGCAGAACTCGACCAGCGCCGCCCTCAATGTGGAAGTCGGCACGCCTGTGAAAGACGTCGCCAATATCTCCGGAGCATCAGGCACTCCCGGCGGCACTATGACCTACAAGCTCTACACCGGCACGGCCTGCGACGCGAATGGAAACCCAACGGGCGGCCTTGTCAACAGCAGCACCGTCAATGTCACCGCCTCCGGCGACCAGCTCCCCTCGTTCATGTTCACCCCAAACACCGCAGGGACTTGGCAGTGGATAGCGGTCTACAGCGGGGATCTTCCCAACGGACGCAACCCCGGTGCTTCCAGCTCCTGCGGAACCGAGCCGTTGCGCGTTGTGGACGCGGCCATCTCCATCGCGGCAAATGCCATCAATGAGATCAACCACTCCCATACCTTCACCATCACGGCCACCGCTTTTCCGAGTGGCACGGGCACACCGGCCATCACGATCTCGACGAGCGTAGGCCCTCTACCGTCCTCGTCTAGCAACACATGCGGAACGACGTCGGGGACCTCCGCTACTTGCACGCTCACGATCAATAGCGGGACGACAGGTACCTTCACCGCCAACGCCACCGCTGTGGTGACAATGGGTGGTGTCACGGTGACTCGGTCGACCTCGGGCAACGCCGGCCCGGGCGGGAGCGGCCCGGCGACCAAGACATACGTCGACGCATACATCCAGCTCTCGCCGCTAACGGCGCAAAACCTGGTAGGAACCAACCACACGATCACGGCGACAGTCTTTGAAGATCCCGGAACCGGAGCCGCTCTCGCCGGCAACGTTCCTGTCACCTTCAGCATTCAGAGTGGCCCGGGCTCCTTCGTCAACAACGTGAACACCTGCACCACCAGCAGTGTCGCGGGCCTTGGTTTCGGGACCTGCTCGATCCAGATCACCTCGATCGATGCCGGAACTACCGTCGTCCGCGCCACCATCTCGGTCATCGTCAACGGTGTGCCGTTGACTCGGACGACCAACGATGGCATCTCAAAGGACAGCGTTGACGCTCAGAAGATCTGGTTGCCGAGGACGCCCACCCTAACGACGACTGTGCTACTTGGCGACACGGTTACAGTCAGCGGCCTGAACGTGGCGGGTTCCGTTGACTTCACGCTATTCGGCCCCAGTGGGACGAACGTACCCAACTGCTCCGCCAATGCTCCTGTGCTAGCGTCCTTCACCAACGTTCCACTTGTTAACGGCGCGGCGAGCACGCCCTCGACGACGCCGGTCACTGTTGGTGGCGTGTACAGTTGGCAGGTCGCCTACCATTCCTCCGACGGTAGGAACACCGATGCGACCACGACCTGCACATCCGAGGTCGTCAACATCACATACACCCCCGGTCAGAGCCCGCCACCCACTCCCTGATCAGTTACGGGTAGCGGACAAATGAATCGTCGATGAGATGGAGGGAGGGGTCCGCACCGCAAGGTGCGGGCCCTTCCGATTAGCTGCTGGCTGACCGGACGTGATCGAGGATCTCTTGGAGTTCAAGAGAGGGGTCGCCGAGAAAAGTTGAGGAGCGTCCAGTATGGTGACGGCCGGACGGCCATTACGAACAGTAGCCATGCCGTACAGCAACGCCGGCGATAAACCGTGGCAAACGGCGGCACTCAGCGAAATTCGGACCAGCATTTCTGAACGGGCCGCAGCGATCTGTTAACCGCAAGGTTCAGGGTTCGAATCCCTGGTCCGGAGCCAAATCTGAATTCGAGCCGAGCGCCGTTTGTGGTGGCGCTGTCAATGAGTGCAGCAACAGTGCAGCAACGGTGCAGCAACGGTGCAGCCGCTATCTAGCTAAGTGATCGGGCTATGTTGGACTGACCAAGGTGGCCGGGCTTCGATTCTGGGCTGCGATAGCTTGGCAAAGGCTGAAGGTGGAATGAGCGAGCGACTACCGTACGAGATCAGGGAGGCGATGATTCAGACGTGTGGTCGGGCCTTCTGGTACGAGGATCCAGGCGATGAAAGGCGTGAAATTTCGATTCGATTCGGGACCAAGGGGTCGTGGCCCGAGAACGGCGAGTTAAACCGCCCGACTGCAATCGCCCATCGTGAGACCGTGGAGTCAACTCGATCGTTAGCGTGAAGTGTCAACGGATGGACGGGTCGCTACGGCTTGTATAGGGGTCTAACCGCTGCAAGAACCCATCTGTGAGGCGTTCGCCATAACGGTTCTTGTTTTGTCTAGTTTGACTTTCAGGCAGCCAAGTGTCTGCCCCTCGTCGTCAGCGATAACGTACGTCACGTTGAGTTGTCCTGGGCCTGGCGGGACGAAGATATCCTTAGCGCCCGGTGCCAAGGCAATGTCTGCAGCAGAGTTTCGGACATGAATTGGAATATTCAAGTCGTTCGTAATCTGCACCTTCCACCCGGGGTCAGTCGGATCAATTGGCCCAAATGTGTTCTCGAGCACCGCGCCGATAATGCCGACCGCGAGAACGCTGGCCAAAGCAACGACCACGGCCACAACTGCACGTCGCTGTAAGCGCAGGGTGGTAGTTCGATTTGGCGTCATGGTCTTTGGTTTTGAAAAATCGGATCCCCCTCACAGTCCGGCCGCATCAGGTTCGGAGCCCGCATGGACGAGATCCTTATATAGGGCCGCCTGAACTTCTTCGATCCTGGCTTCAAACGGACGGTATATCAGTCCACTGTGCTGTCGCGTTTGGCGTCGTCGCAATGATGGCGGATGTCGAGCAAGGCCACACAGACACATTCACGATGGTGTCGGACGGGGTAGGGATCATTCCAGGCGGGTCTGTGCTTGGCAAGGGTGCCAGCCTCGCCTTTAGGGCATGCAAGGGTGCCAGGCCTTGCTGAGTTGGGAGCGACGACTACTGCAGATGTTGCCCGCGACAGTTCGACTATCCGCCGGATGGCGCGGGTCTCTGATGATCAGCAAAGGCTGGCCATGACTTCAATGTGACCCAAGCGATCTATGGACAGGCAATGTGGGTCAAACAAATGGTTGGCTGGTAATGACGAGCCCTGGCCGCAGTGATCTCGTGTGTCGTCCAAGTCGCGATATGCTGCCGTCACCGCCGGGACCTGAAGCAGCTGCCCCTACCATTTAGGTAATGGGAGGCATCGCTCTAGGTCGACTGTGGGATACGAATCCTAAGATCGCGTTCGTGCTCCATCTATTGGTGTGTATCGCGGTAGGACTTGTTCTGTTGAGCTTGATTGTGGCGCGTTTGAGTTTGATTACAGTCGTAGTGGTTGGGATTTTGTTCCTGGTCGAAGTAATTGCTATTGTTCTTGCGACGATTGACGCCGCGCAGCGAGGTTGGACACGGTCCTAGGCGTCACCGACCGATAAGGCAAAAGAGGCGCCCGCCGGCCGGTGGGCGGCTGCTTGATGGGATTGCCGCAGACCGCGCAGCCGTTTCACGGGCGCGACGAGACCAGCTTAGGCTTGGGGCTCGTCTCGGTGCCAATTGTGCATGCTGACGTATATGCGCTCGGCTGACGGTGAGGAGGTGGGAATGCTCATTTCCTGATGTGAGAGCTGGATAAAGCTCCCGTGGTCCGCCGCAAAACGAACGACGGCGGTGCGACTCGCCCTTGACCAGGCGGCCTGCCGGGAGGTGATGAAGCCGCGCGCCCAGACCAAGCTCGGCGGGGAGGTAGAGCTCGAGAGCTACCGGGCTGTTCGCCAGCCGTGACCCTGCTCACCAATGCCGCGTTGGATCGTGTACTAAACGGGCTGAGCACCCGGCGCTAGCGGAAGGGTCTGGAGATTCTGCTAGGTCTGTAGCTCCTACTAAGGCGCCAATCCAGTGAGCAAGCCCGATCAGCCCTCTACGGTTCCACACCGGATACGCCGCCCGGCTATGTAATGACCTCAGTCCAGGAGACAACGTCGTGAGTCCCGTCAGGATGCTGATTCACGTACGTCGCGGATCCAGTAGAGATGTCAGCAAACTTCACGGCATAGTGAAACGTGCCTCGGGTGGTCACATCTCCTCCTAAATACACCTCGACCTGGCCTCCTGGTGCAACGCTGCCACACACCATCCGACGGTTAGCGGCGTCTATGTTGCAACCGGCCGTGGTGTAAAAGCCGGATAGGGTGCCGTTCGCGTGGTGCGCGAACCAATCGTCGTATCCACCTCCCGTGACGAAGATCAGAGCGAGCTGGCGGATAGCCGGCCCGGTGTTAAGGAACGATCCCTTCCAACAAGCCGAGTCGTTGGGATGCGCGACAGGGCAATAGTCACCGCCTAGCTGAGCGGTCAATGGCGCTGCAATGGGCGGCAAGATGCTCGGCGACGGGTTGCTCGAAGGCGTTACCGTTGCAACTGCATTTGCGCCAGACGCATCGCTTGATTGTCGACCCAACGATTGAGTAATTGCATACACGCCCACGCCGCCGCTCATCAAGACGAGAGCTGCTGCCGCTGCGAGGATGATCGGAGTGCGGCTTGCTCGCGGTGGCTGAGGCGCCATCCACGTTGGCGCCGGCACGTCAGCTGAGTAAGCGCCCGCAATCGAGACGCTCGCCGGCTCCGCTGTGGCTGACGTTAGGGACGCCGACAACTGTCCCGGAGGGTCGGTCCCTGCCGGTAACCATGAGGGTCGTGCAGCCTCAGGCTTGGACTGACCGGCCGATATGGGAACGGATGGTGAAGGCATCGGGCGCCATGCCTGGCCGTCCCACCAGTAAGCGCCGTCGGGAGAGATCTGACCAGTTGGCTCAGTCACCGCTGAAGCTTATCTAGCGTGCACGGGCAATCGAGCAACCTGACGTGCCGAGTTCGTTTTCCTTGGTGTCTTACGCAAGGCGCCGTTTGCAAAGCCCTCAATTCAACGTGCTGGGCCTTTGATAATTGCGCCTGTCCCCAGCTTGCTGGCCCTTTACGAATGCTCCTCATGCCCGCTGTGAGATCGACCGCGTCGATGTCATCGAGGAGCTGTTGACAAGATGACCGGAAGGCACCGACCTCAGCGGGCACGCCGTCGCTGTCGATAATCGAACCCCATGCCTATCCGGTTAGCTCCGCTGTGGCGAACGGGCCGCCCTTGTGACTTGGAGTTGGCCCCGCGTGCTCGGGACAGACTACCTTGCTTTCGTGATGAGCCATCCGTGACACATGCTGACCATTGAGACCACGCAACTGGTGCTTCTTCCATGGACCGACGAGTACGGCCAGGAGCTAGCCCGAATCTACGCCGATCCGGAAGTGATCCTTCACACAACCTACCGACGACCGCTCTCGCGCAACGAGTCAATGGAGGTCTCCGCCCGGAGCAGTCGGCTCTGGCAGGACTACGGCTTCGGACCGTGGGCCGCGATCGAGAAGGTTAGTGGTAAGTGGGTTGGCCGGATCGGCCTGAACCTTCTTGCTGACTGGCCCCTGGAGGACAAGTGGGAGGTCGGGTGGCTGCTCGACCGGACGTACTGGGGTCGGGGACTTGCCACAGAAGGCGGCCAGGCCGGGCTTGGGTTCGGATTTGCGGCCGCGAAACTGGAGCGCATCATCAGCGTGACGGTTCCGGACAACATTCGCTCTCGGCGAGTGATGGAGAAATGCGGGCTGACCTATCAGGGAGAGCTTTCCTGGAGGGAGTCCGACGTGGTTTGGTATGCGATTGGTCGCACCACCTGGACGGAGATCGCACCGGAGCTAACCGGATAAGCGTTATCGAACCCTATCGCCAGCTTGGCCTCGCGCGCGTCTTCTCTTTAAATGTAGGCGGCGACGATGGTATCGATAACTACCCCGTATCGCGACCTATCAAGCCCCGAACCCAACAGAACTTGAAGCGATGTGCGAACTATGCCCTCACCTCCTGACCGTTTCGACAAGCCGCTTATCGGGCGGCCACGTATGCGCCGTCCGCGGTGGCTTAGAAGAGAACCGGCCGGCCCAGCCCGGCCGCGAGCGGGACTCCAGGCTACTTTGCAGATCCTTCACATTCCAGTAGAAGGTGGCCCGCGGCACGTCGATCTTTACGTTCCGATTCTGGAACACGACGACCGTACCATCCACGTGGATCTCGGCCTTCAGGTCACTCATGAACTCGCGAATCCTGCTGTTCTTCGCCGCAGCGTGTGCAACAGCCTTCTTGGTGGGATTCAAGAGCTTCACCAGCGCAAGTAGCAGCTGCGTGCCGTGATGGCCATCTTCGGACCCCTGGTGATCCTTTAGTACATAAAGCTCTCGGATCTCTTGGAATGCGTCGTCCGGCAGATCCTTGTACCTATCGCCACGGTCCCCGGACCACTCCGCACTCGCAAATCCAACGATCGAGGCATCAACTTCCGACACTACGACCGGTCCTACCTTTTCTTGCTCGTCAAGATCCTGCTTCCACATCTGGAAGAAGTATTCCGGTGTGGCTTCGTCCAACCACTTGTCATCCCCGAACATTCCGGCATAGGTCGTGCGATACGTCGCTGAAGAAGCTTCTCCCAGACGCTGCGCATCCTCAATCGAGGCCCGTCTAATGGACACGCCTCAGAATCGTGAATCTGGAGTAAGTGCCGGGGAGGATAGTCGTACGGAAGAGCCACGCTTAAGAGAGATCACCTAAGCCACGTCACACTCCAGCCCACCGCGCCGGTCGGAGTTAGCGTCACCGGTCAGATCATCTAATCCGCCTGTGGATGATGCGCAGCAGGAACACCGCGCAGATCACGAACCCGATGAGGCCGATCCCCACGAACAGCAAACCGGTCCCGGGATCGCCGAGGGCCTCGACGTTGGGCCCGCCTGCGAGCTGCCCGACGCGTGCGCCCACGACGAACAACAACCCCTCTACGACCACAAACGCAAACAGTGTGCCAATGGCGGTCAGGGTGCCCAGCGCCGCTAATGGTCGGGTGAACGCGAGCGCGATCGGGACACCGACATTGAGGAGGACGATCAGCCAGGTGGCGATCAGCGCGACGCCCGGCATCGAGAGTTTGACGATTCCCCCGGGCAAGACGATGTTGATCACGAACCAGATGCCGTTGAGCACGAACCAGGCCGCGTAGGCGAACCAGAAGTCGCGCCGCCTGGCGGGCCGGTTACTGGACTGATCAGCCATCGAGTGGCGCCAGCATAAGCTGGCCGCCCAGCGCTGGGATAACCACCGCATCGTGTGGGGTTCGAAGATCAGGCCAAGCGTGATCTGGCTGAGGTCCGACTTCGAGTCCACGACCTGAAGCAGAACTGCTTCTCCTGCGGCATTAGCACGCCGCTGGCGCCCTGCGAGTCGTTTCCTCGACTAACCTATGTAGTCATTCATGTAGTAATCCGGGCGAGATTGATGGCTGAAACAGGATGGAAATCGTTTCGTCAGCGACTGAAATGAGCTCAAAACCCTCGAAACGCCTCTCGGTGGACGAGACCGCCCAGATTTCGGGACCGTGAGGCCCCGGGTTCAAATCCCGGGCCCCGACCAAATTTGAACTCGAACAAGGTCCCGGTGCGGAGCTAAAGTGACAGTGTCGCTGTTCTACTGCAGTAGTTCTGCAGTAGTGTCGCCCGTGCTGACGACTAGCATCGCAGCACCAGCGGCTACGCATTGTCCGGTCGGATTTGCCTACGGAAAGCCGATCGCCTTCCTTCACCGTGCAGGGAGACCTCCGAGCCCCTCGGCCGTAGACTCCCATGTCCATCGGCGCCTTCAAGCGTGCGCCCGATTTCAGAGGACCCCTCACCCCGTGGCGAATTCATCGTCAGATGCGACCACTCCGCTCATGCCGTTCTTGAATTGGCCCGGAGGGAAGCGTCTTATAGTCGGCGCCGGTCACGGTTAAGCAGGACGACCGGCTGGGCGGTAACGAGGTGGTCTGGCAAAGGCGCGTCACCAGACGTCATCCGGACGTTCAAGCCAGGCGCTGACTAGAAATGGAACGAGCGCAGGGGTCGTGACGCGATGCCTCACAGTGGCCGATGTGCACCGCGTCTGCGACCCCTCCTCAGTTCGAAAAGACTCCTACCGCAAGGCAGCGAAGTTGATGACGGGGCAGCGAACCAATGTGGAAGTGACCTGGAGCGTTCCTTTTCCCGCAGCGACAGCAGCGAGGATGTCGTCGTCCTTGCTTAGTTCGACGGGAGTTACCCCCGGGTTCCAGTGAAAGATCTGGAGGTTCCATGCACCGCCGGTGTAGCCAACCTCAGTCGGGATGAAGTTGAGGACGTTGCCGCCGGTTGGGTCGCCGGGCAGCGCGGACAGCAAGCGCGCGGTCTGCACGGCTGGGACGTTGCCATTGGCGTCGACGATGTGGTAAACGACGTTTCCCGCGCTGATCAGTTGCGCCGCGTGCGGCGACGACGTGACCTCGGCGGTCGCCTGGTATTCGATGATCTGGTGATCATAGAAGCCCGAATTCGCGGTGACCGCATTGGCGGAAGCCGATTGTGCGAACGCCGGCAACGCCACGACGGTCGCTAGTACCAACACGATACGAAAGAGTCTCATTAGTCGTCACTCCCCATGCTTTCGTCCGCGACACGTCGCGGCACGAGGCAGCATCCCACCGGCTTATGACAGCTTGATGACAGTCGATCACCGAATCGTGCGGGTTCGAAAATCAAGTCGAATGGTCTTCGGCCTAGCGGCAGTTGAGCGCGCGATAGGGTCGGACAGCTAGGATTTCGCGCCAGCGTGCTGGCTTCTCTCGTCTATTCATGATTCGGTTCCTGCTCGACGGGTTCGTAAGCGGCACAACGATCAGGCCAGACTCCAGGCCGAGGTGCTGGCTGTGGGTGCACAAATCACGTCTGTTCTAAATGGTCGGCTTGTCAGAGCCGTGTCACAGACTCGCGGAACCAGGGCCGATGTCGCCGGCCGTTCGATGAGCGAGGATCACAAAGCGGATCACAATTTTCGCGGGAACTTCCCAACTAACGACGTCCGGAGACCATGGTCCTCTGCCGATCTGAACTTGAGCGGCAGCTATCGATGGCTCCGCACTGAGGACACAACGGGTAGGACCGCGGGGTCCCGGTTCGAAAAGCGCAGGCTCGCGGGCCTTGATGACTCACAGCGAACGACCGCCAGGCACGAGTACGTGGTTCGAGTCCACCGCGGCGCACCAGGGATTTGGAACCAGTCGAGCTGACAACGCCGACGTCCTCACGGCTTAAACGGGCTCTCCTGAATGCGACGTGCACGACGATTCCGGCCGACCAATGATGTGCCGGCCGGATTCCGGGTTTGCGGGCTGGACCGATCCTCGCTTACGGTATCGCCGTCACCTGTACTTGAAGCTCAGTGAAGCCGCCGAAACCATTCAAGCTGTAGTGGCCAGGCACACCGGGGAGCAGGGTGTCGAAGTCTGTGAAACTTGATGGAAAGACACCTGGGAAGAGGCCAAAGCAAATGACTGCGCTGGCCGGATGCACCGTCGCCGTT
>WNFF01012562.1_pt1 | contig 11003 bp, 14 predicted proteins | sample 5400441 | NCBI WGS metagenome assembly WNFF01 (sample SAMN13153345, study PRJNA577476) | soil metagenome | isolation source: 120 cm saprolite under Douglas fir tree site 2 hole 3 replicate 1 | place: USA:California | collected 2015-04-18
GTAGAACCCGCCGTCCTTGAGCGAAGTGAAATAGTCCGGGGGTAGATCGTCCCCCAGTTCGTCGCGCTCGTTCACCGTCGTCCAGACTTCGCCCGTCACCGGTTCGAGCGCCAACCCCACGGGATTCCGGAGCCCCGTTGCGAAGCGCCGGGCATTTTTCCCGTCGGGATCGCACACCGTTACAGCGGCGCGGCGCGGATCTTCTCCCGTGTTTATATTCGATTCCGAACCAACGCCGATGAACAGGTGCTTCCCGTCCGCCGAAAAGGCCAGCGACCGCGTATCGTGTCCGCCCCCTGGTAAATCCAGCAGGTGCTCCGCTTCGCCAAGCCGCTTCGAAGTCTTTGGATCGTATGGAAAGCGCACCACTTCGTTGGTGTTCCCCACGTAAACATAGTTTTCGTGGAACGCGATGCCGAACGGCCGCTTCTGCCCGCTCACAAAGACTTCGCGCACTTGTGCTCCGCCGGTATGCTCTGGATCGCGCATCACGATGATGTCTCCCGACCCCATATCGGCCAGAAAAATATCTCCATTCGGCGCCACCGTCAGCCATCGTGGCCGCTTGAAGTTCGTCGCAAACACATTCACGCGAAATCCCTGGGGCACAGTCGGCAGGAACCCGGCCGGAGGTCTCACTTTTTCCGGTCCATTGCCGGCTGATTTCGACGCGAATGGCGGGGGCAGCTTCGGTTTCTGCCCGTGCGTGACTTGCGCCGGCGTCTGAGAGGGTAGAAAAACTATGAAAGCTAAAGCAAAAAGGTTGCCAGCGCGCATGGTGATAACCTTTCGGAAGACAGAATAATAGTTCGCATCCTATGATGCCTTAGACGGACACTCGTTTCCATATGCCGCTGCGGCTTGAAAAAAAAGGACCACCGACGAGCATATGGGAATCCGCCGAGTGCGGCGAAAAGGCCGCCATCCGGCGCCATCGACCTGCATCTAAAGGGGAACAGATACAGTGGACTAGAATCAGGTGTTTAGGGAGATGAGTCATGCAGAGCCCCTATATTGGCCGCGGCATCGCATTTGTTGTGATTGTTGGCCTCGTCGCCTGGACCGCTTTCCGTGCCCTTGGCGCACGGCCTCCCGAGACCCCAAAAGCACCTTTCCCCGCGCCGGCTATCGATGTTCCGTTGGCCGCGGCCAAGAGCCAGCAAACCGCGGTTCTTGCCGGAGGCTGCTTTTGGGGCGTGCAGGCTGTTTTCCAGCATCTCAAGGGAGTTTCCTCCGTGACCTCTGGCTACTCGGGTGGACACGTTAAGTCACCCTCTTACGAAAGCGTGAGTATGGGCGTTACCGGCCACGCGGAAACCGTCAGCATCATCTATGACCAGTCCCAAATCACCTACGGTCAGCTCTTGATGGTTTTTTTCTCGGTCGCGCATGATCCCACGCAATGGAATCGCCAGGGCCCGGACACTGGCTCCCAATACCGCTCTGCGATCTTCTATGCGAACGAAGATCAGAAGCGCATCGCTCAGGCTTACATAGCGCAGTTGGACGCCGCGAAAGTTTACTCTCGAAAGATCGTCACAAAAGTCGAGCCGTTCCAGGCATTTTACGCGGCCGAGAGCTACCACCAGGACTACCTGAAGAACAATCCTGATAATCCATACATCGTCTACAACGACCTGCCCAAACTGGAAAATCTGAAAAAGGATTTTCCTAACCTCTGTCGGCCTTAGTGCGAAAACGTTTTTTCGGATGACCGGTTATGTCGTTGTCTGGTCGTCTGGACTCGGATGAGATTGCCCTTTGCGTCGCCGCGAATTCCTCCCGCGTCGGGGCTATCTATTTGTGGACAAGTGGTTACTTCTCCTTTAGCCTTGCGCTAGATTCAGATGGGCTGTTTCTGAGAGAGTCCGCATTCTAGATTACAATTCGCCGGGAGGAGAACCATCATATGAGATCACTCGCTTGTGCTGCGCTGTTGTTATCGGCAGCCGGCCTGGTTTTTGCGCAGAACAGCCATGCCCGCGCCGCCGCCAAGCCCGTTACCGTGGACATCAAGAATGCGCAAGGCCAGGGCGTCGGCACTGCCACTCTGACGCCCGCGGCCAAGGGCGTCACCATCAAGATTGATATCAAGAGTCTTCCGCCGGGTGAGCACTCCATTCACATTCATCAGGTTGCCAAGTGCGAGCCTCCCGACTTCAAATCCGCTGGTCCACATTTTAGCGGTGGCGGCCATACGCATGAAGGCATGCAAATGGGTGCGCCCGCCGGCGATATTCCGGACTTTGCGCTGATCGTCGCTGCGGACGGCACCGCCCACGCAACCACGGTTGCCCCGAATGTGACTCTTGGCGCCGACGAAAACTCCGTCTTCAGCAATGGCGGAACCGCGATTGTCATTCACGCCGTCGCTGGCGGTACGGGCACCGGCGCGCCGCCGCGCATCGCCTGCGGCGTCATCGCCAAGCCGGAATAATTTTCGGCCTGCGCCATTTCTCAAATCTATTTCTTGTCCGGGCGCTCGGTCACGGCTTTGCCGCCGGCGCCGGGAAGCGGTGTCTTTCTGCTGCCGGTCGCTTCCCCGTCGAATAACGCGTTCAGGCTGGAATAGCCATAGATGGTCGGCGCATGATTCTGCATGAGCCCGCCGGTATCCGCCGTCGGGCCATAATTGCTGTGCAAATCCCTTCCCAGCATCCGCAGCATCGCCATCTGCTGGCCGCGATGGTGCGCCGTGTGCGCAATTCTCCGAACCACGACCCATGCCCGGGATCGCGGCACGTCAAAGAATTTCGTTTCAGACTCCCACCAGACATCTTCTTTCGCCCGCAACGCCGCAAGCCGCTTTCCGCTGTCTTCCGCATAGCGCTTCATGAATTCCAATCGCGTCTCCGCCGCCGGCAATGGCGGCGCGCCGACGTCAATCCCCAGCATCCCGGTAAACCACAGGTCTTCACTCACGCACTGATGCACCATCTGTTCGTGAACGCTGCGCCCCCGGGGGTCCCCCGCGCGCGGCCGCACCGGAAGATCCTCATCCCGGAATTCACTCCACACGCTAACAACTTTGATGCGCTCGGTCTCGTATGTTTCAACAAGGAAATCGTATCCCATATAGTCCATCCCTAGCTGCGGGTCCGGCGGACATTCTCTCTCCCGAAAATAATCGCGTCAAATGGATGGCCCTCGATTGAGGAACGCACAAATATTCTTGAGAGACAACAAGCCTAGCGGATACTATGTCCGTCTAAACGGGAAATCTTGCTTCCGGAGCATAATATGAACACTGCGAATCGCCGGATATTCCTCACTCAGGCAGCGGCATTAAGTTGTGGCGCCCTATGGAATGATTCAGCAATGGCCAAGACTTTCGCCCCCGCCCCCGTAGCCCCACTTTCGGACTCTCAGCTCTCCGGCAAGTCTCTTCTCGTCAAAATGAAATGGTTCAACGAGCCGGCCTCCGCGAAACAATCCGGCGAACAACTTGTCGTCACCACAAAACCCAAAACCGACTTCTGGCGGAAAACTTTTTATGACTACGTCACCGATAATGGCCACTTCTTCTTTCTGCCGGTCACCGGCGATTTCACGTTTGAAAGCCGCGTCGCCGGAAAATACGCGGCACTCTACGATCAAGCAGGATTAATGGTCCGGATCGATTCCAGCGCTTGGCTGAAGTGCGGCCTCGAGCTCGTTGACGGCATCGGTCACGCCAGCGTTGTCGTCACGCGCGACTTTTCGGACTGGTCCACCGTCCGTGGCATCACCACGAAGGACCCACTGTGGTGGCGCATCGTGCGCAAAGGCTCTTCACTTGAAGTTCTCTATTCCCTTGATGGCAAGAATTTCACTTCGACGCGTCTCGGCTATCTGCCTTTGCAAGCCGCAGTGGACACCGGCATTATGTGCTGCTCTCCAGAAGGCACTGGCTTCGAATGCACCTTCGATGAAATCCGCCTGGCGCAGTAATTTGGCGCAACATCAGCGCGCCCGGCGCTTCGTCCCGGCAGGCAGTCGTCAGAACCTGTTGACACCGGCGGATCAGAAGAGTATTTACATCTTTACGCGCGCTTTGCTATCACTCCCTCCCGTTTTCGGCGCGCGCACGTCCAAGACAATTTAGGAGGCAATCATGCCAAACGCTGTCCGCGCAATCCCTGCTGGGTATCACGCCGTTACGCCATATCTGACTTGTAAGAACTCAGCCCAAGCGATTGATTTTTACAAGTCGGTCTTCGGCGCCACGGAAATTATGCGAATGGCCGGGCCCGACGGCAAGATCGGCCACGCCGAAATACAAATCGGCGACTCCCGTCTTATGTTGGCCGACGAGTTCCCCGGCATGTCCAGCGCACCCACGCCAGGCGCCAAGAACCCGTGCGGTCTCTTCCTGTATTTAGAAAACGTGGACGCTACTTTCAGCCGCGCTGTCGCTGCGGGCGCCAAGGTGGACATGCCGCTCGAAAATCAATTTTGGGGCGATCGCTATGGCAAGTTGACCGACCCCTTCGGCCATCAGTGGGGCCTCGCACAGCATGTGGAGGACGTCTCGCCGGAAGAAATGAAGCGCCGTTCGCAGGAGTTTGCCGCGAAGATGGCGAAGGCCGCCGCTGCCGGCCAGAAGTAATTTCTGCACATCAACATCCGCGAGGGCCTCGCCACTTGCAAAGCAACTGGCGAGGCCTTTGGTTCTTATGAAGAGAAAATCCGCTCGCAGCAATTCCACAGCGAATGCGGCTAGGGCGTTACAGGGGCCATAGCCAGGCGGCGCCGCGTACTCCGCTCGAATCGCCGTGCTTGGCCGGAAGAATAGGAGTGTCTGCTTCCTTGCCGAAAACGTACTCCTTTAGATGACTCGGAACATTCTGGTAGATACGAGGAATCTGCGAAGCTCCTCCGCCCATCACGATTACGTCCGGATCGAGAAGATTAATGACTTGCGCCAAACCGCGCGTGAGCCGGTCTTCGAATCGATCGAGCGCGGCAAGCGCGGCGGCTTCGCCCGCGCCGCTTCGCGCGATAATCTCGAGACCCTTGAGAGAAACATTCGTCGCGCGATGGTAATCTGCTTCCAGACCCGTGCCGGAAATCCACGTTTCAATGCAGCCGTTTCTCCCGCAATAACAAGCCGGGCCGGGAAATTCCTCGGGCCGCATCCATGGCAGAGTGTTGTGCCCCCACTCGCCCGCAACTCCATTCGAACCGCTGTGCACTCGGCCATTGACGGCAATTCCTCCGCCGCAACCCGTGCCCAGTATGACCGCGAAAACGAGGTGCTTACCCGCACCGGCGCCGTCGGTGGCCTCCGAAACCGCCAGGCAGTTGGCATCATTCGCGCATCGCACTTCGCGCTCAAGCGCGCGGCTAAGGTCTTTGTCGAACGGTTTGCCGTTCAGCCAGGTGGAGTTGGCGTTCTTCACCAGGCCGGTCTTCGTGGAAATCGTTCCGGGAATGCCCATTCCTACGGTGGCGCTACGCGCAAGTTTTTTTTCGATCTCGTGAACGGCTTCGGCCACAGCGCGCACCGTTCCTTCATAGTCGAAGCGCGGCGTGGCGATGCGGTGACGGTGAAGTTCCGTGCCGTCTCGCTCGAGCGCCACGAATTCAATCTTCGTGCCGCCAAGATCCACACCGATGCGAAGGTGCTCTGGTCTTTCTTGAGTGGCCGGCATGGGTGAGGCCTTCCTCCGACGCGGAGGTAGTCTACACCGCAGCCTTTCGCTGCGAATGGATGTATTTCTGAAATTCTTGTTCGATCGACTTGGGCCTTGAATATTTAGTAGAGTTATTCGTCGCCGCGAACCTGCCACCAATCGAGGCGTTCGAATTCGGCCATTTTCTCGGAGGCGTGTTCCTGGTACCAGCGGCTCCAGACGAGGGGGTCCGCAGGCAGATTTTCATCCGTGATTTCCTGCAGCGCGAGGAAAGTCCAATTTCGCATTTGCCCGGTTGTGCGGGGATTCCTCGCCAAATCGAGGAGCTTGGGCACCATCTTCATTCTTTGCTTGCGCGTGAAAATTCCACAATCGGAAATATTGCAGCCCGCGCGGTCCCGCACGCTGGTGGCGGGATCTTCCGTGAAGGACGTGAACAGGTCGTCGAGGACCTCATCTTTGCCCAGAAAGCGCATTCCCTCGACGGCCCACTGCCGCACGAGGGCGTCCTGATCGTATCTGGCGTAGTTCAAAAGCACGCCGTGGATGCGCTCGTAGTCCACGCCGCGGCCGGCGAGCATGCCGAGATAGTAGACAGCCCAGGCGCGGTAGCGCGGGTCAGATTGCGCGCGCTGGATCAACAGATCGGCCGCATGCTCGTTCTTCTGCCAGCCTTCCAATGCGAGATTGATGTCCGCATTGGCATAGCGCACGCGAAGATCCCTGGAAAACTCCGAACGCCGCTCCAGTTGGCGCATCCGGTCCGTCATTCGAATATGCCCGTTCCAGCTTTCCAGTTGCCGATCGAAGAGTTCCAGCGCGCGCATGTCATGCCCGATGGCGCGTTCGAGCAACTCCTCAGCCTGCGCTTGCGCGGGAAGCGCGCGCACGCGTTCCTCGTCCGCATCGGTCAACGGCGCGGAAAAAGCGCGCGGCGGTACCGGCTTTAGCGGCGCCGCCGCCGCTGTACGTGACTTGCTGGTCCGCGAAGGGAACGAGGACATGCGCCACGCCATAAAGCCAAACATCCCGAGCACCATTACAAAAAACATGCCGAGAGATGCTGCCGTTGACGTGCGTGGCCGCGCCTGGCTGGCAACTTGGCCTGACGTTTGCAGGAGCGGCCTCGCAGGTACACCGAGAGGCAGATCCACTTCCACATGTGTATCCAATTTCAGGCCGGCCAAAGTTTCGATTTGTGAAACAACCCAGCGCGCTTCCTGGCAGCTGGCGATTTCATCGGCCAGCATGATTTTGCGGCCATTTTTCAACCGCAGTCGAATCGCATGAAGCGCATTTATCGAGTTGCCGCCCTGCTGCATGCTGACGACGGGCACAATCGAGCCGACATCGGATACTGGAATCTGGCGTGTGAGGCCAATGCCAAAGATTCCCCGGTGCGAAGGACGCTGATGCGTGCGCTTCCAAGCGCGACGTGCAATGTCCCGACGATCAAGAGTAAATCGCACAATCCGAAAACAATGAAAAAGAGAATTGGCGCAGGCGTCTTGTGCAGCGCAAAAACCACTCCGCTCCAAATCACGGTGACCAGAAGCAGAATCAAAGCGCGGCCGGGATTTCGAAAAGCCGGGAAATAAAATTCCGTGCCGCCAGAACCCATCGAAACAACTACTTTTGTTTGCGCGGGCTGCGAGACCTCGCCGGAATCCACGTCGCTGGGCTGCGGCGCGGGAAAACCGAAGCTGTCAGCACCGGTGGTGATTCCTTTTCCGAAATCGCTTACCGTCGCTGAAGACGCCGCGCCGCGAAAAACAGGAATCTCGAAATCATCCGAGTAATCCACTCCCGGGACGTCCGCCTGCGCGTGGAGCAACCAAAGAACTTGATCGTTAGGATTGTCATGATTTGTGAACAGGGAGCCCGGTGGCGGCGAAAAATCCACGGGGATGGCGCGGCCCAGTGGCCCGGGCCCCACCGCCTCCGCGGGAACATTCTCGTCCGCCTGCCAAAGCACCACCTGGCTCGTGCTGTGGCTGTCGCCCGACGCTGAAGAAATTTTGCGCACACAGGTGAGCCGCAGATCGATGCCGTGCTCCGCGCGAGCGTCAAATTTTAGATGAATCCTTCCACTCACGCGTTCGCCCGGAGAAAACGGCAGCGCATCGAACTCAAAGTACGTGTCGCCGAAACGCCAGTGCCGCATTGTGGTGCGCGCGGCCTTGACGATCAGGATTGCGCCAAGCAGGTTGAAGCCGAGGAGCAGAAACACACGCGGGTCGCCAGTTCGAATGAAGTTCGGAACCGTGCCGAAGAGAAACGGCAGCGTAATCATGTTGCACAAAATCGCGAGCACCCAAAACAAGATTTCGCTTTTCTTGTTTTGACTTTCCGCGCGGCGCAAAGCCCAATCCGTGCGCCACAGCCAGGGCGAAAGAGGATTCGCTTCTTCGCGCGCAGCCTGCTGCTTCATAAGTCCGTAGCCGCGGATCGCCGCATAGATGAAGGCTCCGCCGATACAGACAAAGACCGAGCCGAACAAGATCGCGGTGACTGTCTCGAGCGTCCCAAAATTTTCGCGGCTGACGAGCTGCGCGTAAATGAACGCCAGACCGCCTCCAAGGAAAGGCAGGCCGAAGAGAGTGAGGAAAACGGCAGCGCCTTTGGAAGGCTGGGTCATTCTTTGATTCTAGAATCGTTCGGCCGGATAAGGCGGGAGCTGTAGGCAGAATTGCTTTTGCGGTTATACCTGAACCCAGGGACAGGTCGGATTGCCAGGTGCGAGTAGCAGAAAAAGAAGTAACGCCCACGGAGATTGCGGCAGAACTCCGGCGTCAAAAAAAAGCGATGACAGCCTGGAGTCCCGCAAAGTTAGGCGGCGACCAATTTCGGCCCTGGCTTGCGGCGTGGTTTGCCGGGGTTCTCGAGCAACTCGCGCTCGGCGCGCGTCCAATCCTCGAGCTCATTTCCAGGCGCTCCACCGCGTTCCAAATAAATTTGATAGGCGCGCAACGCGATTTCCTCGGTGGTCGGACGGGTCGCGGCTGCTCGCGGCTTGCTCACCGTTGTCAAGGAACTTTGCCTCGTCTTGGGCATACCCTTCTCCTTTCGACTGCAGCCGCTATTCTACAATTGGTGGAAAGCCTGCGCTTCAGAATTCGTTGGAGATGCAATCGAAAGATTCAATAGTTCAAATCGAAGAAACGGGAAGCGTCGCGGGACACGAATAGGCTCCGGGCGAGTTTCCTGCCTCAAAAAATCAAAAATGCGCCGTTAGCAACGTTTACGGGGGAAGCGATTCTTGCTCTTGTTTTGGCGCGACCTCTGATTGGCCATGAAAAAAGCCGAGCAGCTGTGCCAAAAAATCAAGAGCGCCGCGGATTCAATAACCGTCTGTCTCGGCCAGGATAGCGCGCGTGTGGCGATTCCAAAGAGCGACTTTCGTGCCGGGATACTGGGCGGCGACGGCGGGCAGCCGCTGCCGTGCTGCGTCCAAATCGTTGAAACGCTCCAATTCGAGGTGCTGTCCGTCCGCGTCGGTGATCAAAATTTCGTAAATGGCGTCTAGCGCCAGGGAAACCTTTCCCCCCATGGTGTACTCCTTCCTATAGGTAGTGCGGGAAGAGTGGAAATCGTTTCAATTTGGGAATGCGGCGCGTGCCAGGTGCGGAACGCGAGTCCTCTGCCTTTTGGAATCGCGGATCAGCGAGCAGTCAAGGTTTTCATTTGTCCCAGAGGCGGAACGACGCCGAGTTGTTGCATCATGCCTAGAGCGTCCCAATTGCTGTAGGAATCCATGATTTTTCCATTGGCGATGTGGTGGATCGTTATTCCGCCCACCGATACTTTCTTGTTTGTCGCTGGAATTCCCATGTAATCGCCTTTGTGGGTGCCGGAAATAGTCCAACAGGCAACCACTTTATCCTTCTCGACGATGGTGTCCTCGATGGTCCAGTGCAGATCAGGGTAGCCCGCTACGAAGAGCAAAACGTTACGCTTATACGCTTCAGGCCCAATGGAGGAGCCGAAAATGTTGGGTGCTTGCAGAGCGTGGCTTGGGGAGATTATTTCATTTATCACTTCAAGCTTTCGTTCGTTCCAGACTTCTTCATAGAGGCGCTGAACGATGGCTTTGTTCGCGGCTGACATGGGGGGTTCCTCCTCCTCAGGATCGTTGCGATCCGCTACCACGGAGATGGGCCCTGCCTCACGAAACGATAGGTTGAGAAGCGGGGAGGTGTGAGGCTTGCCAGAGCGTACTCCCAAGAAGATTGGTTTGCAATCGCTTGACTGAAAATTCGGACGACACTCTCACGGACGGCCCAGCCGTCGGACTTCCGTGAAAAGAAGTGAGGCACGGGCTGGCCGGAGATTGAGATTTGGGAGATTAGTAATTTCTTATTTTGCTGAGGGATGGACGCGGTCAATGCGAAACGTGGCAATGAGTGGTGAATTCTTCACCGCGCCTCCGGACAGTGGCCAAATCTGGCCCGAAGACTTGGCGCACAGACTCATGACGTCATGAAAAACAAACGGGCTCATATTGTGCTGCCCCACGATCTGGAAAGAAGACAGCTATACGCACTGCCGGGACGCGCGAAAACCGGCACGCTTTGCGAAGGCACGAAGGATGGGCTTTAAGCTTTCCCTCGCAGTGGTTTCCGAGGATGCTGTCGTTACCGCTTGCAGCTATCGCTGACCATGCTGACGCTCGTCACCGTGAGGTGGCCATGCTCGGTGGCACCCTTGTCCATGTCATGTTCTTTCATTTCATCTTTGACTTTTTCTTTGGCCTCATGCATGTCGGCATGGCGCACTTTGCCGGTCACGGTTACGGTGTGACCCCTGTGAGGCGAAAGCCTGACGGTCTTGCTGTGGAGCTCCCACGTGCCGCCATTTTCGGTCGTGAGCTTGTACTCGTGAGAGCCTTCGGCCTTAGTCAAACAGCCAGTCAAGGTGCGGACTTCGGCGTCCTTGTCCTCGCTGCTGGAACCAATCGCTGGCACCAGCAACAACGTGGATACGGCGAACATACTCAGCAACAGTTTTGTCTTCATGAGTTCCCCCCTTTTTGATTTGAGGAGTGAAAAGTCATCCACTCCCCTTTTTTCACGGATTGACTTCTTCGATCTTGGGCCCAAACCATAAAGGAAATGCCAGGTACAGATGCCAAACTCACCGGGGCACCGTTGCGCTTCCACGAGCAGGGCGGTTGGCGGTCACCTACGCTGTTCTTGAACTGCCCCTCACGAAATGCAAAACGAGCAGCACTATGCCCACGATAAGCAAGAGGTGGACTAAACCGGCGCTAACGTGAAATGCCAAAAACCCAAGCAACCAGAGAACAATCAAGACTGCGGCGATTAATCCAAGCATATCGTTATCTCCATTCTTTGCCGGGCGGGACGATCAGGCGGGCTGATGTCGTGG
>WNFF01013992.1_pt1 | contig 11003 bp, 9 predicted proteins | sample 5400441 | NCBI WGS metagenome assembly WNFF01 (sample SAMN13153345, study PRJNA577476) | soil metagenome | isolation source: 120 cm saprolite under Douglas fir tree site 2 hole 3 replicate 1 | place: USA:California | collected 2015-04-18
TGCTGCAGCGCGACCTGCGCTACGCGTGGTGGAACAACCACCGGGTGGTGGACGCGGCCATCGGCACGTTCATCGAGTACGGCACGAAGGACCGCCGCAAGGACCGGGAGAGCTACGCGGAGATGTGGCGGCGGTGGATTTACGACGACTACTACCGCAGCTACCTCGTGCCGCTGGAGAAGTACGGCCTGGTGATCCCGCACGACCTCATCGAAGAGGCGTGGAACCAGATCTGGAACAAGGGCTACGTGCACGAGGTGGCCCAATTCTTCGCCACTGGCTGGCTGGCGAACTACTGGCGGATCGACCCGATGACCGACAAGGACTTCGAGTGGTTCGAATACAAGTACCCGGGCTGGTACGACAAGTACGGCAAGTGGTGGGAAAACTACAATCGGCTGTCCCGGCCGAACGGGCATCACCCGATCGTGGCCGAGAGCGTCGACTACGTATACCCGCACCGCTGCTGGACCTGCATGGTCCCGTGCCTGGTCCGCGAGGACATGGTCATGGACGAGGTCAACGGCCAGGTACGCACGTACTGCCACGAGGAATGCCGCTGGACTGACGTGACCGCCTTCCGGCCGACCTACCAGGGCCGGGAGACCCCGAACATGGGCCAGCTGATCGGCAAGCGGGAGTGGGAGACCCTCTACCACGGCTGGAACTGGGCCGATGTGGTGTCGGACATGGGCTACGTGCGTGACGACGGCAAGACGATGGTCGCGCAGCCGCATCTGGACCTGGACGACCCGAAGAAGATGTGGACGCTGGATCACCTGCGCCGGATGGGTCCGGTGCTGAGCCCCAACGTGCTGCTCAACGAGATGACGCCGGAGGAGCGCCAGGCCTTCCACGCGGACTACGTGCGCCAAGGCCCCGCGGGCCGTCCAGCGCCAGCGGATGGCTGAGCGGTAGCCCAGGGGGACCAGTAAGCAGGAGGGGAGGGCCGCGGCCGGCCCGCGGCCGCCCCTCCTGCGCCCCGCAGTGCGCAATCGCAGTCCGCAAGTCCGCAGTTCGCTGTCCGCAGTCGCAAGTCCGTAGTCCGTGAGGGAGTCATGGCCGACAAGCACGTCGTGCGATTCGAGCCGGTAGGCATCGAGATCGAGGTCGGGGAGGACCAGACGATCCTGCGTGCCGCGGCGGAGCAGGGAATCATGCTCATGCACGGCTGCAAGGAGGGACAGTGCTCCTCCTGCAAGTCATTCGTCCTCGACGGCGACGACATCGAACTCGACAAGTACTCCACCTTCGCGCTGCCCGATTACGAGCGGGAAGAAGGCTTCACCCTGCTGTGCCGGGCGCACCCCTACGAGGACGTCACGATCGAGCTGCTCAACTTCGACGAGGACATGATCCGCTCGGGGCTGCCCATCCAGGAGGCGGTGGCCGAGGTGGTGTCCATCGATCCGGTTACCCACGACATGCGCCACCTCGTGCTCCGGCTGGTGGAACCCCAGGAGATCAAGTTCTTCCCCGGGCAGTACCTCGACTTCACCATCCCGGGCACCGAAGCCACCCGGTCATTCTCGATGGCGAACACGTCCAGCCGTGAAGACGGTCGGCTCGAGTTCGTCATCAAGGTCTATCCGGACGGGCTGTTCTCGCACTTCCTGGATACCCAGCTCGCGGTGGGCGACCGGCTCGACATCACCGGGCCGTTCGGCGTGTTCACCCTCCGCGAGGGTCACGACACAGATTTGATCTTCGTCGGCGGAGGGGCAGGGATGGCGCCCATCCTGTCGCTGCTGCGCTCCATGGCCGAACGTGGCATCGAGCGCAAGGCCACCTTCTACTACGGCGCGCGGGGGCGGCGTGACCTGTGTTTCGAAGAGGAACTGCGCGCCCTCGAAGAGACGCTGCCCGCCTTCCGGTACGTTCCGGCGCTGTCCGAGCCCGTGGAGGGGGATGGCTGGGACGGCGAGGTCGGCCTGATCACCGACGTGGTGCAGCGGCACGAGGCCGGCCTCAAGGGTGCGCACGCCTACGTCTGCGGCCCGCCGCCGATGGTGGAAGCGGCGATGCCGCTGCTCACCAGGCTGGGGGTGCCAGAAAAGCACGTCTACTACGACAAGTTCACCACCACCGGTGATCCCGACGAACAGTGAGGACGATCGCTCATCGCCACCGGCCGGTGGCCGGCCCGTGGCAACACCGGCTGAACTCTCGAGGTGAAGGAAGGACATCATGACAACTCCGACAGAACGTGACCTGCCGAAGCCCGTCTTTACCGATGCTGAAGCCGGTGCCAAGGAGTTCCCGGACTCGAATGCCCGCCGGTTCAACTACTACACGCCGCAGAAGCGCAAGCAGTCGCACTACGAGGACGTGACCGTCGAGGTCCAGCCCGACCCACGGCACTACCTCAGCCAGGGCTGGCTGTACGGGTTCTCCGATGGCCGGGGTGGCTATCCGCTGGACTGGACGGTGCTCAAGGCGTGGGGGTCGGACCGGCCGGAGCCGAAGCGCTATCCAGGATCGGGCGGCAAGGGCTACGACTGGCCGGCGCTTGGCTGGCACGAGTTCCGCGATCCCAACGAGGAGTGGGAGCTCACCCTCTATCGCTACAACTCTAACGTGGTGCGGCAGGTCAACCAGAACATCGAGGCTGCGCGGCAGTCGAAGGCGTTCGAGCAGTGGAACCGGAACTGGGTCCGTTTCGTGGAGCGCAACGTCGGCGCCTGGATGCACGTGGACCACGGCCTCGGCCTCTACCTCTACGCCAACGCCAACCGGCGGGCGCCGACCAACATGCACAACAACGCGATCTCGGTGAACAGCATGCACCGGATCAGGGCCGCCCAGGATCTGGCGCTGTACAACCTGACGCTGACCGAGGAGATCGACGGGTTCGACGGCGCGGCGCACATCGAGACCTGGAACGAAGATCCGGCCTGGCAGGGCGTGCGGAAGACCGCCGAGCAGCTCACCGCCATCGACGACTGGTGCGAGGCGATCTTCGCGGCGAACGTGGTGTTCGAGCCGTTGGTCGGCGAGCTGTTCCGGAGCGGTTTGGTGCAGCAGGCGTCACCGCGCAACGGCGACTTCGTCACCCCCACGATCGTCGGCGCGGCGGAGTACGACTTCGCCGAGCGCGACCTGCGGTACACCACGGCGATGTTCGAGCTGCTGAGCAGCGACCGTGAGTTCGCCAGCCACAACAAGACGATCATGCAGCAGTGGCTCGCGGCCTGGGTGCCGCGCGCCATTGTCGCCGCCCGCGCGCTGCAGCCGCTGTGGTCACAGCCCGACTCGAAGCCGCCACGTTTCGAGGACGGCCTGGACGCCGCCAAGCACCGGTTCAGCGGAATCCTGTCCGAGCTGCACCTGGAAACACCGAAGGAGCTGGCCCAGTGACCACATTCACGACCGCGGAAAGCCCGTACAAGTCCGACCACACGGCGTCCAACAGGTGCGGCTTCACACTGATGAACAACCAGGTCGGCGAGGTGGTAGCCGAGGTCATGGCGACCAAGCCCGACGTGCGGGTGATGCCGCTGCCATCGATGATCCGCGTCGACGCGATCAGGCGGATGGACGTCGTCTACGACGAGATCTCCGATGCGCTCGGCGAGGAGCACGGCTTCTTCGACCAGGCGGAATTCGAGGAGAACATGTCCACGCACTACGGCCGGATGATCCACACGGACGACCGGACAATCCTGGTCGCCAACCCGGAGGACGCCGCAGACTACCTCGGCTTCGACCTGACCGCCGGATAGCCCTTGCACGCGCGATGCCCAGCGGTTCTGCTAGAAGTAGCAGCCGCTGGGCTCGCCGCCGCAGGGACCGGCCACGGCCCGGACCAGCAGCCGCGACGATCGATGACATTCGGCCCACGAGGAGGCACTTGTGTACGAGAAGGATGGCGAGAAGTACTTCGTTGTCGATAGCCATATGCATTACTGGAACGCCGCGCCGGACAACTGGGTGCCGGGGGCCGAGCAGTACGCCAAGGGCTGGATCGAGTGTTTCCACGCCTATCAGGGGCTCGGGCCGCCCGAAACCCACTGGACGATTGAGCATTTCCAGAAGTACTCCGAGGACGACCTGATGAAGGACGTGTTCGAGGACGGGTACGTGGACGTGGCGGTCTTCCAGCCGACGTACTTGAAGGAGTGGTACAAGGAGGGCTTCAACACGACCGAGCGCAACGCGGCCCTCGGCGAGAAGCACCCGGGCAAGTTCATCGCCAACACCCGCTTTGACCCACGTGATGGCGACGTGGGGCTGAAGCAGCTCCAGGCCAACGTCGATCGCTACGGGTCCAGGGGCGTCAAGCTCTACACCGCGGAGTGGAACAACGGCTCACGCGGCTACAAGCTCAGCGACCCCGGGGCGTACCGCTACCTGGAGGCCGCCCAGGGGATGGGCATCAAGAACATCCACGTGCACAAGGGCCCGACGATCTGGCCGCTGGACAAGGACGCCTTCGACGTATCGGACGTGGACCACGCCGCGACGGACTTCCCGGAGCTGAACTTCATCGTGGAGCATGTCGGGCTGCCGCGCATCGAGGACTTCTGCTTCATGGCGACGCAGGAGCCCAACGTGTACGCGGGCCTGTCGGTGGTCATCGGCGGCCTCATGTACGCCAGGCCGAAGTTCTTCGCCAAGGTCATGGGCGAGCTGCTGTTCTGGGTCGGCGAGGACAAGATGACCTTCGGCAGCGACTACGGGATCTGGGAGCCCAAGTGGCAGATCGAGGGCTTCGTCGACTGGGACTACCCGAGTGACGAGTTCTCCGACTACCCCAGGGTCAACACCGCGACGAAGAAGAAGATCCTGGGCCTGAACGCGGCCAAGCTCTACGACATCGACGTTCCGGCCGAGTTCCGGCTCGACGCAGGTCAAGGCACCCCGGCCGCGCCGGACGACGCTCAGTTGGTCTCTGGGGCGTGAGCGAACCGAGGGGCGCGGCGATGCCTGGACTGAGGAGCGAGGTACGAGCGACGAGGGAAGGCGGCGCCTCAAAGCGCCCCGCGGTGAGCGAACTAGTAAACGTGAGCGAGCGAGGGGCGCGGCGGTGCCTGGACTGAGGAGCGGAGCGACGAGGGAAGGCGCCGCCTCAAAGCGCCCCGCGGTGAGCGAACTAGTAAACAGAGCGTTGGGGACGGTGCGCGACCCGGAGCTCGACGAGCCGATAACCTCGCTGGGCTTCGTGGCCTCGTGCACCGTCTCGGCGGACGGGGATGCGCAGGTGCGGCTGCGGCTGCCGACGTACTTCTGCGCGCCCAACTTCGCCTTCCTCATGGTCGCGGACGCTTACGACGCGGTGTCCGCCATGCCGGGCGTGCGCACTACGGAGATCGTGCTCGAAGATCACTTCGCCGCGGAGGCGATCAACGGCGGGGTGGCCGCGCGGGCTGGGTTCGCCCAGTCCTTCGACGGCGAGGCGGTCGGCGAACTGCACCAGCTGCGCGCCGATTTCCTGCGTAAAGCGGTGATGGCCGGCACCGACCAGGTTTGCCGCCCGCTGCTCGCGGCGGGGGCCGAGCCACAGGCGCTGCTCACGATGACCCTGGGCGAGCTGCCGCCGTCCCACGCGCTGGACCGGCTGCGGCAGCGCCGGGCCGAGCTCGGCCTGCCCGCGGGCGACGACGCCCCGCTGCTGATCGAGCCGGAGACCGGCGCACCGGTCGGCGGCGAGGCGATTCCGCTGCACCTGCGGCGGGCCCGCACCACGCGGGTCAGCATCGAAGCGAACGCCGGCATCTGCCGCGGCATGCTGCGGCACAGGTACGCCGCGTCAGGACTAGGCGAGGAGGACCAATGAAGGCTGTCCGGCTGCACGCATTTCATCAGCCGCCTGTGATCGACGAGGTGCCGGAGCCGGCCATCGGCGGGCCGCTCGATGTCATCGTGAAGATCGGCGGCGCCGGGGTGTGCCGTACCGACCTGCACATCATCGAGGGCCAGTGGGACGCGGCGATGGGCACGCCGCTGCCGTACATCCTGGGCCACGAGAACGCCGGCTGGGTGCACGAGGTCGGCTCTGCCGTGACCAACGTGGCCGTCGGCGACACGGTGATCCTGCATCCGACGCCGACCTGCGGGCTGTGCCGTGCCTGCCGGGCCGGGGACGACATGCACTGTGTCGCCAGCGAGTTCCCCGGGTTGTCCCGCGACGGCGGGATGGCCGAGTACCTGCTGACCTCGGCTCGGGCGTGCGTCAAGCTGGACCCGCAGACCAGGCCGCAGGACGTGGCCGCGCTCGCGGACGCGGGCATCACGGCCTACCACGCGGTCCGCAAGGCCGTTCCGCTGCTGTATCCCGGCACGAGCGCCGTGGTGATCGGGGCAGGCGGACTTGGCCACATCGGCATCCAGGCCCTGGCGGCGCTGACCGCCGCGACGATCATCGTGGTGGACCGCAACCCGGACGCGCTGAAGCTCGCCGAGCAACTCGGCGCGGAGCACACCGTCGTCGCCGACGGCGGCCAGGTCGCCGCGGTCCGGGACCTAACCGGCGGCCGAGGCGCCGAGGTCGTGCTCGACTTCGTCGCCGAGCAGGGCGCGGAGCAGGACGGTTTCGCGATGACCGGCCGCGCCGGGTCATACTTCGTGATCGGCTACGGCGGCACTCTCACGATCCCGACTCTGGACATCATCAGCACCGAGCGCAACATCATCGGCAACATCGTCGGCACCTACAACGATCCTATCCGCTTGACGCGGCGCCCGACGCGCTCGCCGACCTGGACGCCGGCCGGGTCCGCGGCCGCGCGATTCTCGTGCCCTAGCCAGCCGTCCCTTCCTAGGGTCCAATTTCCCCCAACGTCAGAATTTCCCGCAGGTCAGAGGAGGGCCGATGGCCAAGGAACTGCGATTCAGCGATGAAGCCCGCGACCTGCTGATGGCAGGCGTCGACCAGCTGGCCGAGGCCGTGAAGTCCACCCTCGGGCCGAAGGGGCGCAACGTCATCCTGGAGAAGATCACCGGCTCGCCCGTAGTGACCAACGATGGCGTCACGATCGCCAGGGAGATCCACCTGAAGAACCAGTTCGAGAACATGGGTGCTCAGCTGGTCAAGGAAGCGGCGATCAAGACCAACGACATCGTCGGTGACGGCACCACCACGGCGACCGTCATCGCGCAGGCGATCGTGCGGGAGGGAAACAAGGCCATCGGGGCCGGCGCCAACCCGGTGCTGGTCAAGCGCGGCATCGACATGGCGGTCGCCCGCCTGGTCGCGCGGCTCCAGGAGGTCGCTTACCCGGTGACGACCGAGAGCGACTACTGCCGGGTCGCCGCGATCTCGGCCAACGACGACGACATGGTCGGGGCGGTGATCGCCAGGGCGCTGCATACCGTCGGCGACGGCGGCACCGTCACCGTCGAGGAATCGGCGGCACACGGCATGAGCGTCGACTTCACCGAGGGATTCGAATTCGACAACGGCTACCTGTCCCCGTACATGGTGACCAGCCCGGCCAGCCTGGAGGCGATCGTCACCGATCCCTACATCCTGCTGTGCAGCGAGAAGATCACCAGGGTGCAGCAGCTCATGCCGCTGCTCGACAAGATCATGCGGGACCCGCGCCCTCTGGTCATCATCGCCGAGGCGGTCGAGGGCACCGCGCTCAGCATGCTGGTGCACAACCACGTGAACGGGATCTTCCAGTGCGTCGCCGTGCGCGCTCCGGGTTTCGGTGACCGTCGGCTGCACAAGCTGGAGGACATCGCCGCGATAACCGGGGGCGCTGTGCTCAGCAAGCATTCCGGCTTCACGCTCGAGACGATGACCACCAGCCAGCTCGGCCGGGCCGCCCAGGTCAGAGTCACGGCCGACCGGACCGCGATCGTCGGCGGAGACGGCTCGAGCGATGCGGTCGAGTTCCGGGTCGCGCAGCTCAGGGCCGAGCTTGAGCGGGCCACCTTCGGGGTTGACGAGGACGTGCTCACCGAACGGATCGGGGCGCTGACCGGCAAGGTCGCCGTCATCAAGGTCGGCGCGCCGACCAATGCCGAGCTGAAGGAACTCCAGCACCGAGTGGAGGACGCCCTATCGGCCACGCGGGCAGCCATGGCCGAGGGCATCGTGGCAGGCGGGGGCGTCGCGCTGCTGCACGCCGAGCAGGCGCTCGATGACCTGGACGTGGCCGGGGACTACGCGACCGGCGTGGAGATCGTGCGGCGGGTCCTGGGCGAGCCCGCCTACCTGATCGCCAGCAACGCGGGCTACCCGGGCCAGGAGGTCGTGGCCAAGCTGGCCGGGCTCGGCAGAGACGAGGGCTTCGACGCGCTGGCCGGCCGGTTCGGCAACATGATCGAGATGGGCATCATCGACCCGCTCAGGGTCGCTCGCGCGGCGCTGCAGAACGGCGCTTCGGTGGCCGGGCTGCTGCTGACTACCAGCACCCTGATCGCGGAGGAGCAGACGCCCTGGGGCGGCAGCGCGGCGCTGATGACCGAGTTCGGCCCGCTGGACGAGGGCCTCAATCAGCCCTCACCCGACGCAAGCACCCCGCAGTCGCTCGGGCTCGGCCCGTCGATCGGCTGAGGCCCGCGTCGATGGCTGCGGACTCCGCAGCGCAGCCGGTGATCGCCCCGCCGAGCGCGCTGCGGGTACTGCGCGCCCGCGGCCGGGTTCGCGGGGTCGCGGCGCTGCTCGGCCCGGCGTTCGTGGCCGCCGTGGCCTACATCGATCCTGGCAACTTCGCGACGAACTTTTCGGCCGGCGCGGTCTCCGGGTACGCGCTGGCCTGGGCAATCGTCGCAGCCAACCTGATGGCGATGCTCGTGCAGTACCTGTCGGCGAAGGTCGGCATAGCGACCGGGCGCGATCTGCCTGAGCTGTGCCGCGACCACCTGCCGCGCTCGGTCTCCCTTGGCCTGTGGCTCCAAGCCGAACTGATCGCCATGGCGACCGATCTGGCGGAATTCGTCGGCGCGGCGATCGGGCTGAACCTGCTCTTCGGCGTCCCGTTGCTGGCGGCGGGCCTGATCACCGCGGTGGTCGCCTTCGCGATCCTCGCGCTCGAGCAGCGCGGCTACCGGAAATTCGAGCTCGCGATCGCCGCCCTGCTCGGCATCGTCTTCCTCGGCTTCGTGTACGACCTCGCCGTGGTCGGCGGGTCGCCGTCAGGAATCGCGAGCGGCCTTGTTCCCAGCCTGGCCGGCCCGGAGAGCCTGCTGCTCGTTACTGGAATCATCGGGGCCACGGTGATGCCGCACGCGGTCTACCTGCACTCGGCGCTGACCAAGTCGCGGGTCTCCTGCCGCGATGACGGGGAGCGCCGCGAGCTGCTTGGATTCGCCAGGCTCGACGTGTTTGTGGCCCTCGGCGCCGCTGGCGTCATCAATCTTTCTATGCTCTTCGTCGCCGCGGCGCTGTTTCACCGCTCGGGTCCGCCGCACGGCGACGCGATCGTCGCCGCGCACGGGGCGCTCGGCCGCGTGGTCGGCGGCGGTGCCGCGCTCGCGTTCGCGGTCGCGTTGCTCGCGTCCGGCCTGTCGTCATCCAGCGTGGGCACCTATGCGGGCCAGGTCGTGATGCAGGGATTCATCGGCCGGCGTATCCCCGTCCTGCTGCGGCGGGGCATCACCATGCTGCCCGCCCTCGCCGTGCTGGGAGCCGGGCTTCCGGCGACGCAGAGCCTGGTCGTCTCGCAGGTGGTGCTCTCCTTCGGCATCCCGTTCGCGCTCGTTCCGCTCGTCGTGCTGACGGCTCGCCCGGCCATCATGGGATCGCTGGTCAACCGCCGCGGAACCACCGTCGCGACGAGTTGCGTCGCGGCGCTGATCGTGGGGCTGAACGGCTACCTGATCTACGCCGCTTTCGGCGGCTGATTACGGCGATGCCAATGGGGTCGCCGTCCTCGTGACCTCGCAGCCGGCCTGCCTGGCGAGCCTGGCGAATTCAGCGGCGTCGGCGATCGCCGCGCCGCACTGGTCGTTGTTGAAGTAGACGTAGACCGCGCCGTCCGGCCAAGCGGCCGCACGCATCCGGCTCAGCCAGGACCGCAGCGCGCCTGTGCCGTAGCGCGGCCATGGCTGGGCCGCACCCTCGTGGAAGCGGACGTAGCCCCAGCCGGCCGTCTCCCAGAGCGGCGTAACCGGACGCCCGCGCCGGTCTGCCCAGCAGAGTGCGGCGCCGCGGGCGGTGAGTACCTCCTGCGTCTGGTCGGTCCACCAGGACGGATGCCGCGGCTCGACGGCAACCCGCACCGGGACCTCGACGCCGTCGGCAGTGACCTTCGCGAATTCGGCGAGGCAGGCGTCAAGCCTGGGCGGGTCGGCCGTCAGGTTGGGCGGAAGCTGGAGCAGCACAGGTCCGAGGCGGCCGCCGAGGCCGCCGGCGGCGTGCATCAGCCGCTCGACGGGCTCAACCGGATCACGCAGCCGCCTGATGTGGGTCAGGAACCGGCTCGCCTTGATCGCCATGACGAAATCATCTGGCGTCCTGGCCCGCCAGCCCGCGAAGGTCTCGCGCGAGGGTAGCCGGTAGAACGTGCCGTCGTTCTCGACGGTGGCATACAAGGTCGCATAGTGCTCGAGCCAGCGCTTCTGCGGCACGTCGGGCGGGTAGAGCACCCCGCGCCAGTGGCGGTACTGCCAGCCAGAGGTTCCGACGAGTATGCGCACGCATTACTACCTGCCCGGCTGGCTCCGCGGTACTCGGTTGCGCTGCTGCCGCCTCACGAACGCAGGCCAGCCGGCAGGAGGTCACTGTGTGCTTCGAGCAGCTCGTCGCAGAGCGCCACGGTCTGAGCGGTCGTGAGCGTCGCCGAGGTATTGGGGTCGAGCAGAGCGGCCTGGTAGACGTGGTCCCTGCTGCCGGTCAGTACGGCCTGGACGGTCAGCTCGACCACGTTGAGGAACGTCCGGTTCAGCGCCGCCAGCTGCACGGGGAGCGACCCGACGGGCCTGGGCGTGGGCCCGCCGCTGCCGAGGTCGCATGGCACCTCGACACAGGCGTTGGCCGGCAGATTCTCGATCAGCCCGCCGTTGCGGACGTTGACGTAGATCTCCTGCTCGGCACCGGTCTCGCAGGAGTAGAT
>WNFF01004812.1_pt1 | contig 11001 bp, 12 predicted proteins | sample 5400441 | NCBI WGS metagenome assembly WNFF01 (sample SAMN13153345, study PRJNA577476) | soil metagenome | isolation source: 120 cm saprolite under Douglas fir tree site 2 hole 3 replicate 1 | place: USA:California | collected 2015-04-18
CTGGACGTCATGAGCATCCCCTATCACGAGCTCGAGGCGGAGGACGACGTCGCAAAAATCCGCCCGGCCATCGACGACGCCTATGCGCGGTCGCATCCGGTCGTGCTGCTGATCGGACGGAGGCCGTCATGATGAAGCGCGACGATTGTCTCAAGGCGCTCGCCCGCCACGTCACGGACGCCGACATCGTCCTGCCGGTGTACAGCACGGCGTTCGACTGGATCGCGATCCGGCCGCACCCGCTCAACTATCTCTCCCACGGCGCGATGGGGCTCGCCTCCTCCCACGCGCTCGGGCTGGCGCTCGGACGGCCGGACAAGCGCGTGATCGTGCTCGACGGCGACGGCAGCCTGCTCATGAATCTCGGAAGCCTCGTCACGATCGGCGAGGTCGCGCCGCCCAATCTTTTCCACTTCGTCTGCGAGAACGGAACGTACGAGGCGAACGGCGGCCATCCCATTCCGGGCCGCGCCGCCGTGGATTTTGCCGGCTTCGCGCGCTCGGCCGGCTATCGTGCCGTGCACCAGTTTTCCGATCTGAAGATCTTCGAGCAGCAGGTGGGCGCCATCCTCGCCGAGGCGGGTCCGATCTTCGTCGATCTCAAGCTCGAGTCGAGCGGGCCGCAGGAGCGCGACTACAGCCGCATCCACGGCCCGCAGGTCCGCCAGGCGTTTCGGGACGCGCTTGCGCAATCTTGAGGCCGCGCGGAGAGCGAAGATGCGCGCGCTGCTCGCGATCCTCGGACTTGCGTTGCTGGCGCCGCTCGCCTCCGCCGAGGCGCAGCCCTCGGATTATCCCAACCGCAAGATCACCTTCGTGGTCGGATTCGCGCCGGGCGGCGGCATCGACACGTTTGCGCGCGTCATCGCCCAGGAGCTCACCGAGCATTTCGGCTATCAGATCGTGATCGAGAACCGCGCGGGCGCGGCCTCCAACATCGCCGCAAAGATGGTCGCGGGCGCGCAGCCTGACGGCTACACCCTGCTGTTCACCGGCAACAGCTACGCCATCAACCAGACGCTCTATAAGAATCCGGGCTACGCCACCGAAGACATCCGCCCGGTCGTATTCGTTGCGATCGACAGCCAAGCTCTCGCGGTCAACGCGGACAATCCAGCGCGAACGTTGCCGGAATTCCTGGAAGCAAGATCGAAGCCGTTCAGCTTCGGGTTCGGCGGCTCGTCGGCGCGCATCGCGGCCGAGTACGTGTTCAAGGTCGTGGCGAAGTCGTCGTCGACCGGCGTGCCGTTCCAAAGCGGCGCTCCCGCGTTGAATGCGCTGCTCGGCCGGCACGTCGACATCGTCGTGGGACCGGTTGCCGAGGTCCACCCGCAGGCCCAGCAAGGGACCGTGAAGGCACTGGCGGTCACAGGTCCGAGACGAGCCGAGGCCTTTCCCGACGTTCCCACCCTCAACGAGGTCGGCTTCGCGGGCCTCGACATCAACGGTTGGATCGGGATCCTGGCGCCGGCAAGAACGCCGCCGGAGATTTGCGCCCGGCTCAACGCGGCGGTGAACGAGATCCTGGCGAAGCCCGCCGCCGACAAACGCCTGCGAACGCTGGGATATGAGCCGTACTCCGGTTCATTCGCGGATGCGCCGGCGTTCCTCGCGCGGCAGATCGAGACATGGGGCCGCCTCATCCGCGCGACCGGCATTACGGCAGAATAGCAGCGTCAACGGCTTGGGCATTCTTAAGTCAGCATCACATCGAGCCTTCAGGAAATTCGCAAATGAAAATCGTCATTCCGGATGACTACCAGGACATGGTCGACCGGCTCGACTGCTTCGCCTTGATCCGCCATCACGACGTCATCCGCTATCGCGAGCCCGCGCCCGATCTGGCGACGCTGGTCGCGCGCCTGCGCGACGCCGACGTGGTCGTCTCGATCCGCGAGCGGGTGGCGTTCTCGCGCGCGCTGCTCGAGCAGCTGCCGAAACTCAAGCTCATCGCGCTGGTCGGCCGCAATTCGCATGTGCTCGACTTTTCCGCCTGCACCGAGCTCGGCATCCCGGTCGCCACCGGCAAGAGCAACTCGCCGGTGGCTCCGGCCGAGCTCACGCTTTCCTTGATCATGAGCTCCCGTCGCAACGTCGCGTTCGAGGCCGAGCGCATGCGGCGCGGCGACTGGCCGTGCACGCTGTCGCATCGGCTGCGCGGGTCGACGCTCGGCATTTTCGGTCTCGGCGCCATCGGCCAGCTGGTCGCCGAAGGCTGCCGCGGGCTCGGAATGAACGTCCTGGTCTGGGGGCAGGACGCGTCCAGACAGAAAGCCGCCGCCGCCGGCTATGCAATGGCGGCCAGCAAGCAGGACCTGTTCGAACGCTCCGACGTTCTGTCGCTGCATGTCCGCCTGCGTCCGGAGACGCAGGGCATCGTCGGCGCGCAGGACCTCGCCCGCATGAAGCCGACCGCACTGATCGTCAATACGGCGCGCGCCGAATTGATCGCGCCGGGCGCACTGCTCGATGCACTGCGCAAAGGCCGACCCGGCTATGCGGCGGTCGATGTCTATGAGCAGGAGCCGATCATGGACGGAAATCATCCATTCCTGTCGATGCCGAACGTGTTGTGCACGCCCCATCTCGGGTGGGCCGAATGGCAGAATTTCGAGCTGTATTTCCGCGAGGCTTTCGAGCAGATCGTTGCCTTCGAGAAAGGCCAGCCGCTGCGGCTTGGAAATCCGAACGTGCAGGTTCGTGCCTGAACTCAACCTGACAGCGCCTGCGTCGGCCGAATTGCGCCCACCACCGTGCCGTTCCAATTGCGCAGCTGCGGACGGACGTACTGCGCGATGAACGCGCGATCCTTCTCCTCGAGCGGCAGCAGGCGGGCGATCACCGCCGCCATCACCGCTTCCGCCGCGCGTCCGTGACCGTCGTCGCATTTGATCGCGACGCCGAGCCCAAGCTCGGGGAGCGCCGCGCAAAAAACCCCTTCGGCACCGGTCTTCACCAAGAGGCGCGCGCCGAAATGTCCGATCACCTCCGTGCAGAACCGTCCGGTGCCGGCGACGAACCACGGCTTTGCGGCGCATGCCTCGCGCAGCCGGCGTGCCGCCGCGGCGCGTTCCGACACAAGCCCCCGCCCCGTGCCGAACCGCGCAAACGCGCGGGCGAGCGCGGTGAGCGGCATCGCCCAGGTCGGCACGGAGCAGCCGTCGATGGCGCGGGCGGCGTCCGCGATCGAAACGCCGCCCAGGTTCTCGAGCGTCGCCTTGACCTCGCGCTGCACCGGATGATCCGGCTCGACATAGCCGCGCGGCTCGACGCCGAGACCGCACGCCGCGCACAGAAACCCGGCGTGCTTGCCCGAGCAGTTGTTGTGCAGCGCCGAGGCCCTGCCGCCCCCGCGCGCCAGCGCCTGGGACGAGGGTTGATGCAGCGGCCAGTGCGTCCCGCAGGCTAGAAACGAGGCGTCGAGGCGGGCGGCGCGCAGCATGCGCTCGACGCCCGCGACGTGGCCGGGCTCCCCGCCGTGGGACGCGCAGGCGAGCGCCAGCTCCTCTTCGCCCAGCCCGAAGCGGTCCGCCGCGCCGGATTCGACCAGGAGAAGCGCCTGCAGCGCCTTGATGGCCGAGCGCGGGTAGATCGGGGCACCGACCTCGCCCAGCGCCAGGACGGTTGCGCCGTCCGCATCGACCACCGCCGCGGCGCCACGATGGCGGCTTTCGACCAAACTGCCGCGCGTCACTTCGACCAAGACAGGATTGGACATCGGCTGTTGCGTCAAGCGGCGGATACCGCCACATTTCGGCTTGAAATTGCCTCTTCCCTTCGCATGCCATGGCCACCCGTCTCAAGACATTCCGGGCGACGCTTTTCATCGTGTTCGCGCTGCCGATCGCGGCGCGCGGCGGGCTCTACGCCATCGAGGATCACCCGCGCAGCTGGCGCGAGGCCAACTGGTCGAGCACCGGGATGCTGCGGCCGGCGGCAAGCGATCCGGAGGCGCGCGTCCTGGTGTTCGCCGCCCGCGCCGGCGGCTGGCGCAGCATTTTTGCGGTCCACACCTGGATCGTGGTCAAGCCGGCGAACGCGTCGGCCTACACCCGTTATGACGTGATGGGGTTCAGCACGCCGGTGCGCGTCAACATGCATGCGCCCGACGCCTATTGGTTCAGCGGCAGCCCGCAGCTCATCGCCGACGTGCACGGCGAGCGCGCCGCGCAGGCGATCCCGAAGATCGAGGCCGCGGTGAAGAGCTACGCCTATGCGGCGTATGGCTCCTATCGCGTGTGGCCGGGGCCCAACAGCAATACATTCACCGCGACGGTGTTGCGGGCAGCGCCGGAACTCGAGATCGCCCTGCCGTCGGAGGCGGTCGGCCGCGATTTCCGCGCCGACGGAGCGTTCTTCGGCTATACGGCCAGCCGCACCGGCGTCGAGATGAGCATCTATGGGCTCCTCGGCGCAAAGCTCGGCTGGGTCGAGGGTATCGAGGTCAATTTCATGGGGCTGGTGGCCGGGCTCGATCTGCGCCACCCGGCGCTCAAGGTTCCGTGCTTCGGCCGGCTCGGCATGGACGTCGTATCGATCGACACCGCGAACGCGCGATGAGCGCCACCGATCTTTCGGTCGTGATCCCGGTGCTCGACGAGGAGCCCGGCGTCGCCGATGCATTGCAGGCGCTCGCCGCGCTGCGCGCCCGCGGCGCCGAGGTCATCGTGGCCGACGGTGGAAGCCGCGACCGTACCGGCGAGATAGCGGCTTCACTGTGTGACAGGCTGATCGTCGCGCCCCGCGGGCGCGGCGCGCAGATGAACGCCGGCGCCACGGCGGCGCGGGGCCCCGTGCTGCTGTTTCTCCACGCCGATACGCGGCTGCCGCACGGTGCGGAGAGGCTGATCGCCGATGGCCTTTCAGCCAGCGGCCGCGTCTGGGGCCGCTTCGACGTGAGCATCGAAGGCCGGCATCCGCTCTTTCCGGTGATCTCCGCCATGATGAACCTGCGCTCGCGGCTCACCGGCATCGCGACCGGCGATCAGGCGATCTTCGTGCGACGCGACGCTTTCGCAGCCATCGGCGGCTTCCCTGACATCGCGCTGATGGAGGACGTCGAGATCTCGCGCCGCTTGAAGCGCATCGGCCGGCCGCTCTGCCTTCGCGCGCGCGTCTCGACCTCCGGTCGACGCTGGGAGAAGCGCGGCGTACTGCGCACGATTCTCATGATGTGGCGTCTTCGCCTCGCGTTCTTCTTGGGCGCCGCGCCCGAGAAGCTCGCGCGGACCTATGGCTATGTCCCGCGGCATTCCTGAAACGGTCGCGTTGGCGATCCTTGCCAAGGCGCCACTGCCGGGTTTTTCCAAGACACGCCTCGCGTCCGTGCTCGGAGCGGACGGTGCCGCCGCACTGCAGGCGCGGCTGATCGAACGCGCGGTCGAGACCGCGCGAGCCGCTCGCATCGGCCCGGTGACGCTGTGGGCCGCGCCCGATCAGCGCCATCCGGTATTTCAGGCGATCGCGGCCGTGCCGGGCGTCGCGGTTGCGGTCCAACCCGATGGCGATCTCGGCCAGCGCATGCACGCGGTGCTGGCGGCCGCGGCCGGACCCGCCATCGTGATCGGCACCGACTGTCCGGTACTTCGGCCCGATCACCTGCGCGCCGCAGCCGACGCGCTCGTCGGCGGCATCGATGTGGTCGTCATCCCGGTCGATGACGGCGGCTATGCCCTCATCGGTGCGCGAGCGGCCGACGAGCGGTTGTTTGCCGGCATCCCCTGGAGCACAGCCGACGTCATGGCGCACACCCGCCGCCGGCTCGATCAACTGTCTCTCTCCTGGCGCGAGCTTCCGCAGTTGTGGGACGTCGATGTGCCTGACGATCTGGAGCGGATGAAACGGGAAGGACTCGCCGGTTTAATTCAGTGAATCTTGATCATCATCAGCCCGGCGACGATCAACAGCGCCGCAACGACGCGGATCGCGCGCAATGGCTCCTTCAATATGACCACCGCGATCAACGCGCCGAACAATACGCTGGTCTCGCGCAATGCGGCCACGACGGCGATCGGCGCGACCGTCATCGCCCAGATCGCGACCCAGTAGGAGCCGAGCTGGAGCGCGCCGCCGGCAAGGCCGGTGGTCCAGAGGGGCGACATGTCGGCAAACATCTTGCTGCCCCGCCGCGCCACGCCATAGAGCGCCATGATCACGGCGTTGCCGATGAACAGCGCCGTCGTGTACGCATGGGCATTGCCCGAGACGCGGGCGCCGACGCCGTCGACGATGGTATAGGCGCAGACCGTGAGCGCCGTGAAAAGGGCGAAGCCGACGGCGCGGCGGTTGAGCTTTGCGAAATCCCCGCCCCCACGCGCCGAAAGGAGAAACACGCCGCACACGAGGCTCACCAGACCGATCCAGCCGACGAGGCCCAGCCGCTCGCCGAGCCATGTCGTGCTGACCGTCGCGGTGAGGAGCGGCGCCGAGCCACGCGCGATCGGATAGACCTGGCTCATGTCGCCGGTGCGATAGGCTTCAATCAGACCGGCGAAATAACCGAGATGAATGAGCACCGAGGCGATCACCCACGGCCACGCTTGCGGGGGCGGCAGCCCGACCAGCGGGACGAACGGGATTGCCACGAGCCCGGCGCCGATCGCGATCAGCACCGTGACGACGAGCGGATCGAGACCGCGCTTGATCGTCGCGTTCCACGCGGCATGGGCGGCGGCGGCGAACAGGACGGCGGTAAAGACGAAGGAATCCATAGGCGGGCTTTCGATCGCGAGCCTTAGCACGGTCGCAACGACAAATCCTCCAAATCGGGCTTGTTTCCCCCGCGCCCGACTCGTTCTAACTATGGGCTCCGCGACGGATGGGAACCATGTTCACGACACCACGGCTGGTCGTCATCGCGCTCGGTGCGGCGCTTAACTTTTCGATCGGCAGCATCGTGTATCTGGTGAAGCTGCCGATCTATCTGGACTCGATCGGCACCATCCTGGTCGCGCTGCTGCTCGCGCCGGATCGGAAGGCGGCGTTCTTTTGCGCCTGGGCGGCGGCGTGGGCCGGCACGGCCGTCAGCTCGCTGGTCAACCCGTTCCTGCCCTGGTTTGCCGCAACCGACGTCGCGATCGCGGCAATCTCCGCCCTCGTCACCATCCGCGCCGCCGACATCTTCCGCGCCCGTCCGCTGCGACCCGTCCCGTTTGTCGCGACCGTCCTGGTGTGCGGCGCCATCACCGGTGTCGTCGCCGCGATCGTGTCGGCGCCGGTCGTCGCTTATGTATTCGGCGGCGTCACCGGCTCGGGATCGGCCTTCGTCGTTGCCTTCTTCCTCAAGACCGGCGAGCAACTCATGAACGCCGTGCTGCTGTCCGGCCTGGCCGCCGACCCGGTCGACAAAGTTCTTCAGGTCCTTCTCGCCGCCCTGCTCTATCGCGCGACGCCCGGAGAGCTGATCACCGTGCTGCGCAAGGCCTGACGCGTCGTCCAATGACACCCAACGGAGCCATCGCGGTCGCGTTCATCATGATCGCCTTGGCCATCGCGGGCCCGGGGCCGCGCGGATTCGCGGTGCTGCTCGTGCTGGCGGCCGGCTTCGCCATCGTCGAGGTTCGCGGCGCGACCTGGACCGCGTTGCGGCGCGCGGCCGTCGTGGTCGTGCCGCTCGCGGCCTTCATGGGGTTCATCTGGGTCGGCATCGTCGGCCGCGCGCCGGCCGAGATCGCGGCTGACGTGCCGGGAACACGGGCCGCGGCGCTCATCCATGTCCTGTCCATCTGCCTCCGGCTGTTCTTCGTCGTGACCGTCATCCAGCTCGCGGTGCTGCGGTTTGCCCATCTCACGCCGCTGCAGTTCATCCGCGCGCTCGCGCTGCCGGTCACGGCAAAACGCCTGCTCGTGCTCACGCTGTCGCTGATCGAGACGCTGCGTCACGCCATCGATCGCGCCCATATCGCCCTGATCGCCGCCGGCACGCTGACGCGCCGCTTCTCGTCGCGCAACGTGATCCATTCCTGGCGCCTGGTGCAGACCGTGTGGCTCTCCGCCGTCACCATCGCGCTCGGCCGCATGCGCGACAAATGGCCGATCGAGAATACCCTCAACCTGCTCGAGCGCGCCGTCGAGGGCGGCAATGAAAAAATCTTCGCCGGCGACGACAAGATCTGGCTGCCGGTTTCGCTCGGTGCGGCGGTGGTGATCCTCGTCGCCGACGTCTTTCCCGGGCCGTCCTGACAATGGCGCGCCGCGAACTCTTCTCCGGCCTCAATTTCTCCGGCCGCAGCGCCGCGATGCTCGCCCTGCTGCGCGACGGCAGCTTCGCGCGGGAATGCTTCTACATCGGCCCCTATGCCGAAGCGGCGTTGTCGGGCCTCTCTGCGACCATTGCCGACGAGATCGAGATTTACCGCGCGAAGCCCGCGAGTCTCGGGCACACGGCGTTCGCCCCGATCGACTTCGCCCCGCTCGCCCGGCGCGAGCCGCAGACGCTCTCCGGCGGCGAGCAGGTGCTGCTGGCGCTGCATTGCTTCTCGCTCAGCAGCTATGCGGCGCTCGGCATCTACACCGCGCTCGAGCAGCTCGACCGGGCGAACCGCGACGCGGCGCTGGACTATCTCGATCCCCGCAAGGATTTCGCCGGCAACGTCGCCCTCATCGACAATCGGCTGCCGCCACCGCAGGTCGGCTGGCACACGATCGACCTGCCGGCGGGCGCGACCGACCTCGATTGCGATCCCCGACGCGTGGTCGCCGATCTGGCGCGGCAGACCGCGCCGGCGATCACCGTGAGCGATCTCGGATTCCGCTATGCGCGCGGCAGGCAGATCTTCCAGGACGTCAGTCTCAGCCTCGAGGGCGGCAACGCTTATCGCCTTGCCGGGCCGAACGGCGCCGGCAAGACAACATTGCTCAAGCTGCTGGTCGGCGTGCTCGCGCCATCGGCCGGCAAGCTGACGCTCGGTGGGGCGCGCTACTGGCCCTGGCGGCACGGCAATCGCGCGATCGCGCTCGCGACGCAAAATCCCGATCACCAATGGTGCGGCGCGACGCTGGCCGACGACCTGGCGCGCCGTCGCTCGGCCTTCGCCCGTCACGCTCGTGTGGGATCTCTGGCGAAGGGGCGGCTTGCAAAACTCGCACAACTGCTCGGCGCGCCCTCCCTCGACGCACATCTCTACGAGCTGCCGCTCGCCGCGCGGAAGCGGCTGAGCTGGCTATGGCCCCTCGCCGGCGCGCTTCCCTGGGTGATGCTCGACGAGCCCTCGATCGGCCAGGACGTCAACACGCGGTCGCGGCTCGCGGCCGCCGTCGTGCGCCTCACGGCGCTCGGCTACGGCGTGCTGTTCGTCACGCATGACGACGACTTCGCCGACCGCATCCCCCATCGCGTGCTGGCGATCGGGGATGCGACGATCAGGATGAACTGAGCATCGCCGCGCCGGGCCACATCTTGTCGGCGGTGCGCGCATATTGCGGCGGGCGCTTGACCTCGCCGCCGAGCGCGCGCGCCGCGTGCCAGCCCCAATGCGGATCGTCGAGGACGGCGCGGGCGAGCGCCACCATGTCGGCCTTGCCTTCGGCAATGATCGCCTCGGCCTGCTTCGGCGTGACGATCAGGCCGACCGTGCGGGTCGCGATGCCGGTCTCGCGGCGCACCTGCGCCGCGATGTCGGCGTTGTATCCCGGCGTCGCCGGATTGCGCGCCTCCGCCGAGACGCCGCCGGAGGAGACGTCGACATAGTCGCAGCCGGCCTCCTTGAGCATCTTGGTGCACGAGACGGCATCCGCTGCGGTCAGTCCGCCGTCCATCCAGTCGCTGCCCGTGATGCGCGCGCCGAATGCGATGTGCTTCGGCACTACGGCGCGCACCGCGGCCCCGACCTCGAGCGGGAATCGCATGCGGTTGTCGAACGAGCCGCCGTAGCCATCCGTGCGCTTGTTCGAGAGCGGTGACATGAAGCTGTGAATGAGATAGCCGTGCGCCATGTGCAGCTCGATCGCATCGAAGCCGAGCCGCACCGAGCGCCGCGCCGCCGAGACGAACGCCTCGCGCACGCGGGCGAGATCATCCTCAGTGGCTTCGCGCGGCGTGTGCCAGCCGGGGCCGAACGGGATCGCGGACGGCGCGATCGTCTCCCACGGGTCGGCGCCGGGCTTGAGCGCGCTCCCGCCCTCCCATGGCCGCTGCGCCGAGGCCTTGCGGCCCGCATGGGCAAGCTGGATGCCGAGCTTCGCCGCGCCGATGCGGCGGCAATGATCGATGATGCGGCGGATCGCGGCCTCGCAGTCGTCGGAATAGAGGCCGAGGCAGCCGTGGGTGATGCGGCCGTGACGCTCCACGTGCGTCGCCTCGACGATCACCAGGGCGGCGCCGGAATTCGCCATCGCGGCGAGATGGGAGAAATGCCAGTCGTTGGCGACGCCGTCATCGGCGCTGTATTGGCACATCGGCGAGATCACGATGCGATTGTCGAGATCGAGGGCTGCGAGGCGGTACGGCGAGAACAAGACTGAGGACATGGCTTTTTGATTTTCACGATTTGAGGATTGCGGCGGCCGGATCATAAGGAGCGGCCCCGGCGGCCCGCAAGGACAGATAAGATCGTCCGTCCCTCCGGGCTAGATCAATTCAGCCGCATGATGGCGAGCGCGAGCGTTTGCGCGCGCGGGACGATCGAGGCGACATCGAGATACTCGTCGGGCGAATGGGCGCGACCGCCGATCGGGCCGACGCCGCAGATGGTGGCGGCGCCGACGCTCGCCGCGAAGCCGGAATCGGCGCAGCCGCCGGCGAATTCGCCGGTCACCGCGAGGCCGAGGTCGCACGCGCAGGCGGCGTAATGCTCGAACAGGTGCTTCGAGTCCGCACTCGCGACCAGCGGCTTAAACTCGCCGGTGATCTCGAGCTTCGCGGTCGCGCCACGCACGTGCTGCTGCGCGACGATGCGCTCGATCGCCGCCATCGCGGTCTCGCGGTCCTCGACGCGGACGAAGCGCAGGTCGAGCTCGGCATTCGCGCTCGGCGCCACCGTGTTGACGCTCTGTCCGCCGGCG
>WNFF01009633.1_pt1 | contig 11001 bp, 10 predicted proteins | sample 5400441 | NCBI WGS metagenome assembly WNFF01 (sample SAMN13153345, study PRJNA577476) | soil metagenome | isolation source: 120 cm saprolite under Douglas fir tree site 2 hole 3 replicate 1 | place: USA:California | collected 2015-04-18
GTGTGGCCCGGCGCTAATTTTCCGTTTCGCACAAGATACGCGCCCAGCGAACCAGCAGCGGATCCCGTCGCGGCATCTTCGTAGAGTTCCCAGGGCAGCATGCCGCGAGAGAAGGCTTTGCCATTGCCGCCGAGTGCGAAGCAGTAAGCCATCGTCGCGTTCTTGCCCTGGAGGCGGCGGAGTTCAGTCATGTTCATGGCGATTTTGCCCAGCGCTGCGCGATTGCGCACCGGCACCATGAGGTTGAAGATACCGGTGGATACAAACTCAGGTTGCAGCTTCGGGTCGAAGTCTTTCGGCGAAATTCCGAGTGCGGAGGCAAGCTTCTTCTTGTTGATTTTCGCGGGCTTAAAGATGGCTTCTTTCTGAGTCATGGTGACGCGCTGCGGGCGGCCGTCCTTGAAGCGGATTTCCACCGGCAAGACGCCCGCTCCGGTCTCTTGCAGAATGTGGACGCCGCCATCCTGGGCAGGTACGACGCCCAGCTCCGCGAGCAAAAACCAAGTGCCGATGACTGGATGCCCGGCGAGCTTGAGTTCTTCTTTCGTCGTGAAGATGCGCAGCCGCGCGAGAGCTTCTTCTTCCGTCGGCTTTTGCACAAAGACCGTCTCCGAAAGATTCATTTCGCGCGCGATGACGAGCATTTGGTCGTCCGAGAGTCCGTCGCCGTCCGTAAATACGGCCAGCGGATTGCCTTCGAAGCGGTTATTGGTGAAAACATCGAGGGTGTAAAAGCGGTGTTCCATGGCTGGTCGTAGATCGCCGCGGGAGCAGAATTCAGATGCGCTCGAGCTGGGCGACAGTCCTTTCGTTGGTAATGTTCCCTGTGTTCAAAGTTGACTTGGGTTCGATCAGGATGATGTGGACTTCCTCGTCAGCGACGGGACAATGCTCGACGCCGCGCGGCACGACGACAAATTCGCCTTCGTTGACGACGGCTTCGTGGTCGCGGAACTTCATCCGCAGTGTGCCTTTCACGACCAGAAACAGTTCGTCCTCGCTTTCATGATGATGCCAGATAAATTCGCCTTTTAGCTTCACCGCTTTGACGTGGCAGTCGTTCACTTCGCCAATGACGCGCGGGTTGTAGTAATCGGTGAAGAGGGCGAATTTTTCTTTCAGATTGACCGTTTTCATGAGCTCACCTATAGATTTTGCGCGATCCCGGTCACAGCTTGGAGAACGCGCTCTGTCGTCTCGGGTTTTGACGTTTCGCAATAAACTCGCAAAAGATTCTCGGTGCCTGAGGCGCGGACCATCACCCATCCGAGATCGCCCAGGTAGAGCTTGATGCCATCCATGTCCTCGCGACGCACGATAGGCAGATCAAGGATGCGCGTCAGTTTGGCATCCGAAAAATGAGCGATGGCTTTTTCTTTTTGCCCCGGTTTCAAGTCGAGGTCCACGCGGCCGTAATGATACTCGCCGAATTCAGCGTGAAGCACGGCGAGCAGCTCACCAAGCGATTTGCCGTGCCAGGCCATCAATTCCGCCAGAAAAAGCGCCGAAACCGTCGCGTCGCGTTCGGGAATGTATAGGTTGGTGCCGATGCCGCCACTTTCTTCGCCGCCGATCAAAATGTTTTGCTCGAGCATCAATTCGCAGATGTATTTGAAGCCGATGGGCGTTTCGTGGAGCTTCCGGCCGAATTTTGCGGCGAGCTTGTCGATGAGCTTCGTGACGGAAAAAGTTTTTGCAATATCGCCGGGCAGGTTGCGGGTTCCGGCGAGGTGCCAGACGAGCAGTGCAAAGATCTGGTGGGGATTGACGAATGTGCCGTCGCGGTCGATGGCGCCGATGCGGTCGCCATCGCCATCGGCGCACAAGCCGGCATCGAATTTTCCGGCGAGCACCGCTTGCCGCAAGGCCGCAATGTGCGGCTCGATCGGCTCCGGATGCACGCCGCCGAAGCGCGGGTCGCGCGTGCCGCGAATTTCGTCGCAGGCAATGCCATTGCGCCGGAAAAGTTCGACGAGCAAGCCCGTGGCCGAGCCATGCATGACATCGGAGACGAAGCGCAGCTTCGCGGCGCGCAGCCGTTTCCAATCGACCAGCTTTTCGAGCGTGTCGAGATACGGCGCACGCGGCTCCAGAGGCTGAATAAGATTATTTCGTGGCGGCAGCGGCGGCACGCTCTCGTGCTGCACGACTCCGAGATCATTTTCGATCTGCGCCACAATCGAAGGCAATGCCGAACTGCCATAGCTCGCTTTGTACTTGATGCCATTCCATTGATAGGGATTGTGGCTAGCGGTGATCATCAGGCCGCCAGCCGCTCCGCGTTGCCGCACGAGCAGGGAAACGGCCGGCGTGGGGCAGGGCTTGTCCGTCAAAAAAACGGGAGTGCCGCTGGCGGAAACCACTTCGGCGGCGGCCGCAGCGATGCCGTCCGAGGCGAAGCGATGGTCGTAGCCAATGATGACGCCCTTGCGCGCGTCCTCGCAGCGCACGACGTAACGGGCGATGGCCTTCGCCACGACGCGTGCATTCGCAAACGTGAAATCTTCGGCGATGACGCCACGCCAGCCATCAGTTCCAAATTTAATCGTTGTCATGAGCGTAAGAAGCGAGTATACGCGATGCGAGCGATTCGCCAACAGCCGGATTGGCCTGGCTGTCGGAGGGCGGACCGCCTCAGAAGACGGCGCCTACAAAAGCTTTCTTGGTTTTTGTTCTTCCAGCCATTTCACGATTTTGCCGACGTCCTGGGCGCGATTGCGCGGGCAGATGAGCAGCGCATCGGGCGTCTCGACTACGACGAGATCGCGAACGCCAATCGCGGCCACGAATTTTGACGGGCTCCACAGAAAATTGCCTTCCGCATCCAGCGTGTGGCCATCCCCAGCGAGAACGTTTTCGCGGCTATTCTTCGCGAGCAGTTCATAAACGGCTGCCCAGGAACCGATATCGCTCCAACCCACTTCGGCGGGAATCATAAACACGCGCGGCGGCCCCTGCGCACGGGTGGCAGGCTCAAGGACGGCGTAGTCCACGGATATATTTTCGAGCGCAGCGTACATGGCGCGTAGCTTGCGATCGTAGCTGCGCGTTCCAATTAAACTTGCGAGTTTTTCCAACGCATCATGAGTCTTCGGAAGAAAACTCTTCAGGTTTTCCAGAAAAGTGGAAACCCTCCAGAAAAACATCCCGGCGTTCCAGTGATAACTTCCGGAAGCGACGTATTCTTGCGCGAGCTTCAGTTCGGGTTTCTCCGTGAATCGCCGCACGGCAAAAACGGGGAAGCCTTCGGTTCCGATCGATTCTCCCGTCTTTTCGATGTAGCCAAACCCTGTCTCCGGCCTGGTTGGAGGGATGCCAAGCACGACCATTCGCCCCGGTTCCCGAGCCACGTCGAGGGCAGCGCTCACGATCTGCCGATACTTTTGCGGCTGCTCGATATAATGATCGGCAGGGAGCACCGCCATCAACGCGTCGTCGTGTGCCGCATGGCGCACGTGAATCGCCGCGAGCCCAATCGCCACCGCGGTGTTCAGCCCCATCGGCTCGATCAGCACGCGCTTGCGCGCGGCTGCCGGAACCTGCTTGCGGACGGCGGCGGCCTGCTCCGCATTCGTGACCGTCCAGATGCGCTCCGCGGAAATCAGCGGCTTCAGACGCGCCACGGTCTGTTCTAGCATCGTGTCCTGGCCAACGATGTTCAGAAGTTGCTTCGGCGTGCGCGTGCGGCTGCGCGGCCAGAAACGAGTGCCGCGCCCTCCGGCCAGAATGACAGCGTGGGTTGTCAGTTTTTCCATCGCCCTGCGCTTCCCGCGTTAGTCGAAGACCGTCTTTGCAATTTCATTTTCAGAAAGACCTTGACGACGAAGGTCTACTTTCAGCGTCTCCAAATCAGGAACATACGTTCTAAGAAGCTTTGTGGGTTCCTGCGGACGCAGTGTGAACGGACCCAATCCCGCTGGAATCAGCCAACACTCGCCGCGCTGATACTCCGCCGAACCGCCTGGCCAGACGAAGCGCCCGCTTCCCGAGAGAATGACGAACAGGTCAAAATGCGCGCTGTCCGATTGAGTTTCAATTTGCGCGAAATTCTTCCATCGTTCCGTTGCGAAATAACGGCACGCCACGAGCAGCATTTTCTGTAACCCGTGCGCGGGCAATGAGATTCGCGACACTTTGCCCGCAATGGGCCGGCCGAACTGAATTACATCCAGCGCTTTCTTGATGTGTAGTTCTCGCGGTATGCCCTGCGCATCCACGCGGCCGTAATCATAGACGCGATACGTCAGGTCAGAATACTGCTGCACCTCGCAAAGCACCATGTCTTTGCCGATGGTGTGAGGTGTGCCCGCAGGTACAAAGAAGGTATCGCCCGGCTGCACGCGCCAGTGAACGAAAAGATCTTCAATCGTGTTACTACCGAGCGCCTCAAGGAATTTCCTTTCGTCTGCCTTCGGAACTAATCCGATGAGCACGTGGGCTCCGGCCTCGGCAGAAACCGCATGCCACATTTCGGTTTTGCCACAGCCGCCGGCGCTTTTTTCGTGCGCCGAAGCGTAGGCGTCGTCCGGGTGGACCTGGATGGATAATCTGTCGGTGGGAAAAATAAACTTCACCAGAAGAGGGAAGTCCTCTCTGGAAGCAAGATTTGTGCCGCGCCACTCCGCCGGCATTTCCGTCCAGGCCGCGCCGAGCGTTTTTCCGGCGAATGGTCCGGAAGCGATGCGGCAATCCACGCCCGTGAGCCAGGCTTCGCCCAGCGGCTCCGCCAAATTCGATTTTTCAGGATAAAGAGGCGCTAACGAGCGAGCTCCCCATAGGCGCGGGCTGAAGACCGGCTCGATGCGTGTGGGCGTGGGCCTCACAGTTTACGAAGCGGCTTCAGCGCGTGAAAAAAAGCGTTCGAGGCGCCGCAATCCTTCCTCGATTCGCTCGATGGATGTGGCGTAGGAAATCCGCAGGTACCCTGGCGCGCCGAATGCTTCGCCCGGCACCACAGCCACTTGCGCTTTTTCCAGCAGCATCTTCGAAATTTCCGTGCACGTCTTCGCCAGCGCCGGTTTGCCGGAAGCGTTCGAAAGGTGCGCGGAAATGTTCGGGAAGGCGTAGAACGCGCCGCCCGGCCACTCGCAGGTCACCCCCGGAATCGCGCGCAGGCCTTCCACGATGCGTTTGCGGCGCTTGGCGTACTCCGCGAGCATGGCCGGAACGGTCTCCATCGGTCCGCGCATCGCTTCCAGCGCGGCATATTGCGCGATCGATGTGGCGTTTGACGTGGATTGGCTCTGCAATTTGATGAGCGCCTGAATCAACGCTTCCGGTCCCAGCGTGTAGCCGATGCGCCAGCCCGTCATTGCAAACGTTTTTGAAACCGAGCCGATGATGATGACGTTTTCTTTCGAACCCGCAGCGCTGGCGATCGAGTACGGCTTGTGCGGCTCGTAGGTGAAATGCGAATAGCACTCGTCGCCCATCAACCAGACGTTGTGCTTCTTGCAGACCGCCAGGATGCGCTCGAACTCATCCGGCGGTACGACGCCGCCCGTTGGATTGCTCGGCGAATTTAGAATCAGCAAGCGGGTCTTGGGCGTAATCGCTTTTTCGATAGCCGCCGCCTTCACGCTGAATCCATTTTCCGGCTTGGTCTCCACGAATACCGGAGTCCCGCCCACGTACTTCACGATGTCCGGGAAGCTCACCCAGTACGGCGCGGGAATGACGACTTCGTCGCCCTGCTGGATCAGCACGCTCATCACGTTGAAGATGGAATGCTTTCCTCCAACGCTCACGACGCATTCCTTTGGCTCGTACGACGAGCCGAGCTCGCGCTTGTGCCACGCGCAAATGGCTTCGCGCAACGGCATGATCCCGCCCGTCGGCGTGTATTTTGATTTGTTTTCCTCGATGGCCTTGATCGCCGCTTTCTTGATGTGGTCGGGCGTGGGGAAGTCCGGCTCGCCCGGGCCGAAGTCCGCGACGTCTACGCCGCGCGCTTTCAACTTGTCGGCTTCGGCGATCACTGCCGCCGTCGGTGAGATTTGTATGCGATTGATGCGGTCCGTTAGTTGCACCTTGGCTCCTTGAAAGAAGTTAAGAGTTCACAGTTGAAAGTTCAATAAGGAAAAACACAAAAGCTTACGGTCACTTGACCTGCAAGAGCTTTGCGCGCAGTCTCCGCTCAACTGTAGGCGGCACGAGATCGTGCAAAGGCCCGCCATGCTGTGCGATTTCGCGCACCAGCTTCGAGCTTAAGTAACTGTACGGTTCGCCCGGGAGCATGAACACCGTCTCCAGCCGCGGCTCAAGCTTGCGGTTCATCAACGCCATCTGCAATTCGTATTCGTAGTCGGAGACCGCGCGAATGCCGCGAAGAATCACGCCGGCGCCCCGCTTGCGCGCATAGTCGATGAGCAGGCCTTCGAACACGTCCACTTCCACACCGGGCCATCTTCCCGTAACCTCGCGCAGCATTTCCATGCGTTCGGGAACCGTGAACAGGGGCTGCTTCTCCGTATTCCGCAACACCGCTACGATCAAAAGGTCAAACATCTTTTCCCCGCGTTCGATGAGGTCGAGGTGGCCGTTGGTGACCGGGTCGAAAGAACCGGGATAGATGGCAATCGATGTTTTCATCGCGGATTCAGCGGTGCCGCATTTCAGAAGTTATTCTAACTCAGGCGGGGAAAACAGCAGCTTGCAATCTTAAAGAGAGGCCAAAGTGGATTCTTTCGGCGCCGGATGGAATCCTCTTCGCGGGACGCGGAAGATATGACAGTATGCGGAAGCCTGTGCTACATAGCAGTCATCAAAGATTCCAACTATGCGTCGGAGGCTTTTCCGGACAATGGCTCAGAATGCGCGGTTGCAAGTCCTTGGCATACTCGTTCTTTGCGTTCTGTTATACCCGGCGATGACCACTGCTCAACAACCTGGATTGAATTTGATGCCTCTTCCCGCGAACGTGCAGCCCGGGACGGGAAACCTGGGAGTGGACTCGTCGTTTTCGGTAGCGTTCACCGGCTATACCGAGCCGCGGCTGGAGCGTGCCGGCGAGCGATTCTTGCGGCAGCTCGCGCGCCAAACGGGTCTTCCGCTCGCCCTCAAGCCGACCAAGACGGCAAAAGCAACGGTCGTCATTCAGACCGATCACGCCGGCAAGGAAATCCAGGAACCCGCCGAGGACGAGAGCTACGTTCTCGAAGTGACCACCACGAGCGCGAAGCTCACCGCGCCAACGCCGCTTGGCGCGATGCACGGGCTGCAGACCATTCTTCAACTGGTGGATGTTTCGCCGGGCGGATTTGCCGCGCCAGCGGTCACGATTCACGACCAGCCGCGTTTCCCCTGGCGCGGTTTGATGATCGATTCCGCCCGCCATTTCATCCCGCTCGACGTCATCCGCCGGAATATCGACGGCATGGAAGCCGTGAAGATGAACGTTTTCCACTGGCACCTCTCGGAGAACCAGGGCTTCCGCGTCGAGAGCAAGAAATATCCGAGACTTCACCAGTTGGGCTCCGACGCCCTTTACTACACGCAGGAGGAGATACGCGATCTGATCGCCTACGCAAAGGATCGCGGAATTCGTGTCGTGCCGGAATTCGATATGCCGGGGCATAGCACGGCTTGGTTCGTCGGGCATCCCGAGCTAGCCAGCGGAAAAGGCCCGTACGAAATCGAACGGAGATGGGGAGTCTTCGATCCGGCGATGGACCCCACGAACGAGAAAGTCTACAAGTTTCTCGATGACTTGATAGGCGAGATGGCCAAGATTTTTCCCGATCACTATTTTCACATTGGTGGCGACGAGGTGAACGGCAAAGAATGGGATGCGAATCCGAAGATTCAGGCGTACATGAAAGCCAATGGGATCAAGAACAACGGAGCGCTGCAGGCGTATTTCAGCGGGCGCGTGCAGAAGCTGGTGACCAAGCACGGGAAAGCCGTAGTTGGCTGGGACGAAGTGCTGGTAGCGGGGGTGCCCAAGGACATTGTGATTCAATCGTGGCGATCCGATGAGCGGAGATGCGGCAAGTCTCTCCGCCGAGGAGCAGCAGCGAATTCTGGGTGGTGAATCGTGCATGTGGGCTGAGTACGTCAGCCCGGAAAACGTCGATTCGCGCATCTGGCCGAGGAATGCCGCGATTGCGGAGCGCCTGTGGTCACCCCAGGAAGTCCGCGATCCGGCCTCCATGTATGCGCGGTTGGATTTTGTCAGCGCCCGGCTGGAGTGGCTGGGCCTCACGCACCGGACCGTTTCGCGGCACATGCTGCAGCGCCTGGCGGGTTCAGCATCGGCTGCGGAATTTGCCGCATTGCGCACTCTTACCGATGTCCTCGAACCGGTGAAGGACTACACGCGCGAACAGACGGCTCCGGCGGTGCCGACCAGCGCCACTCCGATGAATCGTGTGGTGGATGCGGTTCCGCTCGAGAGCGATGCGGGACGGCGTTTTAGTGAGCAAGTCGATCAGTTTCTCGCAGCCGCATGCCACGATCCGGCAGCGGAGGCGCGGCTCCGCGCACAACTCACGACTTGGCGCGACAATGACGCAATACTCCAGCCCCTCGCGCAGCGTTCTTTCCTGGTGAAGGAGGTTACAGCCACCTCTCAGGATCTCTCCGCGTTGGGGACGGCGGGGCTCGCCGCACTCGACGCAATCGCAAAGGGGCAGCCGGCTCCCGATTCGTGGAAAGCGCTACAGCTCGCCATCCTGGAACAGGCGAAAAAGCCGAAGGCGCAGTTGCTGCTCATTCCCGCGCCTGCCGTACAGAAACTAATCGAGGCTGGTGCCGCGGGCGGCGCTTGCCCCGCCCCTAAGCCGTAGGCGTGCGTTGAGCCGGCGGAACGGGCGACTCACTTCGCTCTGGTGGGCTGGTTGTGGCAGCCGCCGCTGCCGGAATCGCGAAATGACTTCCCCTCTTCGGGAATGAATTCCCACGTGTACTTCCCGGGAGCGAGCGTCAACTTCAGCACGCCGTAGGTGTCCCACTCCCGAATTTCGCTGTTCGGCGTAGCGAAGCCGAGGAGATCGTGGCTGCGCCCTCCGGTCCCAGCGACGATTTCGCGGATCCCGTTAACCGCGTCGGCTTTGCCCTCGGGGTCCTGCGGCGCAAAACGTTCGTAGGAATGTTCGTGTCCCGCAAGAACCAGGTCGGCCTGGGCGGCGTAAAGGTCTTCCCATAGTTGTCTCAGCTCGGGATGTACGGCGTGTTTCTTGAAGACGCCGCTGCTGAAGAGCGCGTGGTGACCATAGGCGAGAACACATGCGTTTGGGTGCTTCGCAAGATCCTCTTTCAGCCACGTTTCTTGCGGTGAGCCCTTGCCGCAACCTCCCAGACCATACGCACTGCAGTTGGTGTTCATAACCACGATGTGCCACGCGCCGAGATCATAGCTATAAAAACCCTTGCCTGCGGGCCCCGCTTGCGCGCCCCAATACTGGAAATAGCCCGATGCCGTAGGTTCCTCGTATTCATGATTTCCCAGAGCCGGCCTGGTCCGGTCCTTGAAGCGGCCCCAGGCCGGCTCATAGCAATTCTTGAACTCTTCCGCGCTTCCCTTCTCGTATACCAGGTCGCCAGCGGCAAAAACTGTCCCCGGGATTTGCTCAATCAGCTTGGCTGTCGCCCGGGCGCCATCCGGATACTCACAACTGGCGATGTCGCCCGCGCCGACCAGAACAAACGCCCTCTCGGGTAATTTTTTTTTGGGCGCATTGTCGTGTCCGTGCTTGGGTCTATGGGTTGATGGCGTCGATTGTGTTTGCGCTAGGACACATGTCGGAACCAAGAGAACCAGCGGGACCAGCCCCTGCACCAATTGAAAAACCAACTTATTGCGTCTCCCCGTGTATCCGGGCATCAATCTCCTCCATCCAACCTCTAGGCTACCATGCGGCAACGGCAATCTCATCGAATCGCACTTCATCTTGGAATTTCGGCCGTTTGCTGCAACAGGAGACCGTTCGCCGAAATTCGTTAGCAAATAAGACCAAACTAGTCTTATTGTAAGTTGAACGAAATACAGAGGTTGCGTTGAAGTCTAGGAAGGCTTGGGGGTTGACTTGCGGGTGCCTCTAGGGATATACTTCATGTGCGACCGATTCAGTCGCATATTCAGGAGCGCCCAGAAAGTCTCTCGAACGATGTTCAAGCTCTCAAAAAAGGCCGACTACGGGCTGATTGCTGTCAAGCATCTGGCGATGCATCGCCAGCAGCATGCTTGTAGCGCCAACGAGATCGCCGAGGAGTACGGCATCTCCGCGACACTCATGGCCAAGGTGCTGCAGAAACTTGCGCATCGCTCCCTAGTCGCCGCGAAGCATGGTTCCAGCGGCGGTTATCAGCTGGCCAAGGACCCATCGCAGATCAGCGCGCTGGACGTAATCTCGGCCATTGACGGCCCCGTGTTGATCACTTCGTGCGTCACGAGCCACGGGAATTGCGATGCCACGGAGCGGTGTTCTGTCAAAGAGCCGCTGCGCCGCGTCAACGAAAGTATTTTGAACGTGCTGAGCGCGGTCACTATTTCGCAGATGAGCGAGGACCCGCACGAGCCCGCGCTCGTTGCGTTGTCGGCCGCCGGTTCGCGGTCGCTCGTGAGCACGACTTAGGAGAATAGGGAACATGACTGTAAAACTGCCGATCTACATGGACAATCACGCGACCACGCCGGTCGATCCGCGTGTCGTCGAAGCGATGCTGCCGTATTTCACGGAGAAGTTTGGCAACGCAGCGAGCCGCAATCACTCTTTCGGCTGGGCGGGCGAAGAAGCCGTGGAAACCTCGCGCCAGCAGATTGCTTCGTTGATCAACGCCACACCAAAAGAGGTCATCTTCACCAGTGGCGCCACCGAATCCGACAACCTGATGATCAAGGGCATCGCGGAGATGTTCCGCGAAAAGGGCAACCACATCATCACCCAGGCCATCGAGCACAAGGCCGTGCTGGATACCTGCAAGAACCTGGAGAAGCACGGCTTCGAAGTTACCTATCTGCCGGTCCAACGGGATGGGCGCGTAAGCATTGAGGATTTGAAG
>WNFF01005253.1_pt1 | contig 11000 bp, 12 predicted proteins | sample 5400441 | NCBI WGS metagenome assembly WNFF01 (sample SAMN13153345, study PRJNA577476) | soil metagenome | isolation source: 120 cm saprolite under Douglas fir tree site 2 hole 3 replicate 1 | place: USA:California | collected 2015-04-18
GACCCCGCACCCCCGGCCTCCTGACCTGCGCGAACGCCAGAGCCTAGTGACACGCCCCGTCACTGGGCTCTTTCGCGTTCCCGCACTTCAACGCCTATTTTTCGGTCACTAGGCGGACCGTCATCTGCGGAACCCAGGTGAGGCGAAGGTAGGCAATGGCCCCGGGCATCAGTGGCAGCCAGTAGTTCACAATCCGATAGCCGAGCACCGCGAGGACCGCGGTTGGCGCGGCGCGCCAAAGCCGACCGTGATGGCCACCAGCGTGACTTCTACTACTCCCAGCCCGCCGGGCGTGATGGGGAAAGCGCTCGCGATGTTCGCTACGGCGTATGCGAGCGCCAGGGGCCCAAAACCGGGCTGGTACCTGACGGCAAGGAACATCAGATCGAGCGACAACAGGTCGAAGAGCAGATCCGCCGCGGCGAATGCGAAGCTTTCTGCGAACGCCCGCCCGGTCAGCGCGGACCGGGCGAGCGACGCAAGCCGCTTGCTGGCCTGGGCCACTTCCCGCGGATCAATGCTCGGCCGAGCACGGAAACCACCAGGCCGACTGCGATGCCCGCGATCATGAGGTAGCCCCCGGAGATGTGCCGGCCGGCCGTTGCGGCGAACCCGGTCCCGAGCAGGGCAATCAAGGCGACCGTGGACATCAGGCTGGTGAGGCCGATCGCCTCAGCGGTTGTTGCCGCGGCGATGCCCTCCGCCTCCAGGGTGCTCACGTTCAGCAGGGTTCCTGTCGCCGATCCGAACGGGGTGACGTGGCTGACCAGGAGGGATGCCAGCGTGACCCGGACCGCCACCCGGAAGGGCAGCCGTGCCCCGAGGGCAGCAAGCACCCGCCGGTACAGCAGCGCGTAGCACCCGAGTGAGATGGCCTGTGCCACCACCGCTGCCGCCACGAAAGCCGCGCGGGCATGCCTAAGGTCAGCGGCATCGCGGGCTAGCCCGCCCAGCCGTGGCAGCAGGCCGAACACCCCGGCCGTGAGCGCGACAAGCAACACGCCGTGGACAAGCCACCGGATGGCGGGCCGCCGCCGGTTCCGTTGCTGTGGCGGCGCCCCGGTGGCCGGCTGCGGCGGCCGACTGGCGGGCACTTCTGGGGGCGCGCACCGGGCTGGGCCGGTCCCCAGGACAGCGCTGCGAGGGGACCGGCCCCCGGCGGGCTCCGGCCGGGAGGGCATGGCAGCTGGGTCAGCCCGTGACGTAGAGGTCGTCGCGGACGTCGAAGACGCCGCTGGCCATCCAGGCGGCGCCGATCACCGCGTCGTGTTCGGCCCAGGTGCGGACGTGCCCGGCCAGCGTCACGGTGTTCCCGTGGGTGTCCACCGCGACGTCGCTGTCATCAGGGATCAGCGCGTACCGGTCCAGCGCGTCCTGGACGAGGAGAGAGACATCGAACGGGTCGGCGTCGTAGGCGATCTCGATATCGTCCTTGACGTTGCGCACGCCGGTCAGCCCGGCAACACCGGCACAGCCTGGCCACGGGGTACCGCTCAGCAGCAGTCTTGGCTCAAAGCACTGGAGGAGTGGCGTTCAAGCGCAGGCCAGCAACCAACCTGAACTGTCCGGGCTCATGGCTCTGGCCGTAGGCCGACGTCGTGCTACCGGCGGCAAAGGTGGACGTTGGCGATGCTGGGTGACCACGGATAGTTATGCAACTTGGCCCGCATCATGTGCTCCTTCATGCGACGACCGGTTGAGCTGCTGTCGCGCCCGTCACCGGCGTGACGGGCGCGACAGCGGCGGGCCTGATCAGGTGAAGCCGACGTTCAGGTCGAAGTGCCCGAGCCTCAGGTTGAGTACTCCGCCGCCGGCCCAGTGCACGATGGACGCCAGCAGGATGATGGCCAGGATTACCACGACCACCCAGAAGAAGAACACGATGATGCCGGGGATGGCATACCCCGCTATGGTTCTCGCTCTAGCCACGGCTGCCAGCTACCCACCGCCGCCCGGCTTATTCAGCTTATTCGGCGGGTTTTGCCGGGCACGAAAACGAGGCGGGCCGGCGACCGACGGCACGGCGACGAGCTCGCGGATGAGGCACCGGGCGAGCCCGCACCGCGACCAGGGACGGTGCCCGGCGCGATTGCGGGGGTGGCAGGGTTTCAAGCTGCCGTTTTAGTGCCCGGCGCAGCCCCCAGCCGCTCGTCATGCACTCTCGCGCAATGCTGCTGGTATCGGCACCGGCTCCGGCAGATTACCGGAAGCCGGACCCCTCAGCCGTGGGCTGGCCAAGGCCGAAGTGCGGCGCCCCGCTGGGCCGGTGTGGCCTATGTCGTGGCTGGGGCCGTGGGCCAGGGGGTGCCGGGAAAGGTCGACCGCAGGTGCTGGAGGTAGGCGAAGTCGGTGGAGACTCCGGCCCTGGTGGCAACAGTGGCAACACTGATGCCAAGACTGCTCAAGGCGGTGAACAGCCAGCCGTACTGTGGCGGCGCGTATGCGCCCGCAGCCGCGGCGCCCATCCCTGAGAAGGCCCACAGGCTTCGTTGCATCCAGAGGATGCCGCGGCCGTGCCCGGCGCGCTCCAGCCGCAGTACCGCTTTCTCAATTTGCTGCTGTACCGCCACCGGGTCTGCTTCGTCGCCTGGTTCCGACATGGACAGTATGAGCTTGCGCACCGCTCGCGCGAGTTCTTGCCGTTCATCGTCGTAGGCATCGCGGAATTCGATCACCTTTGTCAGCGGTACATCGGGGACTGGTACCGGCAGCAGGTGGCCGATCTGCAGTTGCCAGCAGCGCCGGTACCGCAGATCGGGTCCCAGCGGCGCGAAGGCGACCTGATTGGCGGAAGGTGAGTCGGTGAACGGGATCACCCCTCGCGCTGCGGCAGCCATGTGTTTGGCGAGTACCACCATCAGACGCGACAGCAGCACCGGCGACGCGCGGAGCATGCCCTCCTGCGGTACGAGGGCGCCGATATCGACAAGGTCATTCTCGACTTCGTAAGGCAGCTTTCCCCAGTACACCCGATTGTCTGGCCCGAGTGCTCCCGGCACCGGTACGAGATCCTCAGCCGGCAGCTCCTTCACTACCTGGCGCAGGTCGCTCGCCAGGCCCGTACGCGCTCGCGGAGGCAGGTCATCGGCATGAGCCGGCTGATACAGCCCGAGGTCCCTGAGCACCACCAGGTCATGGCGGAACTGATATCCGGCTTCGGGAGAGATGCTGGTCAGCTCGTCTCAGTACTACAGCGCCTGCCATAGCACCGCCCGCGGCGGGTGCACGAACGGGTAATACATCATCTTCATCTTCTGCACGACACCCCTCGATCGAGATCGATCTCTCCCATTCTGCTCCGCCCAGGTTCGGTAATGGGAGAGAAATGCCTCGCGGAGGGGGGGAGCCGCAGTGTCGGGACATGACCAACTTCACAGAACTTGTCTCCATCCCACCCAAAGTCCGTTCCGGACACGCCCTTGTAAGCCCCGAGCTAAGGATCGATGACCTTGCAGGCCTGAGCACCGAGAGCACCGGCCCCGTCCGCGCCATGCCATGGCTGGCCTCCCGGATTCAATCCTGGGAGGCCAGCCGTTCAGCGGGCGGCCCCGGGCTGTCGAGCATGGTCTGCTCGCAGATTGCGAACATGCTCATCTGCCGCTGTCGGTACGCATTCCTGACGAGACGGTTGCCTGGTTCTTAGGGGCTGCGTGCCTCGGGGGCCGGGTGGCGACGCTCACCTCGCTGAGGTAGGGGTGTAGGGCTCGCTTGCGGGGTTGCGCCGGCCGCTTATTCAGGCGGGACAGTGACCAGGCGATATTCAGCGGCGATCCGGGCGGTGCCGTCGGGATCAACTTGCAGTCCGTAGGCGGAATTGAGCGCGGCAACGGCCCCGCCGTCGACCGGCCCGGAGGCGACCAGGGATGCCAGTTCGACGAAGAACTGGTCGAACCCGGCCGGGGAGACGATTTCCAGCAGCCTGCCGGGCCGGTCAGTCGCATTCCAGAACGTATGCCAGACATCGCGGGGCTTGTAGACCAGGTCCCCGGGCCCGGCGAAGGCAACGTTGCCGCCCTGCCAGAATCCCCACTGGCCTTCCAGGATGAAGGAGTACTCGTCCTCGCGGGAATGCATGTGCAGGGGAGCGGCCATACCGCGGGGGATGATCGGGTGCTCCACCAGCGAGAAGCGACCTTGAGAAGAGCTACCGTCCAGGATGAACCTGGCGCCAACGACCCCCAGGTTGCCGGTATTGGTCTGCGCCGCCCGCACGACCGGTTCGCTCAGGCTCACGTTCATGAACGTCACGATGTTCTCCACCCGCCAGCCCGCCAGTGCACCGCGTCCAGTCCGAACTCACTTGACAGGCAACACACGGGGCCGGTCAGACCGCCGTGCCATCAGTCGCAGTGCTCTGCTGCCTCAGCTCCACAGGTGTGGCGGGTTGGCGCAAGGAACGCGCGCTCATAGCCGCGGACAGGAACCCGGAACCGGGTCACGCACCGGGCCAGCATATGACCTGCATGCCGTTGTGCGCATGGTCGCCGTGCGGAGCCGGCCGGGGGGAGTATGGCAGCCCCGGCTGAGACCTGGGGCTTGCTGGCGAAGCGCCGTCCGGCTGCTGGAGCTGTGCTACACGTACGGCTACGGTGTGGTTGTGCGGGGTGTGCCGTGGTGGGGCGTGGTCTCGTCGGCCGCGGCCCCGGGGCTGATGGTCAGCGGGTGGACGGTTGCCGCCAGGCTGCAGCCGCGTTCCTTCGACCCCGTTGCCCAGACAGTCAGCGCGCTGGCCGCGCCGGGCGCTGCCGACCGGTGGGTGATGACGCTGACTTTCCTGGTGGTTGGCGCCTGTGATTTCGTCACCGGGCTCGCGCTCCGGCCGGCCGGAGCGCCGGGGCGGCTGATCCTGATGGCCGGGGCCGTGGCGGGCATGCTGGTCGCGGCGAACCCGGAGCATCCCGGGACCAGCTTTCCGCTGCCGCACATGATCTGTGCAGGCGCCGGGTGCGCCGCGCTGGTGGCCTGGCCGGCGGGGGCATGGCGGCGTGGGCCTTCGGTATCGTGGGGCCTGCGGCCGGCGGTAGCGGCCGGTGCCGTGGCGGTGTTGCTGGCCCTGCTGGCCTGGTTCGGCGCCGAGCTGATCACTGGGGGCGGGCAGGCCGGCCTGGCCGAGCGCATCTTCGGCGCCGCGCAGGCGCTGTGGCCGCTGGCGGTGGTCGTGTCCTGCCGCCGTGCCGCCAGGACGGGCACCAGGCTCAGCCGCATGCCAGGCCTGAACCAGCCAGGTGCGCGCCCTGCCGCCGACGCATACGGACTGGCTCGGTATGCGCGCAACTGGTGTTCGACCGTGTCCCGCCAGGAATCGTCACCGGCTATCTGGCCGAACCGAGTTGCATGATTATTCATGACCGCGTGTCACCAAAAGCGCACTATTTTGCCGCCGATCGGGCTCTGTATCTCTGTGTTAGCGCGGATTTCCACGCAGGAGGTTGGCGCAACCCTGCCGCCTGAATGGTGCGCTAGCTGACCGGGAACCCGATGCCCTGACCTGCTGGAATACTCCTGGCCTGTGACCACCGCCCACTGCAGGGGTTGCGCGATCTGGGTGCTGGATGATGCGAGTCCAATTTGTTATCAACCCGGGGCGCCGCCGCCCTGCGTCCGGTTTGCCGGATTCAGTGAGGGACGGACCATGACAGGCGGGCGGATACGGGCATAATGCGGGCGGCCCGTCCGCGCCCGCCGGCATGGCGGTTTATCTGCCAGACTAGCCACATGACAGCGAGATCGGCACAACACGAGGTGGAGTGGTTCACCTCCCCGCAGCAGGTGAACCAGCGGCGGTACGAGGCGCTGCGCGCCTACTTCGTGGACGGGCTGTCGTATGCGCAGGCGGGCGCGCAGCTCGGCTACACCCGGTGGGCGATGATCAACCTGGTCCGCGAGCACCGGGCCGGGAAACTAGAGTTGTCCGCCCCGCCCCGCAAGCCCGGCCCGGCCCCCGGCACCGCGCCGGCCAAAGACCGGGCCCGCGGCCGGGTCATCGAGCTGCGGCGGCAGGGACTGTCCAGCTATGAGATCTCCAGGCGGCTGACAGCCGAGGACACCCCGCTGAACCGCACCTCGGCCGCGGAGATCCTCGCCGGGGAGGGGTCCGGGCGGCTGCTGCGCCGCCCGGAGCCCGAGGCCAGCATCTCCCCGGCCACCCCCGGCCGCGACACGAACTGGCCGGCCGCGGCGGTCATCGACTTCAGCACCTGGCCGGCCCGGCTGGACAGCACCCGGGCCGGGCTGCTGCTGGCCGTCCCGGACCTGGTGTCCCTGGACCTGCCCGCCCTGGCCGCGGCGGCCGGCTACCCCGGCACCCGCATCATCCCCGCCATCTCCTGGCTGCTGTCCCTGCTGGCGCTCAAGCTCACCCGCACCCGGCGGGTCTCCCACGTCGATGACCTGCTCGCCGACCCCGCCGCCGCCCTGTTCGCCGGGCTCGCGGTGCTGCCCAGGAAATCCGCCCTGACCGGCTACTCCTACCGGCTGTCGCACGCTCACCAGCAGAACTTCCTCGCCGCCCTGGACAGGCAGATGATCGCCGGAGGCCTGGCCACCAGCGGGGAGGCGGTTTCCGGCCTGGACTTCCACGCCGTCATGCACTGGGGCCGCGACCCCGCGCTCGAGAAGCACTACGTGCCCACGCGCTCGCAGCGCGCCCGGCCGGTGCTGACCCTCTTCGCCCAGGACACCGGCACTCATAACCTGGTCTACGCCAACGCCGATCTGTCCAAGGCCACCCAGGCCCGCGAGGTGATCGCGTTCTGCGACCACTGGAAGGCCGTCACCGGGAAAGACCCGACGATGCTGATCATGGACCAGAAGGTCACCACCCAGGAAGTCCCCGGCGAGCTGGACGAGCGCGGCGTCAAGTTCCTCACCCTGCGGATGCGCTCACCAGCCCTGGTGAAATACATCAACGGCCTGGCCGGCAAGGACTTCACGACGATCACCTTGGACCGGCCCGGCCCGCACAACAAGCCGAAAGTGCACGAGGACCCCGCGGTGAAGCTGACCAGCTACCCCGGCACCGTCCGCCAGCTCATCGTCACCGGCCTGGGCCGCGACGCGCCCACCGTCATCATCACCAGCGACACCGCGATGAAGACCCGCGCCGTCATCACCCAGTACGCCCGCCGGATGACCATCGAGCAGCGGCTGGCCGAGATCATCCGCGCCTTCTGCGCCGACGCCCTGTCCTCCACCGTCAACCTCAACGTCGACCTCGACGTCGTGCTCGCCGTCCTCGCCCAGGCCCTGACCGCCGCGCTGCGCACCCGCCTGCCCGGCTACGCGACCGTCACCCCCGGCACGATCCAGCGGCGGTTCCTGGAAACCCCCGGCCACATCATCACCACCCCCCAGGCCGTCACCGTCCGCCTCGAACGCCGCGCCTTCTCCCCCGTCCTGCGGTCAGCAGACCTGCCACCCGCCACCCCGGTCCCCTGGTGGGGCGGCCGTTCCATCCGCTACGAGTTCGCCTGAAAGTTGCCCCGAACCTCCTGCGTGGAAATCCGCGTTAGAGCTCCTGACCACGGCGGTGCCCTCGATCTCGCCGATCTGGATCTTGCCGGACCCGGTGGAGATCTCCGCGCTGCCCGCGATGCTGTCGGCGGTGACGTGACCGAATCCGGTCTTCAGGCGCAGCAGGCCGGTTTGCTCGAGCCAGAAGTTCCCGGCCGAGGTCTTGAGCCTGCACTCCCCGAGCCGGCCGGCGCAATGGACGTCGCCGGCCTGCGTCTCAAGGGACACCCGGGAACCGCTGGGCAGTTCGATGGACAGCTCGACCGACCTGGTCTTGCGGGAGATGTCGAAGGCGCCCGGCTTCGGCCCGGTGACCCGGAGCATGCCGCCCGCGTAGTCGACGCGGACCTGCTGAGCGGTTTTTACGTCGGACTCGTCGGCTTCGTCGCTCGGGTAGGTGAGCCGTCCCCGCAGGCCCGGGGACGCGGTGTGAGGAAGGCATGCGGTGCGGCTAGCGCACCCAGCCGGTGAGGCGCTGGTTGGTCCGTTTCCCGCTGCCGCGCAGCTCAAGACGCTGATCGCGATCGGACCGCTGCAATGCGGCGGCGGCCCGGACCGGCCAGGCGTTGACCGCAGCAGGTTCTCCGCGCCGGTGAGCAGGTTGCCGGCCGCGCAGAACTGGCCGGTGACCCCGATCGCGTCCCGCACTGCCGCCGGGTCCCGGGCCACGTCATGGCCCGCGACGCGCACCTCGCCGCCGTCGGCGTGCACCAGCGTGGACATGATCTGCACGATGGTGGTTTTGCCGGCGCCGTGGGGACCCAGCAGCGAGAAGGTCGTGCCCGCGCCGACCTCCAGGTCGATGCCGTCGAGGACCGCCGTGCCGCCGAACGACTTGCGCAGCCCAGCGGCCGTGATCGCGCTGGTCATGCTTCTCCTTTCGCCACCGCGGCCCGGCGGCCGCGACCACGTCCAAGGTGCACCCAGCGGGCTTCATCCCGGTTTCACGGCGGTTTCATCCGTTGGCCCCGGATGCTCGGCGATCCGTACCGCACGAATACCAGGCCCACGCCAGGTGCCTCATCCCTGGCCTGTGGCAGGCTGACCCACAAGGCCCGCCGGCTTGCCGGCAGCGGCGCGGTCCGGCTGGAGGCCTTCGGCCCGGTGCGCGTGACTGCCGCGGTCGAGGCTGACGCCGAACGGGCGCATTGCACCTCGTGGAGCGTCCTCACCCCAGACCCGTCCGGGAAGCGCGTGCCCGGCGAGCTGGACGCCAGGGCATCGCCGACTACGACGCCAAGGCGCTGTGACGCTCACGATGGCGATCGGGCCGATGTGCTTCTTCATTCCCCGTCGTTTCGCGCCCGTCAGACCCGTATTACGCAGCTGCCGTCAAACTCAACCAGCCGGATCGCGTTCCGGCCCGTGCGCGCGCCGGTGCCGCCCATCACCGAGGAGTTCACGCTGACCGAGCAGGACAGCACCACCAGCCTCGAGCATTCGGGCGAGCTCAGCACTGACTCCGCGGCCGGGGGCCAATGGCGGGCCGACCGAGAAGCGGTCGCCTGGGAGGCGGCGGTGCGTTGGCGCGAAGACCGACAGATGGAACGGGCAGGCCGCTACCGCAGCCTCGAGATGCGCACTGACCGGCCAAGCAGCAGCCAGCAGCGCATCAGGCAGGGCAGCGCACGGTCGAAGAAAAACCGGGCCCGCCGACGGCCGCTGACTGGCCAGGCGGCACGACCGCAGGTCCGATTGCAGCATCAGCTCGGCAAACAGCCGAGCGTCTCTCCACGGCGCGCCGCGCCCGCCGACACCCACCTGGTCCCTGATGATCGCGCGACCCGACTCGGGCACGACCGCATATCGGCGGCGGCAAGCCACTCGATCAGCGCGGTCCTTCCTGAGCCGCCGAGCACCATGCTGCCGCCAGCCTGTGCTTTTGACCCTCCGCTTCAATGTCGCACGGTCATTCTGCCGGCAGACAGCGGGCGCGACTCGCATGAGGAAAGGTAGCCCTCTCACCTGCCAGAACACCAGGAAGATAGCTATTCCCAGGGTGCTGCCAACCGCGCCCGAAGCACAAGATCAACACAAAGTAACACAAGCGATTGCTGGCCCGGAGCCACAAACCCGTGGTCAGGGGCGGGGTCGAACCGCCGACCTTCCGCTTTTCAGAAGCCCTGTCGTGGCCCTGCGAGCACCTGCCTCATGAGGTTCGCCAGCCCTGTCACCTGCATCAATGCTGGTCAGGTACTTGCCACACGATTGTAGCGGTGTGCCGGGGTGTATCGCGTAGTGCCGTTCCGTCCGTGTTATTCGTGTGTTAGACGTGTCCCGAGGCCGGACCTGTGTTGCATTTGTGTTGGCGACGGCACCCGTCGCGGACTGCCCGGTGTTGGCTACTACGATCACGCGTTGTGACGGACGGTATATCACCGGCAGTGCGATATCCGCCGTTATGCGCGACGTCGGGCTTGATACCGATCAAGTCGGTGGCCATCCAGATCTGGCCATTCTGCGCGCCCATGAAGCGCCGGAGGCAGGAACCGCCAGTGGGTTCGCAGACGCCTCTAGATGGTCGGAGCTTGCCGATGATCGGTTAGTCCACTTCCCGAGCCCACTGGCGTACGACGACCTGGTGAGGCAAGATCACGGGATCGCACGCATCTCTCTTGGCAAAGGAAATGCCTGAAAGGCCAGCTGGGACGTTCTCATCCGGATTCATCAAGTCGAACTGCAGGTTGATCCACTCATGGCGCTCGCGCGACCACATGGTGAGGTGATCGGGATGCCAGAGTACCCATACGGTATCGAGGTCACCCACGTCCTCCAAGGGATCCAGGTACGGGCCGATGACGTAGTCGCGAAAGCATTCCGCGGTCACGTAGTCGAACGGGTGTATCACGAGGAAGGCGTTCATCGATGTACCGCCGCCGGTCTTCCGGCGGAGCTGGCTCCGCGCGTCAAGCAACCACGGGCGGGCGTCACGCAGAACATCCTTAGCAGCCCGGACCTGGGCTTCCAGGGAGCGGCCGATTGCATCCACACCGCGATCTTTAGCCTGGTCTATGCGGCCATCGAATTTCCGAAAGCCGCCCGGCAGGGACTTGACCTCGAATGCTGCGCTGGCGGCTCCGGCTGGAAGGATGTCTGCGGGCCGGGGCTCACATCTTTCGGAGAGGTCGAACCATAGGTCGACGCCGCCTGTGGTGTCGACGGCGGCCGGGGCGGTTCGCAGGAAGGTGGTCGTCAGGATTGCTGCCAGGTGCTCACCGGCGCGGACGTCCAGCTTTCTCAGCTGCTCAGGTGCCAGCTTCTTCACCAGCTCATCGACGGCCTTCCAGGTCGGTCCCTGGCGAGAGTTCAACGACGGTCCCGCTCAACCTGAAGCAGGCAGGTCATCGGCCGCGCTGCTCAGTTCTAGCCGGAACGGACACTCGCTGTCTCATGTCATCCGGGTTCAAGCGGCGGGCTGATTGTGTCACTCAATCCGCGACACGCCGCCAGGTGTCTCACCCAATCTGAAGCAGTTCGTTTATCGATTA
>WNFF01016669.1_pt1 | contig 11000 bp, 8 predicted proteins | sample 5400441 | NCBI WGS metagenome assembly WNFF01 (sample SAMN13153345, study PRJNA577476) | soil metagenome | isolation source: 120 cm saprolite under Douglas fir tree site 2 hole 3 replicate 1 | place: USA:California | collected 2015-04-18
GCGGAAATGAGAGTTACCTTCAGGTTGGACGCCCCTGATAGCTTCTTGACGATGGTAGGCAGCCAAAAGGTGAATCCATACACGCTTGTGACAATGAAAAAGTAGGTCAGTGTTAAAAGAATCACGTCTCGATTCCGGAACGCCTGGAGTATGCGATAGGAGTGTACTGCGTGCTTTGCCTGGCGTTCGCGATCCAGTTCTTCCGTAATCCACCTACGCTCATCTTCGGCGAGCCATTTCGCCTGAGGTGGTCGATCAGTGAGATAAAAAATGGTAACGACGCCGAAGATGATCGCCGGCGCACCTTCGATGATAAACAGCCAACGCCAGCCACTCAGCCCAAACTGATGCATACCGAGCAGTAAGCCGGACAACGGCGAACCCACGATGTTAGCGATCGGGATAGCCGCCATGAACATCGCGACAGCCTTGGCCCTATCTTGGTAGCGAAACCAGTGGGTGAAGTAAACCATGATGCCCGGGAAAAAGCCCGCTTCAGAGGCGCCAAGCAGAAAACGCAGGACGTAGAATTGGTCTTTGGTCCGGACGAAGCCCATTAAAATTGCCACTATTCCCCAGGAGACCAAAATGCGGGCTATCCAGCCGCTCGCGCTCCATCTTTCAACCAGAATGCTGCCGGGAATCTCCAGGAGAAAGTAACCGATGAAAAAGATTCCGGCACCGAGGCCCAGCACGTCATCAGTAAAAGCCAGGTCGCCCTTCATCTGCAGCGCCGCATAGCCCACATTGACGCGGTCCAGATAGGCGATGATGAAGAGCACGAATAAATACGGCATGATGCGCCGCATGATGCGACGACGCGCGCGCTCGCCAACAGAATTCAAATCAAGCTTTTGGTTTGCCGTCATTTATGATCCCTGACGCTGCCGGACTTTAACATCTTCTTGCTCAAATTAACGTTTGGCGTCTAGAGTGTAGCGTTTTAATCGGCTAATTGATCCTGAGGCAAGGAGCAAATCGCGTTGGCCAAGGCGGACTAAGTCAACAGAGAAACCTGGAGGCCACCACATTGGGCCACGAGGCCGGCCATGTGAACCGCAGTCACTATTTGGAATTCTGGCGAAAGGCTCAGGGACGCGAGCGTAATCCTCTCGGCGCGGAGTTTCGGAAACCTCGGGTTGGATCAGATCATTATTGGTTGAAAGGAAACCTGGCTCCAATGCGAAAACAATCGTGCGGGCTCCTGGCTTTATCCCTGCTGATCTTTATTGGCAATCGTGAACCGGCTCAACGCGTGGCCCCGCAAACGCCTGCCTCCAAAGCTGAAGTGGAGAGTCGCGCGGAATCGCTCCTTCGTCAGATGACGCTCGAAGAGAAGGTCGATTTGCTCGGGGGCGTCGATGGATTTTTTACTCGCGGCCTTCCCCGCCTTGGCATACCCCGGCTGAAGATGGCCGATGGCCCGATTGGCGTACGCAATTTTGGTCCGGCCACGACGATGGCTGGCGGGATCGCCCTCGCGGCGACCTGGAATCCCCAACTTGCCGAACAAGCCGGCGCCGAGATCGCACGGGACGCGCGCGCCAAAGGCGTGCACTTCCTCCTCGGACCGGGCGTGAACATTTATCGGGCACCAATGAACGGCCGCAACTTCGAGTACTTTGGCGAGGATCCATTCCTCGCGTCGCGCCTCGCGGTGGCTTATATCCGGGGCGTGCAGAGTCAGGGTGTGTCAGCCACAATCAAACATTTCATGGGAAACAACTCGGAGTTCGACCGCCACAACACGGACTCGATCATCGACGAGAGAACAATGCATGAAATCTACCTGCCCACTTTTGAAGCCGCGGTTAAGGAGGCGCGCGTCGGGGCGATCATGGATTCCTACAACCTCGTCAACGGCGAGCACGCTTCGCAGAACTATCACTTACTCACGGAAATCGCAAAGCAGGACTGGGGCTTCGACGGATTGATCATGTCAGATTGGGGCGCGACTTATGACGGCGTGGCTGCTGCAAACGCGGGCCAGGATCTGGAGATGCCTTCGGGAGCTCACATGAACATCCAGACACTGCTGCCGGCAATCAAGGACGGTCGGGTTTCTCAAGCAACTATTGACGACAAAGTGCGCCGTATCCTGCGCACCGCCATCAGGTTCGGCTGGTTGGATCGCGAGCAGACTGACTTGTCAATCCCACGCTTTAATCTCCAAGGCCGCCAGGTCGCGCTCGAATCCGCGCGTCAGAGCATGGTACTGCTAAAGAATGATCAAAACCTGTTGCCGCTCGATAAGAACAAGACCAAATCCATCGCTGTCATCGGTCCGGGCGCCTATCCGGCGGTGCCCGTGGGCGGGGGCAGCGCCCGCGTCGAACCCTTTCGAGCAATAAGTTTCGTGGAAGGTTTGAGCAACGCCGCTGGCCCGGCGACCAGGATTTACTACCATCGCGGCATACCATCATTGGCTGAGATGGCCCAGGCTACGAACTTCACTACTGCCTCGACGAACGGCGCAACGGGTCTGCTGGCCGAGTATTTCAGCACTCCGGACTTGAAAGGCACGCCGTTAGTTACCCGCACCGAGCAGCACATCAACTATGGACCGGGCTCGATCGCGTCTTTCCCGGAGCAGACCCTTTCATCCCGTTGGACCGGCTACTACTCGCCAAAGACTGCGGGAGATCATAGCATTTTCGTGTTGACGACAAGGGACGAAATCGGCGGGCACCGGCTGTTCGTTGACGACAAACTGGTTCTCGACAATTGGACGAGTGCGAGAAGCGTCGCCGGCTATACAAAGCTGACGCTCGATCGGCGACCTCATAAAATTGTGCTTGAGCAACACGGGCGTTCAAATCGATTCGGCGCCTGGCTGAGAGTGGGAATCCTGGCTCCGGGCGCCACCGTGGAAGCGGAAGCTACGGAGATGGCCGGCGGCGCTGATGTCGTGGTGGTCGCAGTTGGCTTCAATCCGGACACAGAGAGCGAAGGCGCGGACAGAACCTTCACTCTACCTCCTGGGCAGGATGAGCTAATTCGTGAAATGGCGGACTCTAACAAGCACACCGTGGTTGTGATCACCTCGGGCGGCAGCGTTGACATGAACGCCTGGCTCGATCGCGTTCCGGCCCTGCTCGAGGTCTGGTATCCGGGACAGGAAGGCGGTACAGCTCTGGCCGACGTGCTTTTCGGCGGCGTGAATCCTTCGGGCCGCTTGCCCGTCACCTTCGAGCGCCGCTGGGATGACAATCCCACCCACGACAGCTATTACCCCGAACCAGGCACGAAGCGAATCGTGTACAAAGAAGGAATCTTTGTCGGCTATCGCGGCTACGAACGCAACGACACAAAGCCGCTCTTCCCATTCGGCTATGGTTTGTCCTATACAAACTTCAAATACAACAATCTCGCGGTACATGCGGTGACTGACGTTGCCTCGTCCGGCCCGCGCTATGAACTTTCGTTTGACGTGCAGAACACGGGCAAACGCGCTGGCACTGAAGTTGCGCAGATTTATGTGCACAGCAAGCAAGCGAAGACGCCACGACCCGAAAAGGAGTTGAAGGGTTTCGCCAGGGTCAATCTTGAGCCGGGCAAGACGCGGCAGGTTAATGTGACGCTGGATGAACGTGCGTTCTCGTATTACGACGTCATTACAAAGCAATGGCACGCCGAGCCGGGACAGTATGAAGTTTTGGTGGGCCACTCTTCTGCTCAAGTCGAGCTTCGTGACACCATTACGTATGGCGGGATCCGACTGCGTCAAGCAAGGGACTAGTATCTGGTTGTCATGTTGGGGCAATTGCATACTTCCTTCGGTATACGTGTCTGGTTAGGACTCTCGAACTGGTGCAGATTCTTGCCCGCCGCCGTCGATGCTTTGTCGGCATCTCCATTTTCGAGGTTTTCGTACTTGAATTTGGAGATGCGTTTGGCGCGGTAGTCGATTGCGTTTCCGAACTGCCGCTGGAGTCCGGCTCCCTCTGACCGAATGCGGCCAGGCACAGAGTCAGCAAACTCGTCACGATGACGAGTAACAAGCCCGCGAAGTCTGGGCGGGATCTGATTATTAGCGTCGATGCTGTGGCCAAGGCCAAGAGCGTAAGACTAGCCCAGGGCCTTCGCCGACGAGCAAGGCGTCTATGAAAGTCGCCAAAGCGACAAAGGGTTGAGAAACGAAGGCTGTTCGCTGATCTAGACTTTATTTCGCCAATTCATAATGCGTTAATTGCCTTACGTGCGTCCACTCGCACCAATTTAACATCCCTATCAATTGAAGGGTGTATTCAAAGTGTTAGTGGATCACATCTCAAGTCTCCGGCACCTGCTCCTCGATATATCTCCTCTTCGATTCCGGCCACCGTCCTGCCGGTTTCACCGCTCACTAGCGGTTCACGATTGCGCAGTACCGCCGTGGTGAAATCGTCGATCAGCGGGGCGTGCAGATTTGCCGGTGGCGAGTGCGCTTCATAACGCTCCCCCAACTTACCGAACACTCGCAGCTTTCCTTGGTTCAGGTTGGAAACGCGAATCGAACCCAGACTGCCGAAAATGTTAAGGGTATCTTTCGGTTCCGCGGCCGCATTTGAGACAGACAGCACGGCGCAGGCGCCGCCGGCAAAACGGAACAAGGCCGAGGCGGTGTCCTCAACTTCGCGATCGAAGACGGCGTTGGCGATCAGGGCCTTGACTTCGCTAATTGGGCCAAAGATGTTCAATAGAACTTCAATCCGATGACAACCGAAGTCGAACATGGGACCACCACCGGCGAGGTGTTTTTGCAGCAACCACGCTCGGGGATCACCGGCGGCCGGACTGAACCATTCGAAAGCCTCGATCTGCGCTTGGGAGGGCACGCCGATTTCACCCGATTTGATAATCTCCTTGACTCGTGCGACCACTGGATAAAAGCGCCGATAATACGCAATGCCAAGCTTTACGCGGTGGCTGCGGGCGGCGTCAATCATTCGGTCACACTCCTGAGGGTTCATCGCCATAGGCTTCTCGCAAAGCACATGCTTTCCTGCTTCAGCCGCCGCGATCGCTTGCGCGGCATGAAGATGAACCGGAGTAGCAATGTACACCGCATCTATCTCGTCGTCACTTAGCAAGTCGCGCCACTCGGCATGACACCTCGTTGCACCAAAGTCTTTGGCAAACGACGCTGCCAAATCTGACCGGGCCCGACTGACGGCGATGAGTTCGCTGCACTCGGAATCGCGCAACGCGGGCGCAACGCGTTTGCGCGCGATGTCGCCACATCCAATCAATCCCCATCTGAGTTTCAATTCGGCCCCCAAACTAAAAATTCAATTAAGTCGTTTCCGCGAACGTGAACGCTACTAATCGCCTTGGAGATAGACTAATTTGACACGTTCATCGAGCAAGAGAAACTCGCGATAGCTTTCCCTTAATGCGGAACACGCGAGCACGGCGTTTTCACTTCTGATTAGACAATCATGGACCAATTCGCGAAGCCTTTCCAACCAAGGTTTCCGGTCGGCATCATTTAGGGGAACGCCACCCTTCATTTTTTCGATGTTCGGTTCCGAGTGGAAGTCGTCAGCGTCTATGTATGACCAACCAAGCTGCTCGGCAAGCAATCTTCCGACCGTAGTCTTGCCAGAGCCGGTCACGCCCATCAGTACGATAATCATCGATAAGGACGATCTCCCTTGACGAACGAAACGATCCAAGACCTGGTCAGGCACAAAGGAATCAAACAACGCTTGAACTCGTATACCAGTTAGCTCCTTAACCAGAGAGTACTGTGACAAACGGCGGTCATCAAGCCCACGCCGAGACAGGGACGTTCTTGGAATGGAACGAAGTGGAACGCAGGCTGAGGCCTAATTGATTAAATGGTGCGCGTGGCTACGCGGAAGACCAATCGACAATATTGAAGTCTATCGCCGTTAAGGAATCGGAGAGATCTTGAGTAAAGTTAATGTCCAACACTGGCCGGCCGACACCGGGCATTAACCCTCGGCGGGACGGTGCTTGCCCGACGATCGAAGCAGGCCGAGCATTAACACGCATGCAGCGAGGGGTACCACGAAGGCGGGGGCGAAATGAAAACGTTGGTATATTGGGGCACCTGAATTGCGGATGTACCTTACGGATTTGATTGCTAATAGCAGAGAGCTGGGACCACGCAAAACGCTAGCGCATCTCCGGGTCGCCGACGTGATGTCGCGCGATTATCCTAGAGTGGATAATCACTCGAATCTGAAAACCTTTGTTGAAGAACATCTGGTGCGCACTGGACGGCGCTGTTTTTGTCGTGACCTTTAACGGGCACGCCGAAGGAACTCCAAAGGAAGTCAGTGGGGTTGAGCGCCAACGCTGGCCGTTCACGACAGTCGCCGAGGTGATGCGACCATTGGATCAGATCCGCACAGTTGCGCCTGACGCGCTTGTAACCAGGGTTTCTGGAAGTAATGGGACGCGAGGATCTAAATCAGTTGCCGGTTGTCGAAGGTGACGACATAAAAGGATTCATCCGGCCACATACTTCAACTGCCTCAGACCCGTGCCGGATTACACGTTTGAGGTGTATGTGTGGGGCATGGAGCAAAGGCGAGCCCCATATTCACTTGAGGGACTCTCCACGCTTGCGCGTCAAGGCCGGGACACTCACTACTTCGCTCTTGTTTTTGCGATAGGATTCGATACTCCGAAATCTCAATGAAACCGCCCCAAGCTTAGACCACAAGTACCAGTCCCACAGCCTTCCCATATCCACCAGGCCAGCGTGACGGGGAAACAGCCCAAAGGCTGTTATAGTGGCAGTCGAACTTTTCGATCATGGATAGGGCGAGACGAATGCCGCTGTTGTGGTTGTTGCAGCTATCGGACACAGCGCTGCCAATTGGCGCGCTGAACCATTCGTTTGGACTGGAGACTCTCGTCGCTGAGGAATCGCTTAGCGCGGAGGGGCTTGAAGCATTTCTGTTTGAGTATCTTCATGAAATCGGTTTGTTTGAAATTAATTTCTGCGGCGCGGCTTATCGGTTGGGAACCGGTCGAGATGGCTTTCCGATCGCACAGTGGCTCAATCTGAATATGCAGCTCAGCGCTTTCAAACTTGCTCGGGAAAGCCGCAGCGCGAGCGCGACGTTAGGCCGACGATTCCTGCGATTGGTTAACGGATTGGCTGAGACGCCAATTCTGGGTGCAGCGATACTCGCCTCGCAAGAAACCGAGACCGACATTCATCATTGCGCCGCCTTTGGTCTAGCGGGCGCTGCGTTGGGAATTGAAGAGGAGTCGACGGTGCTGGCATACAGTCATCAATCGCTTGCCAATCTGATCTCGGCATGCCAGCGTTTGCTGCCCCTGGGCCAGACGCAGGCGACGCGGATGTTATGGGAACTGAAACCGGTATTAGCCGAACTGGTGAAGCGCGCCCAGGAAAACGATTTTGACGTGGATCGGGCTGCCTGCTTTGCCCCGCTAGTTGAGGTGGGTTCGATGCGTCATCCCACGCTCCCGACGCGCCTCTTTATTAGTTGACTTAGCTGAATCATGGCTATCCAGTCGAGCACCGAGATAACGACGCACGAGACATCGGCGTTCAGTGGAGCCGAATCGCTCACGCATGGTCCGCGAGTTCACGGTCGATTGCGGTTGCGCTTCGAAGCGCGCGGAGCCGACAACCAAACAATCCTCACGGAGTGTGAGCAACACTTGCCGCTACGGATAGTTCGTGCGTTTCGAGTGGATGACGATGGGGCGTTGGTTCACCTGCACAATCTGTCTGGCGGCGTTTTGGGCGGCGACCGTTTGGATCTGACCGTTGAAGTCGGCCCGCGCGCAAGAGCGCAAGTTACCTCTACAGGCGCCACTCGAATCTATCGCAGTCGGAGGAATGTCGAGCCGGCCCAGCAGAGCCTGCAGATCAGCGTAGGGGACGACGGTCTCGTCGAATATCTCCCTGATCAATTAATCCCATTTGCCGGCTCACGTTATCACCAAGAAACGCGGATCGAGCTTGGCGCAAACTCGGGTCTGTTTTGGTGGGAAACAGTCGCGCCGGGCCGCGAAGCGCGCAACGAAATGTTCGCGTATGACCTACTTCAACTGAAGACATGGATTAGCGTGCTGGGCCAACCGATCGCCATCGAGCTCATGCGAATCGAACCGCCCAGGCGATCGATATGTTCCCTTGCCAGGTTGGGCGCGTACGCGTATTTTTCAACTTTCTATATTTGCCAAGTCGGAATCAAGAGTTCGCGCTGGCTGGAGTTGGAAAGACGACTGCGCGAGTTGGCCGAACAATTGTCACGGCCATCAAAAACAGTTTGGGGTGTCAGCCCGCTCCGCGCGCATGGGGTCGTCGTTCGGGCACTTAGCGTGAGTAGCAGGGAGATAACCAAGCGTTTGCCGGATTTCTGGCGCGTAGCGAAAGCCTTTCTCTACAATCGCGAGGCGGTGTTGCCGCGGAAGGTTTACTGAGGTGTAAGTTAACGCAAACTGTTAGTTCGCCACGCAAGCTGACAGCTTGCGCTGCGGAGCGAGTCGAGATCATGCACCTGACACCGCGCGAACAGGAGAAACTGCTCATCTTCGTTGCCGCTGAAGTCGCACGCAAAAGGCAGACGCGCGGATTGAAGCTCAATCACCCTGAGGCGATCGCCATCATCTCGGCTGAAATATTGGAAGCCGCCCGCGACGGTAAATCGGTTGCGGAGATCATGACGTTCGGAGCTACGATCTTGAAACGCGAAGACGTCATGGACGGCGTCGCCGAGATGATTCACGATGTGCAAGTCGAAGCTACTTTTCCAGACGGTACGAAGCTGGTCACCATCCACGATCCAATCAAGTGAGAAGCTTAAGGGTGGATCTCGTTGTCCGCCCCGTTTGAGTCTGAGATATGCGTCCAGGCGAATACTTCATCGCACCGGGAGAGATCGAAGCGAACGCTGGTCGTCGCGTCGCAACCGTATTGGTGAAAAACTCGGGCGATCGGCCAATTCAGGTCGGCAGCCATTATCACTTTTTTGAAGTTAATCGCGCGCTCGCATTCGATAGGAAAATAGCACGAGGCATGAGACTAAACATTCCGGCCGGCACCGCTGTGCGCTTTGAGCCCGGAGAAGAGAAAGAAGTTACGCTGGTAGACTTCGGTGGTGCGCGGCGGATCTTTGGGCATAACGGATTGATCAACGGTGCCCTTGATGAGGCGATCTAAGATGACGCCCGCGAGTGAGAGCGCACTCCGAATCACTAGATCTTAAGATTTCATGACTCTAAAGATTCCCCGTCGCACTTACGCCGACCTTTATGGCCCCACAACGGGCGACCGGGTGCGGTTGGCTGATACCGAACTCATCGTTGAGGTCGAAAAGGACTTTACTGTTTACGGCGATGAGATCACCTTCGGCGGCGGCAAAGTCATTCGCGACGGCATGGGCCAGAGCAGTGAGGCCAAGCGCGAAGACTCGCCAGGCGCGCTGGATCTCGTCATCACCAACGCGCTGATCATAGATCATTGGGGAATTGTAAAGGGCGACATTGGGATCAAAGACGGCCGCATTGTGAAAGTCGGCAAGGCCGGAAACCCGGATACGATGGACGGAGTCGATCCTGAGCTGGTCGTCGGAGCCGCAACCGAAGTCGTGGCGGGCGAGAACCTCATCGTTACGGCTGGCGCGATCGACAGTCACATCCACTTCATCTCGCCGCAACAAGTCGAAGTCGCGCTCTCGAATGGCATCACGACTATGATCGGTGGTGGCACTGGCCCGGCGACCGGGACTAATGCGACGACCTGCAGCCCGGGTGCCTGGAATATCGCCCGCATGTTGGAAGCTGCCGAGCATTGGCCCATGAACTTTGGTTTCCTGGGCAAGGGGAACGCCGCGACCTTGCCGCCGCTCGCGGAACAGATTGAAGCGGGCGCCTGCGGACTGAAGTTGCACGAGGATTGGGGAACTACACCTGCGGCGATCGACGCTTGTCTAAAAGCGGCCGATCAATACGACGTGCAGGTCGCAATCCACACGGATACGATCAACGAAGCCGGTTTTGTCGAAGACACCATTGCGGCAATCAAAGGGCGCGCGATTCACACATATCACACTGAGGGCGCCGGTGGCGGACACGCTCCCGACATCATTCGCATCGCGGCGTTGCGGCACATTTTGCCCTCTTCAACTAATCCGACGCGACCTTTCACCGTCAACACAATCGCCGAGCACCTGGACATGTTGATGGTCTGTCATCATCTGAATCCGCTCGTGCCCGAAGACGTCGCATTCGCCGAGAGCCGCATCAGGCCCGAGACTATTGCGGCCGAAGACATCCTCCACGATTTGGGTGTATTCAGCATGATTTCGAGCGACTCGCAGGCGATGGGCCGAATTGGCGAAGTGGTCACGCGTACGTGGCAGACCGCGCACAAGATGAAAGTGCAACGCGGCGCTCTGGCGCCCGATTCGCATCGCAGCGACAACTTTCGCGTGAAGCGCTACGTTGCCAAGTACACGATCAATCCCGCGATCACACATGGCATATCCGGACACGTCGGCTCGATTGAAGCAGGCAAGCTCGCCGATCTCGTCTTGTGGAAGCCGGCATTCTTCGGGGTGAAGCCCGAGATGGTCATCAAAGGTGGCTTCATCGCCTGGAGTGTGATGGGCGACAGCAATGCTTCAATACCAACTCCGCAGCCAGTACTATATCGCCCCATGTTCGGCGCCTTTGGTAGAGCTACGCAGTCTACGAGCCTGACATTTGTATCGGCCGCCGCGCTCGAACGCGAGATACCAAAACAGCTCGGACTCGAAAAGACCGCGGTCGCAGTCGCGAACTGCCGCGACATCGGCAAGGCGGATATGATTCACAACGACGCGACGCCCGACATCGAAGTCGATCCGGAAACCTACGAAGTGCGCGCCAACGGCGAGCTGTTGACGTGCGAGCCCGCGAAGGTTTTGCCCATGGCGCAAAGATATTTTTTGTTTTAGGTCGCCCGAACTAACTTTCCACAGATTACGCAGATTAGACAGATTCAAACGATGTACTAAACAAAC
>WNFF01004816.1_pt1 | contig 10997 bp, 5 predicted proteins | sample 5400441 | NCBI WGS metagenome assembly WNFF01 (sample SAMN13153345, study PRJNA577476) | soil metagenome | isolation source: 120 cm saprolite under Douglas fir tree site 2 hole 3 replicate 1 | place: USA:California | collected 2015-04-18
CTTTCCTGTCGTGAATGCCATTCAGCCGACACATCAAGGATACTTTAATACCTTTGTAAGCGAGATCAATGCCGCCGGAACCGCGCTCATTTACTCCACCTACTGGGGTGGGAGCGTCAGCGAAGGCGGTTCCCGCGTGGCCGTGGACCCGGCGGGCAACACCTACGTAGGCGGATACACGTTTTCACCGGATTTTCCCACCGTGAATGCCATCCAGCCCACCTATGCTGGAAACGTGGACGCTTATCTTACGAAGCTCAGCGCCGACGGCCAGAAAGTCTTCTATTCTACATTCCTGGGAGGAAGCGGTTTCGAATACGGCTGGGACGTCGCGGTGGACTCGTCGGGCAATGCCTACATGACCGGGTTCACGCAGTCAACGAACTTTCCTACGGCACATGCTCTCCAGCCAACGAATCACGGCGGTACCGATGCGTTTGTGGCCAAGATCAACGCCAGCGGCAATGCGTTCGTCTACTCCACCTACCTGGGCGGAAGTGACACTGACTTGGGTACTGCCATAGCCGCAGACTCAAGCGGTAACGCATACGTGGGCGGGTACACAAAATCAAAAGACTTTCCTACGGCCAGTGCCATCCAGCCAACGAATCACGGTGGTTTCGATGCGTTTGTGGCCAAGATCAGTGGCGACGGTAGCGCCCTCCTCTATTCCACCTACCTCGGTGGGAAAGCAAACGAAAGCATCTTCGATGCCGGGTATAGGGATCTGGGCATCGCTGTGGATTCGGCGGGCAGTGCCTATGTGGCAGGGACCACAAAATCGACCAACTTCCCGAAAACTCTACTGGCATTTCAGCAGTCGTCGAAAGGAGGTGCGGATGCCTTTGTGGCCAAGATTGCATCACACACATTTGTGAGCGTCTCCCCGCCGAAGCTGGTCTTCACAAGCCAAGTGATTGGCACTACCAGCGTGGCCAAGAAGCTTACCTTGACGAACCAAGGCGCGAGTTCGCTGACGATCAACAAGACCTACATCGTTCGTGCGAGCGCCAGCGATTATGCCAAGATGAACACCTGTCCCCACTCGCTTGCGCCGGGAGGGACTTGCACGATTTTGGTGACATTCACACCTACAGCGAAGGGCAACAGGGCAGGGGTGCTAGCCATCAGTGATTCGGATCCGGCTAGTCCGCAAGCGATTCCGTTGATTGGAGTCGGCACTGTGGTCAGCCGTTCTCCGACAGCATTATCTTTCGGGATGCAGCCGGTAGGCACGACGAGTGCACCCAAGAACGTCACCTTAACGAATGTAGGCAGCACACCCCTGAACTTTACCGGTATCAGTGTTACAGGAACGAATGCCGGGGACTTCTCCCAGACCAACACCTGCGGGACGAGCATCGCGGGTGGGGCCAGTTGCGCCATCACGGTGACGTTCAAGCCTGCGGCCACGGGAACGCGGAGAGCGGCGGTTAGCATCAGCGACGATGGAGGTGGGAGCCCGCAGAAAGTTTTCCTGACTGGTGAAGGATCGTAACTACGAGCACAGAGGCGGGTGGCCGGGGCCTCCGCACCCATCTTACTCTCGAGGGTGCCTCATCCTAACGTCGTGTTGTTCGACGATAGGGTGGGGAAGTTGACTCTGGTTTTGCCTGTCAGTCTCGGGGAGCGAATCGCAACGGGACCGATCTCACTCCGCTCGTGCCTCGAAGGAGTGCATCGAGCTTCTGATGCTTGGCTTCCCAATATTCGGGGCCGGCCTCAATCAGTTCGGCGGAGTCGAGTCCCTCGAGAGCTAGTGCCGTCAGTTCATCCTCAGCACTCTGTTCAGCGCGTACCAGACCTCCAGGTAAGCTTCGACGCTCAGGCCCTCCGCTTGGGCTCGGGCGCGCAACTTGGTTTCCAGTTCAGGATGCATGCTGATGCTCATGCGTGGCCATCGCCCCTTGAGCGAGATTGTAACCCGCCAATTTGCGATGGTCATTGTGTAAGAGCCGTGCTGACACTCCAATCTCGGGCCCGAGCCCGCCAACTCCACGGCTTTCATTGACTTGCCCTTTTCACCAACGTAAGATTTGCCACCAGTGATCGTACAAATATGATCGGACAAACATGATCGGGCGTACCATCTCGCACTACCGCATCGTCGAGAAACTCGGGGGCGGCGGTATGGGCGTGGTCTACAAGGCTGAGGACATCTCGCTCGGCCGATTTGTCGCCCTTAAATTTCTCCCTGACGATGTGGCGCAAGACCCGCAAGCATTGGAACGTTTCCGCCGCGAGGCCCGCGCTGCTTCGGCCCTCAACCATCCCAACATCTGCACCATCCATGAGATCGGACAGGAAGACGGACATCCGTTCCTCGCCATGGAGTTTCTGGACGGCCTGACCCTGAAGCACCGCATCGCCGGGCGTCCGCTGGAAATTGAAGTTCTTCTCCCCATCGCCATCGACATCGCCGACGCGCTCGACGCCGCTCACTCTGCTGGGATCGTGCACCGCGACATCAAGCCGGCCAATATCTTCGTAACCAAGCGCGGACACGCCAAGATTCTCGACTTCGGGCTGGCGAAGATCGCGCCGGCAACCATCTCGTCGAGCAAAATTGCTGCCGCCAACACCATGACCGGCACGATCGACGAACAGCATCTCACCAGTCCCGGCTCCACGCTCGGCACCGTCGCCTACATGTCGCCGGAGCAGGTGCGCGCCAAAGAACTGGATACGCGGAGCGATCTGTTCTCCTTCGGAGCCGTGCTCTACGAAATGGCGACCGGGACATTGCCCTTCCGCGGAGAAAGCTCCGGCGTGATTTCCGAGTCCATCCTGAACCGGACACCTGTTTCTCCCATACGACTGAATCCGGATCTGCCCCCTAAGTTGGAAGACATCATTAATCGTGCGCTGGAAAAAGATCGAGAACTGCGCTATCAGCACGCGTCTGACATGCGTTCCGAGCTGATGCGCCTGAAGCGAGATACAGAAACAGGTCGAGTTGCGGCGGCCAGTTCGGGAACGCTGGCGGCGGCGCACGATAGCGACAGCGGCTCTCGGTCGGTGGTCCAACCGCCGTCGCCAGCATCCGGTTCCTCCCCGGCACTTGCTCCATCTCCGTCATCTTCATCTTCATCAAGCGCGGTGGCCGGCGACAAGGCGATCGCGGCTTCGATACAGAATCGTCCCTACGGGAAAATCGCCGGAGCACTGGCCGCGGCGGTCCTGGTGCTGGCTGCTCTTTTTTGGCTAGTCAAACAGCGCGCCGCGCCCGTTGTGGTTACCGCAGGTCAAAGAACCGTCGCCGTTCTGCCGTTACAAAACCTGGGCTCCGATAAGGATGTGGATTTTCTGCGCCTTGCCTTGGCCGACGAAATCGCAACCGCGCTCAGTTACGTTCGCTCCCTATCCATCCGTCCGTTCGCTACCACAAGCAAGTACGACTCTCCCACCCTCGATTTGCAAGAGGCCGGTCGCGCCATGCACGTGACGGACGTTGTCACCGGGCACTATCTGAAAGAAGGGGACCAGATTCAAATCACGCTGGAAGCCGTGGACGTCGCGGACAACCGTACAGTTTGGCGCGACACCATGACCGTTGCTGCTCCCGACATGATTGCCATGCGGAGCCAGATCACGGCGAAAGTTCGGCAAGGATTGGTACCAGCTCTTGGCGCAGGAACCGATGCAGCGGAATCCGGCACACATCCCAAGAACGAAGAGGCCTACGACATCTACCTGCGCAGTATCTCGCTGCCGCATGATCCTCTTCCTAACAAAGATGCCATCGCTATGTTGGAACGCGCTGTAGGACTGGACCCTACCTACGCGCCCGCATGGGGCGCTCTGGGGCTTCGCTACCATTACGACTCAGCGTATTCCAACGGTGGCGAGGCGATGTTTGAGCGCTCGAATACTGCCTTTGAACGAGCGCTGGCTCTGGACCCAAACCTCATCAGCGCGGCGGGCGCGCTAATCACAAATCGGGTTGAAAGAGGTGAGTTAGGCAAGGCCTACAAAGACGCCAAGGCGCTGGTGGCGCGGCATCCGGAGAATGCCGTGGCCCACTTCGCGTTGGGTTATGTATCGCGCTACGCGGGAATGCTCGAGGAATCCGGGCACGAATGCGACGCCGCCATGGCGCTCGATCCCGGGAATTATCAATTCCGCTCGTGCGCGTTTACCTTCGACCAACTGGGTAACTACGCGCGGGCGATGGATTTCCTTCAGCTCGATGCCGGATCCGCATGGGCACGGTCGAGCGTGACGCGACATTTCCTTCGCGACGGGAAATTGTCGCAAGCGCGGGACTCAGCTCAGAAACCGGGCGACAGCGCGTGGTCCCGCATGATGGTGGCGTGTATCGACGACGCGTCGTCCGCGAATGCGGGCACCTTCGCAAGGGAATATGCGGCCAAAACGTTAGCCGATCCCGACCCCGAAGTCAGCTACTGGGTTGCACACGAGCTCGCCTTCTGCGGGCAAAAAGACATCGCGCTACGGCTGCTCAAGAACTCCATCGCGGGACACTATTGCGCCTACCAGGGCTTGCAGACTGAACCCATGTTCGCGAAGCTGAGAACCTCGCCTGAGTTCACTCAGTTGCTTTCCGCCGCGAAACAGTGCCGGGACGATTTCCTCTCCGAGAGATCGCAAGCCGCACACTGAATTGCCCATCACTAGCTAGCACCCAGGCGCAGGTGAAAGGCTGAATGTTCAATTACTGTAGGAAAAAGCCTCACAGCTTTGATAAGTGCAAGATCTTTCACTTATTCTGGACTATAGTGTAACCCTTTTTCTTCTTCTCTTGCCCAGCCAACTATGATACATTTCCGGACAGTTCTCTTCCCCGTTCTCCGGGTCTGCTTAGCGTCGGAGCCTCTGTTAGAACTTTTCCCATGATGTTGGAGGAAATATGTCAAAGGTGCGTGTCGCCATCATCGTTGTGCTCCTCTCGTTTGCTCCTTGTGCGATCGCTACAACTGCTCAGACCTTTCTATACCTGAACAGTCAGCCTGGTGACTATATTGGCCAAGGAATTCAGCAGACGTTCACGCCGGCTGACGGCCCGTTTGCCGTCCAAACCTATTCCGGTGGAGGCCTGCAGGTTTCCTTTCACACACCTGACTACAGCTCTTGGTGGTACTTGGATTTCGGCCCTCCAACCGGATTGAAGTTTGTCAAAGCAGAATACGAAGGTGCGCAGCGCTTTGCCTTCCACTCGCCAACTAAACCAGGCATGGACGTTTTCGGCGATGGCAGGGGCTGCAACACGAACTTAGGCCGGTTCCTGTTATCGCAATTGACATTTGCACTCGACGGATCGGTTCAAAGTCTGGCCATTGATTTTGAGCAACACTGCGAAGGCGCGATACCGGCTCTCTACGGCTCCGTACGAATCAACTCGACAGTTAGCGCTGTGCCCCGCGTCTCGGTGGGAGACGCTACGGCTCTCAAGGGCAATGTTGGCACGAACGGAGCTACGATCGTCCTCTCGCTCTCCATGCCCAGCACTCAGCCGGTGTCGGTGCAGTACAGCACCTCCGACGGTAGTGCCGTACAAGGCACGGATTATGCGGCGACGACGGCAACGGCGCAGTTCCAGGCCGGCACGACCGCGCAGGCAATCACGATTCCCGTGATCGGGGACCGTTTGGCACGGGGCAACAAAACTTTCCACGTTCTGCTCAGCAACGCAAGCGGTGCGCCCATTGGGTATGGACGAGACAAGGTGAAGATCCTTGATCCCAACGTCTCAATGAAAGTTCTCAGTATGTATGGTCAGCCGGGAGACTACATAAGTCCCGGACTGTTCCTCGCCACCATTGCCGACGGAGTTTTCACTCCATCGCGAAACTACGATAACGGCGTCAGCATTGCGCTCAATGACGGAGATTCATGGGAAACAGACTTCGCCGCGCCCGACAATGTAACATTGACCGCCGGAGACTACGAGAACGCTCAACGTTTCCCCTTCCAGGTTGCCGGTACACCCGGCTTGAGTGTCGACGGTGCGGGCCGCGGTTGCAATACATTGACCGGTCGCTTCGTCGTAAATAAAGCCAGTTACACCTTGACAGGCGCGGTGCAGCAGTTCTCGGCTGATTTCGAACAGCACTGCGAAGGCGCAGCCGCCGGTCTATTTGGCTCAATTCGCATTAATTCCAAGCTGACCCAACTGTCGGTCAGCGATGCCGTCATCGACCCTGTTAATTCGACCGCAAGCTTTACCGTGACTCTGAATCCTGCCAGCGCCAAGTCTGTCTCGGTGAATTTTGTCACGGCAGACGGAACTGCAGTTGCGGGCATCGATTACGTCGCCACATCCCAGACCGTCGCCTTCGCTCCCGGGCAAGTGCAGCAGACGGTTGCTGTTCCACTCCTGACGTTGCAAGGTGGAACGAAGCGGTTCTACGGTCAGCTCACCGCTCCTGGCGGCGCGCCCGTTTGGATCAGCCAGGGAATAGCAACTTTCTAAATAGGGTGAGATCTTCGGAGTATGAGCGCAGCACTGCTTGTGCAGCTACGCGCTTGGCTTGGAGACTCCGCCCGCACTCGTCATCTTGACGCATAGCCGGTGTCAATAGCCTGCTAAGCTTCGGTGGAGGTTAGTGTCCAAGCACTCCCGCCGCCCAAGCCAGTACCGCGATTCCTATCACAATCCGATACATCGCAAACGGGGCAAACCCGCGCTTGCGCACCCAGGCCATGAACCAGGCGACGGCTCCGTAGGCGACGATGAAGGAGACGACGAAGCCGATGGCGAGGATGACCCATTGGTGAGAGGTGATTTGGGCGACGCCGATGGGATTTTCATCTTTGCCGCGGAGCGAGTTCAAGAGCGTGTACAGCGTGGCCACCGTCATAGTTGGGATGGAGAGGAAGAAGGAGAACTCAAGCGCGGCGGCTCGGGACATTCCCATCAGTTGTCCGGCGGCGAGGCACAGCTGAATTCGCAGAGTTGCTCTCCGCGGCCAAACAGTGCCGAGACAATTTCCTCGGCGAGAGATCGCACACACTGAATTGCTCTGAGCACGCCCCGCGCAAGAGGAAGGCACCGACCCTCGTCGGTCGCCGTAGTGGCTATTTGGCTGGAGCAGATTCCTCCAGCCCCCGGTGCTTCAGCATTGCCTTCGCACTGGGTGGTGCGCCGCGCCAGTTCTCGTACATTTTGGCGAGGTCCTCGGTATTTCCCCGAGAGAGGACCATCTGGCGAAAGCGATCGCCGTTGGCACGGGTAAGTCCGCCGTGTTCGTCGAACCACTGGTAGCCATCGTCCGCGAGCATCTCGGTCCACAGGTAGGCGTAGTAGCCGGCGCTGTATCCGCTCTCCCAGATGTGGCTGAAGTAAGTGGAGCGATAGCGTGGAGGCACGTAACTCACGTCGAGGTGGGTCTTCTCGAGCGCCTGCTTCTCGAACTCGTCGGGGTTCTGGAGCGGGCCGCCGGGCGGAAGGAAGTGCCACTGCATGTCGAGTTCGGCCGCAGCCAGGAGTTCGGTCATGTCGTAGCCCTTGTTGAAAGTTTCGGCTTTCCTGATCCGCGCGGCGAGTTCTTGCGGCATGGGCTCGCCGGTCTTGTAGTGCTTCGCGTAATGAGCAAAGATCGCGGGATAAGTGGCCCAGTGCTCGTTGAACTGAGACGGGAATTCGACGAAGTCGCGAGCGGTTGAGGTACCGGCGAGGGTCGGGTACTCGGCATTGGAGAACATGCCATGCAGGGCATGTCCAAACTCATGGAACATGGTAACGACGTCGGTGAAGCTGATCAGGGCGGGTTCGCCCGCGGCCGGCTTGGGCAGGTTGGCAACGTTGTATACGACAGGGGAGGTTCCAAGAAGCCGCGACTGGCCGACGAATTCGGACATCCAGGCTCCGCCGTTCTTGTTGTCGCGCTTGAAGTAATCGCAGTAGAAAAGGGCAAGGTGCTTGCCATCGGCGTCGAAGACTTCAAAGACCCGTACATCGGGGTGGTAAACGGGAATGTCGTGCCGTTCTTTGAAGGTGATTCCGTAAAGCTGATTTGCGGCGTAGAAGACGCCGTTCTGCAGCACGTTGTCGATTTCGAAATAGGGTTTTACTTGAGCATCATCGATGTCGTAGCGAGCCTTGCGGACCTGCTCGGCGTAGAAGTTCCAATCGTAGGCCTGGACCTGGAAGCCACCCTTCTGAACCTCGATGACGGCCTGGATGTCTTTAGCCTCGCCAGCGGCCTTGGCAGTTGCGGCGGGAACGATGGCATCCATGAACTGCAATGCGGCTTCGGGTTTCTTAGCCATCTGGTCCTCAAGCTTCCACGCGGCGAAACTCGGAAAGCCGAGGAGTTTGGCTTTCTGCGCGCGGAGTTGGGCGAGATGGGCGATGGTGTCGCGAGTGTCGTTGGCGTCGCCGCGCTCGGCGCGGTTCCAGGAACGTTCGAAGATGGCCTGACGCGTCGTGCGATCACTGAGTGAAACAAGGTCGGGCTGCTGGGTGGTGTTCTGGAGCGGAATTACGAAGCCTTCGACCTTGCGGTCTTTGGCGGCCTGCGCAGCGGCCGCGATGCGAGCGTCGGAGAGGCCGGCGAGCGCAGCCTTGTCGGTGGTCACGAAGGCGCCGTCTTTCGTGGCGGCCAGGAGTTTGGTGTTGAATGCATTCGAGAGTGAGGAGATTTCTTCGTTGAGCTTTCTAAGTTCAGTCTTATCGGCTTCGGAAAGGTTGGCGCCGGCGTGAACGAACTGGTCGGAGGTGTGCTCCAACAAGCGAAGCGATTCGGGGTCGAGCTTGAGCGCGTTCCTTTGCTTGTAGATCGCGGCTACGCGGGCGAAGAGTTTCGTGTTCAGGTAGATGAAGTCCTGGTGCGCGGCGAGTTTCGGGGCCTCAGTGGTTTTGACGTTCTGAAGAGTGGGGTTGGTGTTCGCGCCAGTGACTCCGTCGAAGGCGGCGTTGGCACGGTTGAACAACAAGCCGCTTTTTTCCATGGCCACGATGGTGTTGTCGAAGGTGGGGCCATCGGGATTGTCGGCGATGGCCTGGATTTCGGCTTGCTGCTGCGCCATGCCGGCTTCAATCGCGGGCTGGTAGTCTTCATCCTTAATCTTGTCGAAAGGCGGCGCTTGGAAGGGCAGCGTGCTAGGCGCATAGAACGGGTTTGAGGGACCGAAATCGGCGCTTGCGGCGAGTGCGGGATTGATGGAGCCGAGGGTCAGGGTTCCGGCAGCGATCAGGTTGCTCATGAATAGCACCATTGTCTTTCTAGTGTGGGGTCGAGTAGAGAGCATCATGGTTATGGAAATCCTCTTTTGCCTGATTGTAACGGGGCGAAAGGAATCAGGGGAAAGGGGCGTGAACGGAGCGGCATCTCGCGTTGCTAGCCGCTCACAAGAAACCTTTTACCTGGCCAGTATTTACTCGGCACCATTTTCGGCACGTTATTAGGGACGATGTCCCACCATATTGTTCTGCTCGCATACGAGATTAGCGTCCCAGCATTCCCGCTGCCCAAGCCAGCACCGCGACCCCAATCACAATCCGATACATCGCGAACGGCGCAAACCCGCGCTTGCGGACCCAGGCCATGAACCAGGCGACGGCTCCATAGGCGACGATGAAGGAGACAACGAAGCCGATCGCGAGGATGACCCACTGGTGAGAGGTGATTTCGGCGACGCCGATGGGATTTTCATCTTTGCCGCGAAGCGACTTGAAGAGCGTGTAGAGTGTGGCCACCGCCATGGTTGGCATGGAGAGGAAAAAAGAAAATTCAAGCGCTGCGGCGCGCGACATTCCCATCAGTTGCCCTGCGGCAATCGTGGACATGGAGCGCGAGGTGCCGGGGAAAACAGCGGAGAGAATCTGGCAGGCGCCGATCCAGATCGCCTGGCCGCCGTGGATGTCGTCCATCTTCCACGTGTGAATTGGTGAACCAGGCACTCCCGGCCCGGCTTTTTCCCAGGGAGCCTTCATGGCATCGATAACCCACATGACGACGCCGCCGATCAGTAGCGCTGCGCCCATCACGTAGAGGCTCTCCAGGTTCTTCCCGATCACCTTCGTCAGCAGAAAAGACGGGATCGCGGTGACGACGAACGCGATCATGACCAGGCTGAGCGGATGCGTCAGCACGGTGCAGTCTTTTTTCTCGCCTTCGGGAAAGGTCGAGAGCAGCTTAGCGATGTGGCTCCGGAAGTAGATTGGCAGCACCAGGATCGCGCCGAGCTGGATGACAATCGAGTACATCTTCCAATAGCCGCTGGAGAGTGGTACATGCATTAGTTGTTCGGCAATGCGAAGATGTGCGGTGGAACTGACGGGCAGGAACTCGGTGAGGCCTTCGACAATTCCGAGCAGCACGGATAAAAGATAGTCGCTCAAGTATTCTCCCCAAGAACGTAATGTAGAGGCGCGGCTTGCCGCGTCTCACGCCGCAGACGGGGCAAGCCCCGTCTCTACGGGAATTTATTGTCCAGTCCCGACTGGTTCCGCATAGCGCCGGAAGAAGCTGTCTGGCTTCCACTGCGGGCGATGTTCGCCATTGGCGATGTTAATCAGCAAAGCCCTGACAATCTCTTCGTATTTCGCTGCCGAGGCCAGGTCCACAGGTTGGTCCACGTCGTCCGAGGGCGCGTGATAGCGCTGGGTCAGCCAGTCTTTGAAAATCTTCACCTCGGGCGAGCCGGGCTCGGGAGCAACGCTCATGATCACCGAGGGCACACCGTGGCGAATGAAGTTGTACTGATCGCTGCGGACGAAAAGATTGCGCAGCGGCTCGGGGTCGGGCTGAACTCTTACTCCCAGCGATTGCGCGATCTCGCGTGTGCGATCGCCCAGATCGGAGTCGTCAAGGCCGAGCACAGTAAGCAGCTTCAGGGGCACGATGGGCAGAAACATATCGACGTTGACGTCGGCGACAATCGACTTTGGCGTGACCGTGGGATGCGCGGCGAAATACTTCGAGCCGAGCAGGCCCTTTTCTTCTCCGGTCACTAAAACCAAGAGGATTGACCTGCGCAGTTTTTCCGGATTCTTCTTGAAGCTGGCCGCCATGTCCAGGAGCAGGGCGCTG
>WNFF01004817.1_pt1 | contig 10997 bp, 9 predicted proteins | sample 5400441 | NCBI WGS metagenome assembly WNFF01 (sample SAMN13153345, study PRJNA577476) | soil metagenome | isolation source: 120 cm saprolite under Douglas fir tree site 2 hole 3 replicate 1 | place: USA:California | collected 2015-04-18
CACGCCACCGCCCCATACGCCACGATGAACGACACCACGAACCCGATCGCCAGCACCACCCAGCCGTGCGGATCAATATGCGTGACTCCAATCGCATTCTCACCCTTGCCTCGCAAAGACTTCAGCAGGTCGTACGCCGTCGCCACCACCATCGTCGGGATAGACAGGAAAAAAGAAAACTCCAGCGCCGACGCCCTCGACATCCCGGCGATTTGCCCTGCCGCGATTGTGGACATCGATCGCGATGTCCCTGGAAACACCGCCGAAAGGATTTGGCAAGCCCCAATCCAGATTGCCTGCCCCAGACTCATGTCCTCCATGTGCCAGGTGTGAATGCGCGTTCCCGTCGCGCCTAGTCCCGCCCCCTCCGATTTTGCATTCATCTCATCCACAATCCACATCACAATCCCGCCAATCAACAGCGAGCTACCCATGATGTACAAGCTTTCGAGATGCTTTCCGATGGCCTTAGTCAGCAGGAACGCTGGTACCGCCGTCACCACAAACGCGACGCACACCAAACCCAGTGGATGCGTCAAAATCGTCCGGTCGCCGCGCTCGCCCTTCGGAAATGTGGAAAACAACTTCGCGATGCGTTCACGAAAATAAACTGGCAAACACAGGATCGCTCCCAGCTGAATCACGATGCTGTACATTTTCCAATAGCCATTCGCGAGGTCGATATGGAATAGCGCTTCACTGATCCGCAAATGCGCTGTCGAGCTCACCGGCAAAAACTCCGTCAGTCCTTCTACGATGCCCAGCAGCACGGACAACAAGTAGTCGCTCAAACGTTTTCTCCTCGATGTTTTCCTGTTTTCCCCGCGCCCGTCAGAAGTTTCCGCATTTCGTACGCGTCGATGCTCCGCAGATAATACCGTTTCAGAGTCGCCTCGATACGATAGCCATGCCGCTGCCAGAACGCAACGCCCGCTTCATTGTTGATTGCTGTTTCGAGCAAAACCGTTCGAACGCCGCGCAGCGCCAGGTTCCTCTCGCTCTCCGCCAGCAGCGCCGTTCCCACTCCCTGCCGCCGGTAGGTATCCGCCACGTCCAGTGTAATCACGTGCGCCAGCGGCGGATTTTCCTCCGTCAAGACAAATCCCACAATCTTCCCGTCATCCTCCGCCACCGTTCCGTCCGCCGAGGGCAGCTTCAGAAAATAGCGCAGCATCGTCTTTGAATAAGAAATTCCCGGAGGAAAGCAAGCCTGGTCCAGCCGCAGTAGGGCAGCAAAATCCCGGGGTTCATGGGCGCGCAGCGTGACCGGCATGGCGCGATTGTAGGCTGAACTATCTCCGCTAAACAACGCCGCTGCATCACTGCGCCACGGCAGGCATCTTCAAGCCGAGTGCTTTGACCGTAATCGCATCAGGAACGGCCGGCCGGCCGTCTTGTTTCGTCACCACTGCAAACCCGCCGCTGTAATCCCACATCGTCCACCCGATCCCATACTTCTCCAGCATCGTTCGAACGTCACTAATCCACGCCGCGCGGTCCTGCGGATTCGCCGCTTTGCGATATACGCCAAACTCGTTGCAAGTCACCGGCGCGTTCCACCGCTTCGCCCACGCCGCCACCTGTCCGATCTCTCCATCCACCCGCGCCGCGTTCCACCGATCCAGTCCATAGTGGATCGCCTGCAAGCGGTTCACCGCATCCGGGATCAGCGCCGCAGCCGCTTGCACATTTTCGGGCGTCGATGGATACGGCAACTCCTTCAAGTAATGCACGTAGTTCGTGCTCCACGTCGCCCCCTGGTGCGTAAAAATGTGCGGCTCGTAAAAATGAAAATTGTAAATGACGTTCGAATCCCGCAGCGGATCGAAAAACAGCAGTTCGCTCTCCGAAGACCAGTACGCCCCCGCCACAATAATCGTATGCTGCGGCGCTCCTTCGCGAATCGCCACCGTCAGCTTCGCCTGCACGCCCTGCCAGCGAAACCGGTCGTGAAATTCCGGTTCATTCAAAATTTCAAACGCAACCATGTCGGGATTCGTACCTGCGAAGTGCCGCGCCAGCGCCCGCCAATAGTCCGCGAACTGTTCTACAAAACCATCGTCAGTCGCCAGCTTCAGTTTGAAATCACTCTCCGGATGAACGTCAATGATGACCGCCAGCCCCTGACCGAGGATCATCTCTACGGCGCGATCGAGGTACCCCAGATACTCCTCCGGAATGCGGTCCGCCTGCCCCCGGCGGAACATCGGCTGCGGGTTCACGCTCAGCCGGACGTGGTCAAATCCCATGGCCTTGATCAGCGCAATGTCCTGCGCCGTCGTCCAGCCTTCAAAATGTTCCTTGGTGTACCCCTTCGCGTCATAAACCTGCGCAAACCACTCGCTCAAATTGATCCCACGCTGCAAATGCGCCGCGTGCCGTCGCGCCGCGGCCGAATCCGGATTGGTCTGTCCATAAATCGCAGCCCCGGCAAAAAAGAACGCCGCAAGAAAGAAAATGATTGCCCCGCAAAAAGTCGGGGCACCCGCCCTGGCGGGTGCCCCTGTTCCCATTCGAATTGTCTCGTTCATAGTTTGATGGTAACGGTCTTTACTTCGGTGTAATTCGCCAGTCCGTATTCGCCCAGTTCGCGCCCGATTCCCGATTGTTTGAACCCGCCGAACGGCGCTCCCGCGTCGAACACGTCATAGCAATTCACCCACACCGTGCCCGCTCGCACGCTATCGGCAATCGCATGCGCCTTGCTGATGTCCTTCGTCCAAACGGCCGCCGCCAGTCCATATAACGACTTGTTCGCCCGTTCCACCACTTCGTCCAGGTCCTTGAACTTCAAAATGGACATGACCGGCCCGAAGATCTCTTCCTTCGCGATCGTCATGTTGTCCTGCACGTCGGAAAAAATGGTCGGCTCAATAAAATATCCCCTGTCGCCAACCCGGTTTCCGCCGGTCGAAAGCGTCGCCTTCTCTCGTTTGCCGGAGTCAATGTAACTCATCACCTTGTTAAATTGATCTTGGTCCACCTGCGGCCCCTGCTCCGTCTTCGTGTCAAACGGGCTGCCGACAGTCCTCTTCTTCGCGCGCGCCACGCTGCGCTCCACGAACTCGTCATAAGCCTTCTCTTCCACGTACAACCGCGACCCCGCGCAGCAGCACTGCCCTTGATTGAAGAACAGCGCAAAGTGCGCTCCCTCAATCGCCTCATCCATATCCGCATCCGCGAACACGATGTTCGGGCTCTTTCCACCCAACTCCAGTGTCACGCGCTTCAGGTTCGTCTCCGCGGCGTTCTTCATGATCAAGTGTCCCACTTCGGTTGATCCTGTAAACGCCACTTTGTCCACGTCCATGTGCCGCGCGATCGCCGCGCCAGCCGTTGGCCCGTATCCGGGCAGCAAATTCACCACCCCATCGGGGAACCCTGCCTCCAGCATCAACTCACCCACGCGCAGCGCCGTCAGCGGCGTCTGTTCCGCCGGTTTCATCACCACCGTGCAACCCGTGGCCAGCGCCGGCCCCAGCTTCCAGGCCTGCATCAGCAGCGGAAAATTCCACGGAATAATCTGCCCCACTACGCCCACCGGCTCATGCTTTGTGTAGCAGAAGTAGTTGCCGCTAACGGGAATCGTCTTTCCATGATTCTTGTCCGCCCATCCGGCGTAGTACCGGTAGCAAGCGATGGTCAGCGGCAAATCCGCCGCTCGCGCCACGTGCGCTGGCTTCCCATTGTCCAGCGCCTCGAGTTGCGCCAGTTCATCCGCGTGTTTTTCGATCAAATCGGCGAGCTTGTTCATCAAAACGCCGCGCTGCGCAGCGCTCATCTTCCTCCACGGGCCTTTGTCAAACGCCGCTCGCGCCGCCGCCACTGCCTTGTCCACGTCCGCCGCGTCCGCCTCCGCCACCTGCGTAATCACTTCGCCCGTGGACGGATTAATCGTCGGAAATTTCTTCCCCGATACGCTGTCCACCCACTTCCCATTGATCAGTAATTTTGTCGGTCCAATCTTCACGTCCGGTTGCATCGTCGCAATTGCCGTTGCCATCGTTTCCTCCTCATTGTGCGTTTGTGCGCCTCTTTGTAGTGGCCGGTCTTTAGACCGGTGATTTTCCCAAGAGGTGGGTGCAGGGCAAGACCCCTCAAGCCCCGCGTGCCGCAAACGTCCTGCGACGGAGAAGCCTATACCCCTGAGCACTCCGAGGCAAGCCGGTTTGCTCCTCGTAGCGGCGGCCTTCAGGCCAGCGTCTTTAAGCTCTTGCAGCAGCGAGCGAGTTTATCTCGCCATCTTCTTTCTGTTCCGGATCCCTGTCCACATACAGCCTTCGGACGCGGTACTAAGGGGAATACCTTAGACGGAATAGGGGTAAACACCCGATTCCGATCCTCAGGACCCTGATGCACCATGCCCCCACATTCGGGACAGCGGGTCGCCTCCGTGCCCAGGCCCCTACCTCAGATACCCCGATCCATTTACCTGGCGCGGAGGCGGCCCGACCTCACCCAAACAGTCTCCTTCTGTTGCGACCTGCCGAGGGATCTCGCCGCCGTTCTTGCTCCGCCTGCGCGAAATCCCTTAACAGTGCCCGCCGTATCTCAAGCTAAACTCCCACAAGGAGGACCCATGCCCTCAACCCGCAACCCCGGCAGAGTCGCCGGCCTCTGGTACCTGCTCCTCGTCTTCGGCGGCCCCATCCGCCTCATCTACATTCCCAGCAAGCTCTTTGTGCACGGCAACGCCGCCGCCACGGCCAGCAACATCGCCTCTCACGAGTGGCTTTTCCGTTTCGGCATCGTCAGCAACCTGCTCAACGCGGTCATCTTGATCTTCCTCACCCTGGCTCTTTACCGCTTGTTCAAAGGAGTGGACCTGAGCCTCGCGGTGCTGATGGTCATCCTCGGCGGCGTGATGCCGGCCCTCCTCGACTTCGTCGGTGTGGTGTACGACGCTGCCGCCCTGACGCTCGTGCGCGGAGCCGATTTCCTGTCCGTATTCGACAAGCCGCAGCGCGACGCCCTTGCCATGCTCTTCCTCCGCCTGGGCGACCATCAGAACACCGCTGCTGAGATACTTTGGGGCCTATGGCTTATCCCCTTGGCGATCCTCACCTACAGGTCGCGCTTCCTGCCCCGCTTCCTGGGCGTCTGGCTCGCCATCAACGGCTTCGCCTATGTGATCCTTAGCCTTGTGGGCGAACTGCTGCCACAATACCAAAACAGCGCCTTTCTCTACTCTCAGCCCGCCCTCTTCGCGGAAGTAGCCTTCATGCTCTGGCTCGTCATTAAGGGCGCCAGCCCGCCAGCCGCTGCCGCCTAATCGTCCCCGGCCGCTTAGATTGCCTTTTGTAGTGGCCGGTCATTCGCGTTCTATGCGTCCCGGTTTCGACCGGAAGGACCGGAGATGTGGACCCTTACCCCGAACAGGCGGCTATGGACTCTCGGAGGGAGCAACAGAGGGATCAGGCTGAATGTTTTTGGCCGGCCTCGTCACATAGGCCGCCAGCAGCAGGCTCGAAAGCAATAGCAGCGCCGCAAGATAATACGGGGCGCCAGGAAAGTTTAGGCCAAACCGCGGCGATATCGCCACGGCAAAAATCTGCGTGAACAGAACCGGTCCTATCATCCCCGTGATCGCGCGCAACGAGTTGATCGCTCCTTGTAACTTGCCCTGCGACGAGGGATCGACATGTCGCGCCATCAGCGACTGCACCGCGGGAGCGGCGATCCCCCACAATGCAATGAACGGAATAACGGCAAGAATCATCCACCCGCGCGCTGCCAGCGCGAACCCCGCAAATCCAAGTGTCCCGAAGAACAAGCCGGACAACAGGCTTCGCCGCTCGCCAAAGCGCTTCACAAAGGGACCGACCAGCACGCCCGACACAAGCGCAGCGCAGACGCCCACCACGGCGAGCGAAAGGCCAACGTCGCGGCGGTTCCAAGCGTAGCGATACTCGGTATAAAGGGCCCACATAGAAGGAAGCGAGTTGTGTGCGAGGTAATAAAGTGTGACTACCACCGAAAGTCCCGCAAGCTCCGCATGGGATCGCAACAGTGTAAGCGCCCCCATCGGATTCGCCATGTGCCAGGCTGACTTGGCGCGCCGCTCCGGTGGCAGAGATTCCGGCAACACGAAATAGCCGTACAGCGCGTTGCCAAGGCTCAGCACCGCTGCGGCCCAGAAAGGAAAACGCAAATTCATGTTCCCGAGCCAGCCCCCCACCGCCGGGCCAATCACGAACCCCAGTCCAAACGCCGCGCTGATTAGCCCAAACGGTTTCGCGCGTTCCTCTGGTTTTGTAACGTCGGTGACGTAGGCAAACGCCGCCGCCACATTCGATGTCGTAATGCCGGAAATGATCCGACCAACAAGCAGCCACCGCAGCGAAGGCGCAAGCGCCATAAAAACGTAGTCAATGCTCAGTCCGAAGCAAGAAATAAGAATGACCGGGCGCCGCCCGAACCGGTCCGACCAGGCTCCGAGAATCGGCGAAAAAATAAATTGCATGGTGGCCCAGGCAAGTCCGAAATAGCCGGTAATGCTCGAAGCGCGCGCGAAGTCGCCGCCCTCGAACTGGCGGATAAGATCAGGCAGCACCGGCGCAATAATCCCGAACGCCAGAAAATCAAAAGCCACCATGATCAGGATGAAAGTGAATGCGGCTCCGCCAACGCTCGGCGCGGGAGTAGTGGTCGGTTCGCCCATGCGGAACTCGTCCGGTCAGACTTCGAGAATCACGGGAAGAATCAGCGGCCGCTTGGAGGTCTGCTTGTTGATGTAGCGCTTCAAGTCCACGCGAATTTTTTCTTTGATGACGCCCCAGTCGGATTTTTCTTCCGCGTTCGATTCTTCCACCGTCTTCATGATCACCAGCCGCGCTCCGGCGATCAGTTCCTGCCCGTTGTCGCTCATCAATCCCCGGCTCACGATTTCCGGATGCGATTCCATCTTTCCGGTGTGCTTGTCGATCGCGATGATCGGCACCACGATGCCGTCTTCGGAAAGGTGCTTGCGGTCGCGAATCACCACTTCTTCAATCTCTTCGAGCGAGCCCGAATCCACGCAAACACGCCCCGCCGTCACCGGCTCCAGCCGCCGCGCCCCATCCTCCGTAAATTCGATCGGCCGCCCGTCTTCCACAAGCAAAATCTCATTCGATACGCATCCCAGCTGATGAGCCAGCGCCGCGTGCCGGAACAGATGCCGGTACTCCCCGTGTACCGGAATAAAATATTTCGGTTTCACGAGTTGCAGCAAAAGTTTTTGTTCTTCCTGGCTGGCGTGCCCGGAAACGTGAATGGTCCCCGCCGAATTGTCGTAATACACGAGAGCCCGCCGCCGGAACATGTGATCCAGCATCCGGAAAATCGATTTCTCATTTCCAGGAATAATGCGCGCGGAAAGAATCACACTGTCGTTTTCATCCACGGAAACGAAGCGGTGATTGTCCACCGCGATCCGCGAAAGCGATGACATCGGCTCTGCCTGGCTCCCGCTCGCCAGAATAATGATCCTCTTCGGATCGAACCCGCGAATGTCCTGCGGCCGCACCACCATCCCATCCGGAATGCGCAGCAGTTCCAGCGAGTGCGCAATCTCCACGTTGTCCACCATGCTGCGCCCGACGAACGCCACCTTGCGGCTCACGCGCGAAGCGATGTCTATGATCTGCTGGATGCGGTGAATGGACGAAGCGAAGCACGACAAAATCACCCGCCGCGGCGCCGACCGGCACAATTCTTCAATCCGCGGGACAATGGCCCGCTCCGACGGCGTGAACCCGGGGCGCTCCACATTCGTCGAATCGCTGAACAGCGCCAGCACTCCCTCCGTTCCGTACTTTGCGAAGGAGTGCAAATCAAATGGCGCGCCCCCCACCGGAGTCTGATCGATCTTGAAATCCCCCGTGTGAATCACCACTCCGAGGGGAGTGCGAATCGCCAGCGCCACGCAATCCACCGTGCTGTGCGTCACGGAAATAAATTCAACTTCAAACGGCCCGATCTCCACCAGCCGCCCGGGAATCACTTCGCGCAGCGTCGTCGAATCCAGCAGCCCTGCTTCGTCCAGGCGTTTCTTCACCAGCGCCAGAGTGAATCGCGTCCCGTACACCGGCACATTCAAATCCCTCAAGATATACGGCAGCGCGCCGATGTGATCTTCATGGCCGTGCGTCAGCACGATCGCGCGAACTTGCGCGCGATTCTGTTTCAGATAAGTTATGTCGGGAATGACCAGGTCCACGCCGAGCAATTCGGATTCCGGAAACATCATGCCCGCGTCAATGACGATGATGTCGTCACCGAGCCGCAGCGCCATCATGTTCATGCCAAATTCGCCGAGACCACCCAGGGGAATTGCAATGAGGGATTGCGAGGTCTTGCTCAATGCCGCGTCAACTCCGGGACGCAAACGAGAATCGTATCACAGGACGATAGCCGGCCATGTCCCGAGCGCACGGATGCACGAGGTTGCGGAATGCGAATGGCTCAGCGGTCCGAACTGAAGAGATGCGCGATGGAAACGAGAATCACGGCGCCCAGCGTTGCGGCCGCGAGGGAGTAAAGAAATCCGCCGCCGAAAATTCCCAGCTTCACAAAAACCCAGCCGCCGATGTAGGAGCCGATCAGTCCCAAAATAATGTCCGTGATGCAGCCGTAGCCGCGGCCGCGCGCCAGTTTCCCCGCGAGCCATCCGGCCACGAGACCGAGGAGAAGCCAGGAGACGAAGTTGTGCGATTGAAACCAGACTTGCACCGAACGTTGCGTGATTTCTTGCGAAGCAAACATGAAACCTCCTGCGGGAACAAGGATTGTAGCTGAATCAGTACGCAACGGGTAGGAAACGACAAAGGGCCGGGCTACCGGGAAGCGGGTTGCTGCTGGGTCATGCAGTGGAGGGTGCCGAGTCCAAGGACGAGGTCGCGGCAGGCAATGCCGGCTACTTCGCGGCCGGGGAACAGACTTGCAAGAATGTTTAGAGCGACGCGATCGTTCGAATCGTTGAAGGTGGGAACAATCACGATTTTGTTGGCGATGTAAAAATTGGCGTAGCTCGCAGGTAAGCGCTGACCGTCGAAATAGACGGGCTTGGGCATCGGAAGGATTTCCACCCGAAGGGGCCGGCCATCTTGATCCTTCATCGTTTTCAGCAACGCCAGATTTTCCTGGAGTGGCGCATAGTTTCTGTCGTTCGAATCTTCCTCCACGATCGTGACTACCGTTGAAGGATTCACGAAGCGCGTCAAGTCGTCCACGTGGCCGTGCGTGTCGTCGCCGGCGATTCCGTTTTTCAGCCACAGCACATTGGTGACGCCGAAGTATTCGCGGAAGACCTGCGCGTAATCTTCTTTGGTAAATCCGGGATTTCTTTCCTGCACTTTGCTCAGCAGGCATTCCTCGGTGGTGAGCAGCGATCCGCGGCCGTTGACGTCAATGCTGCCGCCTTCGAGGACGACGCGGCAGCCCTTGTGTTGCGGCTGCCAGACGCGGTGTCTTAGTTTTTGATTGGCCTTGGTGACGACGGCGGCGTCTTTTTTGTGGTTCGGATATTTGGCCCAACCATTGAAGACGAAATGGTTGTAGGCGACTTCACCGGACTCGTTTCGAACGCAGATGGGGCCGGAGTCGCGCATCCAGCCGCGATCGGTTGGCACGCGGAAGAAATCGACGACATCGAGACTAGCGCCGGATTTCTTCAGGATGGTTCGAACGCGGGATTCGGTGGCGCGGTTCTCAACGAGAAGATAGACGCGCTCGACCGGCGACAAGCGGCGGACGATTTCAGCAAAGGCCCACGGTATGGGCGCAAATTTTCCGGGCCAGTCGGTTAGTTCGTGAGGCCAGCCAAGCCACGTGGCTTCGTGGGGTTCCCATTCGGCGGGCATTCGAAAGCCCTGGGCATGCGGCGTTTTGATTTGTACGGGCAGCTTCATTGGGAAAGAGAATTTAACACTCCGACCCGGTCGGGGTAAACGCCGGTCACGGAGGACAGATAGTGCACAGAGGACACAGAGAAGAAAAAAAACGGCGAGAGCAAGAAACGCATAGGGAAGAGCAAGTTATTTGTCGCCGAGCCAGCGATTGAGGATGGGTTGATAGGCATCAATGCGGCGGTCGCGGAGGAAGGGCCAGTTGCGGCGGGTCTCTTCGCTCTTAGCGGGATCGCATTCGACGATGAGGATTTCCTCTTTGTCGCTCGAGGCTTCGGAAACGATTTGGCCGAAAGGGTCGGCGACGAAGGAATTGCCCCAAAAATCGAGGCCAGGGTCGCCTTTTTCCGGTTTGCCTTCGAAGCCGACGCGATTGATCACGGCGGCGTAAACACCATTGGCGATGGCGTGGCCGCGCTGAATGGTTTTCCAGGCGTCGAGCTGGGCGGCGCCGAATTGCGCTTTTTCATGCGGATGCCAGCCGATGCTGGTGGGATAGAAAATCACTTGCGCGCCACTGAGAGCGGTGAGGCGCGAGCCCTCGGGGTACCACTGGTCCCAGCAAATCTGTACGCCGATTCGCGCGTACATTGTGTCGAAATTCGGGAAACCGAGATCGCCGGGCGTGAAGTAAAACTTTTCGTAATAGAGCGGGTCGTCGGGGATGTGCATCTTGCGATATTTTCCAAGGAACGATCCGTCGGCATCGAGCACGGCGCAGGAATTGTGATAAACACCGGGAGCGCGGCGTTCGAATAGAGAGACGACGAGCGCGACGTTTCTTTCTTTGGCAATTTTTGCGAGTTTTTCAGTCGTAGGGCCTGGGACCGCTTCGGCGAGATTGAACAGATCGGCGTCCTCGGTGCGGCAAAAGTATTCGCCGTGAAAAAGTTCGTGGAGAGAAATGATTTGGGCCCCGCGGGCGGCGGCTTCGCGGATCTTTTCGATCGCTTTCGCGAGATTCTCTTCCGCGTTCTTCGTACATTTCATCTGCACGAGCCCGATGGTAAATTTGTCAGCCATGAAAATCAGTTTAGCATGAGCAGGAAAGAAAATATTCGCGCTCGTTTTGTAGTATCTTTTGCAGAGCGTTTATAATATCAATCAGCA
>WNFF01007447.1_pt1 | contig 10996 bp, 9 predicted proteins | sample 5400441 | NCBI WGS metagenome assembly WNFF01 (sample SAMN13153345, study PRJNA577476) | soil metagenome | isolation source: 120 cm saprolite under Douglas fir tree site 2 hole 3 replicate 1 | place: USA:California | collected 2015-04-18
CCGCTGAAGCCGGCGTTGATCCCATTGAATATCGCCTTCGCTATCTCAGGGATCCCCGTGCGGTTGACCTCGTCAACGCCGTTGCCGAGCGAGCGGACTGGACCCCTCGCCCGGTGTGGAAGGAGCCGGTCGCGGAGGGTGACGTCGTGCGCGGACGGGGCTTTGCCTACGCGCTGTACGTTCACAGCAAGTTTCCGGGCTACGGCGCCGCGTGGTCCGCCTGGATTGCCGATGTCGCCGTCAACAAGGCGACCGGCGATGTAAGTGTAACCCGCGTGGTCGCCGGTCAGGATTCCGGCCTGATGATCAACCCCGACGGCGTCCGCCACCAGATCCATGGCAACGTCATCCAGTCGACCAGCCGCGCGCTGATGGAAGAGGTCTCGTTCGACCGCAACTCGGTGACCAGCCGCGAATGGGGCGCCTACCCCATCATCACCTTCCCGGATATTCCAAAGATCGACGTGTTGATGCTGCCCCGGCAGGATCAACCGCCGCTCGGCGTTGGCGAATCCGCGTCGGTCCCAAGCGCCGCGGCGATTGCCAACGCCATCTTTGATGCGACCGGGGTGCGTTTTCGCGAATTGCCGTTTACGCCCGAGCGTATTCTTGCGGGGTTGCGGGGTGACCAGGGTGCCGAACAAGTCGCGCTGCCGATCGCGGCGCCCACACCTCAGGCTTCGCCCGACATCTGGAAAAATCCGTTTGCCACGCGGCGTGGAGCGCTGGCGACTGTTGCGGCCCTATGTGCCGCGGCACTCGGTGTCACCGCTGCCGTGCTGCCATGGCGGTCGATCGCGCCGATCGCCCGGCCGGATGCCTCGGTGTTTTCGGCCGCAACCATCGCCCGCGGCCAGCAGCTTGCCGCCCTTGGCGACTGCGCGGTCTGCCATACGGTTGCGAACGGCGGCGCCATCAATGCCGGCGGCCGAGCCGTCGAGACGCCGTTCGGCACGATCTACAGCACCAACATCACGCCCGATCCCGAGACCGGCATCGGCGCCTGGTCCTATCCCGCTTTCGAGCGCGCCATGCGCGAGGGCATCCATCGCGACGGCCGGCATCTCTATCCAGCGTTTCCCTATACGCATTTCGCGAAGACAACCGATGCCGATCTGCAGGCGCTCTACGCCTATCTGATGGCGCAGACGCCGGTGCGAGCCGATACCCCCAAAGCCACGCTGGCGTTTCCATTCAATTGGCGGCCGTTGATGGCGGGATGGAACGCGCTGTTTCATGAGGCCAAGGTTTTCGAAGCCGATCCGACGCGATCGGCGACGTGGAATCGGGGCGCCTATCTGGTCGAGGGCCTCGGCCATTGCGGCGCCTGCCACTCGCCGCGCAATGCGCTCGGCGCGGAACAGGCCAGCGCCTATCTGGCCGGGGGCTTCGCGGAAGGCTGGGAAGCGCCGCCGCTGACCTCGCTTTCGCACGCGCCGATCCCCTGGAGCGAGGACGAACTGTTCGGTTATCTGCGAACCGGCGAATCCCGCTTTCACGGCGTCGCCGCCGGCCCAATGGCGCCGGTGGTGAAGGAGCTCGCGGCGTTGCCCGACGAGGACATCCGGGCCATGGCGGTCTATCTCGGTTCATTCAACGAGAACGCGCTCGGCAAGCCGGAGCAGGATATGCAGGCCGTCATACTTGAAACCTTGACTCGCGCCAGGGTGGTTTCAGCGTCGGCGACCGGCGCGCGCCTCTATCAGGGCGCCTGCGCGGTTTGCCATCAGGTTGGTGGCGCGCCTTTGTTCGGCAGCCGGCCGTCGCTGGCGCTGAACAGCAATTTACACAGCGCCGTGCCCGACAATCTGATTCGGGTGATCCTGCACGGCATCGCATCGCCGGTGTCGAGCGATCTCGGTTACATGCCCGCCTTCAAGGACAGCATGACCGACGATCAACTCACCGAGCTTGTGTCCTACCTGCGGCAGCAATTCGCCCCGAACCAGCCGGCCTGGACCGGTGTGCACGCGGTCGTCAGCCGGGTCAGACAGGGGATATCGCGCTGACCTGCCATGCCCCGGCCGAAAGCCACTGGTTGGGAAGCTTCCGGCGGGATAGAGTTTCGGTATGGCAGTCACAGACATCGCGTCCCGGACCTACAATCATGGCTGGCGGCTCGATCCGATCGTGCGCAGCCTGCTCGATACCGATTTCTACAAGCTGCTGATGCTGCAGATGATCCGGGAATTCTACCCGGGCCAGCACACCACCTTTTCGGTCATCAATCGGAGCCGGCATGTCCGTCTCGCCGAGGTGATTGACGAGGGAGAACTGCGCGCTCAGCTCGACCACGCCCGCAGCATCCGGTTCAGCAAGAAGGAACTGATCTGGCTCGCCGGCAATACGTTCTACGGCAAGACCCAGATGTTTTCGCCTGACTTCATCAACTGGTTAGCGACGTTTCGTCTCCCCGAATATGAGCTGCACAAGGTGGACGGCCAGTACGAATTGCATTTCCACGGTCCGTGGAGCCACACGACCATGTGGGAAATTCCGGCGCTGGCCATTCTCAACGAGTTGCGCTCGCGCCAGGTGATGAAGGGACAAGGCCGGTTTGCCCTCGATGTTCTCTATGCCCGCGCCAAGGCCAAGCTTTGGACCAAAGTCGAGCGGCTGCGCAAACTGGACGGCTTGCGTCTTTCCGATTTCGGCAGCCGGCGGCGCCACGGCTTTCTGTGGCAGCGCTGGTGCGTCGAGGCGGTCAAGGAGGGCTTGGGGCCATCCTTCACCGGCACCTCCAATGTCCTGCTGGCGATGGACAACGATCTGGAAGCGATCGGCACCAATGCTCATGAATTGCCAATGGTCGCGGCAGCGCTGGCGAACGACGATACCGAACTTCGCTGGGCGCCGTACCGCATCCTCGATCAGTGGCGTCATACCTATGGCGGCAATCTTCTGATCGCCCTTCCGGACGCCTTCGGCACCAAATCGTTCCTCAGAGACGCGCCGGAATGGGTGGCGGACTGGACCGGCTTTCGGCCGGACAGCGCGCCTCCAATCGCGGCAGGCGAAGAAATCATCAAGTGGTGGAAGCAGATGGGCCGGGATCCCAAGGAGAAGCTTCTGGTGTTTTCCGACGGCATGGACGTCGGATCGATCGAGGAGACCTACCGCCATTTTGCCGGTCGCGTCAGGATAAGCTTCGGCTGGGGCACCAACTTGACCAATGATTTCGTGGGATGCGCGCCGGATGGCTCCACCAATCTCGATCCGATCTCAATCGTTTGCAAGGTAACGTCGGTCGACGGCAGGCCAGCCGTGAAGCTCTCGGACAACCCGGAGAAAGCCACCGGCAGTTCGTCCGAAGTCGACCGCTATCTGCGGGTATTTGGCAACGCCGGCCGGGTACGCAGCGCCGTGCATGTCTGAAATTTCAGCATAAACGATCTCAGCCTGGACGCCGGAGAAACCCTGATGGCTGGTCTTGTCCCGGACGGGGTGGATCGCTGAGCGGGACTCAAAATTGCGAAAACAACCCCATGCAAAGTAGAAATGGGCCTCACACCATCCGAAAACGCAAGATCTAGCCTAGCTGGGTGCATCCGTGATGCCGGCGCGCCCCGACGGCATCAAGCTGCCGAAATTGATATTGCATCGAAACGCAGACCCAACCCGTCTCCAGATGTTACTGGAAAGCCACACATGGCGAAGATTGTGCAATTGTTCTCTATATGTTCCCAAGAGTTTATGATGGGCATCCGTCGTAGGCGGTAAGCTGGCTCGGGGCTGTAATTGCCGCGCATCGCGGTGAGGGAGAGCCGATATGCCAGCCTACATCCAGCACCACATAGCTGAGAACACTGCGATTTTCTGCCCCAGCTGCCTGGGATTTCTGCCGATGTTCGTCAGAGACGTCGAGCCCCATTGGAGCATGGCAAAGATCGATTTCATCTATGAGTGCTCCGACTGCGGCGGCGAAGTCAGGCAGACTATAACCAGGCCAGAATGCCAACATTGACGCGTTAGGTCCTGGACGCGTTAGATCCTGGATGCCTTAGGTTCTGGCCAAATTGTCCCGACGATGTCGGCACACATCGCAGTGCGACACGCCAACCGCGACGTCCATCCCCACACCCGCACCGACAGCTAACAAGGCGAAGGCAGTCAGCCCTTCTTGACCAGCGGACAGGCGCTGTCCTTGAGGGAACGAAACGCCTCGTCGCCCGGGATCACAGCGCGAAGCTTGTAATAGTCCCATTCGCCTTTCGATTCCGATGGCTTCTTGACCTCATACACGTACATGTCATGGACCATGCGGCCATCTTCGCGAATGCGGCCATTCTTCGCAAAGAAGTCGTTGATCGGCATCTCACGCATCTTGGCCATCACGGCTTTTGCATCGTCGGTTCCCGCTGCCTCGATGGCCCTTAGATAGTGCATGGTCGAGGAGTAATCGCCGGCGTCGCCCATGTGCGGCGCACGCTTCATTCGTTCGGAAAACCGCTTCGACCACGCGCGCGTCTCATCGTCGCGGTCCCAATAGAAGGCGTCAGTAAGGATCAAGCCCTGCGCCACTTCAAGCCCAAGGCTCTTGATATCGGTGATCCAGACCAGAAGACCCGCGAGGGTCTGCCCGCTTCGCTGTATGCCAAATTCCTGCGCCGCCTTCACGGCATTGACAAAAACCGTTCCGGAGCCTGCCAGCCCCACCACTTTTGCCTTCGACGCCTGCGCCTGCAGGAGGAACGAGGATTGATCCGAGGTCTCGACCGGATAGCGCGTCGAGCCCAACACCTGACCGCCGAGCGCCTTGATGACGGCCGTTGTATCGGCTTCGAGCGCATGACCAAACGCATAATCCGCGGTGAGGAAATACCAGCTCGTTCCGCCGGCTTTCATCATCGCCGTGCCGGTGCCTTTCGCCAGCGAATATGTATCGTAGGCGTAATGAATGCTGTTCGGGGTGCAGCCGTCACCGGTCAGACGCGAAGACCCGGACCCGTTGACGATGGCGATCCTGTCTTTATCCTTTGCCAACTGGGTTACGCCCAGGGCGATCGACGAGTTGATCAGGTTCGCAATCATGTCGACGTTTTCGACGTCGAACCATTTGCGCGCGATCCCCAAAGCGATGTCAGATTTGTTCTGGTGATCGGCGACGACGAGTTCGATCGGCTTGCCTCGAACTTTTCCGCCAAAGTCCTCGATCGCCATCCGCACGGCGGCGACCGCACCTTCGCCTGATTCATGCGAGAACTGTCCGGACATGTCCGTCAGCACGCCGATTTTCACCACGTTGTCGGATATGCCGTCAGCCAGGGCTGCTGCCGATCCCATCGCCATGATGACGGCCAGCGTGACAGCCAGCGCGGTTCGACGACCCGTTACCATTGCGCATCTCCCTACCTGATTTAACCGACCGGGGGGATTCCCGCCTGTTTCTTTCTGACATGCATAACTAGACTTACTTTTTTTGGTAAGTCAATCCGGGTGGTGTAAGATGACTGCCGTATTGATATCGGCACTCCACACCGCGAAGGGCGACAGCATGACCATCACATTGCGCTGCGGCGCAGCCTGCTATCCTCCGCGGCGGGTGCAATCGTAAATGGCGCGTTCAGCGACAGCCAAAATAACCCCGGGACGGGCGTCCTCCGTGGCCGTCGCGCCGCAGCGGGCAAAAGTTGCAAGTCTTGTCCGGGGCGAACGCAACTGCTCGGTCGCGCGGATGCTGGACATTGTTTCGGATGCATGGGCGTTTCTCATCATTCGCGAGGCCTTTTTCGGCACAAGAACATTCGAAGCATTCCGCTCGGCCCTCGAGATTCCACGCGCCACGCTGACGGACCGCTTAAGAAAGCTGACGCGGCTCGAGATTTTCCGGCAGGTCCCGACACACCTCGGACGACGCAAGGAGTACCGGCTGACAAAAATGGGCTTCGATCTCTATCCGAGTTTCATCGCCCTGATGCAGTTTGGCGACCGGTGGCTCTCCGTCAACAAACGTCCGCCGCTCATACTCGTCCATCGGTCTTGCGGTTGCGAGAGCCGCCCGATTGTCGCCTGTTCCGAATGCTCATCCGAACTCGAGGCAAGAGCGGTTGACTATCGAGACGGCCCCGGAGCCGGCCGCCAACCTTCAAAGCCGGGGCGGAACACCCGGCGCGCATCTGACGGCAGCCGATTCATGCTGGGGCGGCCCAGTTCTGTCTCACGCGCCCTCCAGATCATCGGCGACAAATGGAGCTTCATGGTCGTTCGCGAGGCTTTTTTCGGTAACCGCCGTTACGACAAAATCCAGTCGGAATTGGGCATCGCGCCCAACATACTGACCGACCGGCTATCGCGACTTGTTGCCCAAGGCGTATTTCACCGGCGTCTCTACCAGCGGACGCCCGAGCGCTACGAATACCTGCTGACCGACATGGGCCGGGATCTCTATGGGCCGTTCATCGCCATGCTGGCCTGGGGGGACCGCTGGCACTCGAAAGCAAAGCCGCCGCTGCTGCTGCGTCATGGCAAGTGCGGGCATGATTTTCATGCTTCAGTGATCTGCGACAAGTGCCACAAGCCTATCGTCGCCGCCGACATGCAATACAAGTTGAACTACGATCCCAAGGACTACGGCGCACTGGGACCACGATCCATCACGTAGAGTTTGATACACTTGGGAGAGGTCGCTGAACTAGGGCGTGTACTCATAAATCGAGGTTCGTGAGCGAGTTCGACCCATGTCCGCTATCCAGCGTATTGCAGACTCAAACCGGACATCGCCACAGGTCCGAAAAGTGCCAACAACGGACTCCCGAAACGACGCTGTTGAAGTGCAAGGGCAGCGCCAGTATCTACAGGGGCAGAGCGAACGCAGAACGAATTCGGAGCAGTTGATATGGCGTATGTGTTAGTGGACGTCGAATCTGACGGCCCCATCCCGAGCGATTATAGCATGATTTGCTTTGGTGCCGTGGTGGTGCGGGAAGGATTAGAAGAAGCCTTTTATGGTAGGCTGAAGCCCATTTCTGACAAATGGATTCCCGAGGCTCTCGCAGTCAGCGGGTTCACGCGGGAGGTTACTCTCGGCTTCGACGATCCAGAGAACGTGATGAAGAACTTTGCGCGTTGGATACAAGAAAACACAAAGGGGCGAGCATTGTTTGTGAGCGACAACAATGGCTTCGATTGGCAGTTCATCAACTGGTACTTCTGGCACTTCACAGGTGGGAACCCGTTTGGCCATTCGAGCACGAACCTCGGCTCGCTGTACAAGGGAATTGTCAAAGACATGTTCCAGAATTTCAAGCACCTGCGGAAGACCGCCCATACGCATCATCCGATCGACGACGCACGAGGAAATGCCGAGGCTCTCTTGGCGATGAAGGCAATGGGTCTGAAGATCGCGTTCTGAGCACCATACGTTCGCCTTGTGAGGCGTAGCTTTCCGATCCCACGGAGCAAAGATGTGGGCTCCGACGAGCGTCATCGTTTGGAGCTGGGCCACGACTGCTGTGGGTCAAACGCTACAGGGCATTCACCGCCAGACCGGCCCAGAAGTCCGCTTCGGCCCGAAAACCGACCTGATTTCAATGCTCATTCCTGGTGGTTCATGCTTCTCGCCTCTGTAACCGAGCCGAGGAGTATGGCTATGCAGGATCAAGTGAATGCTGCCCCCGCGCCCAAGCGAGTGCCGTGGAACAAGGGAAAGCTGACCGGCGCGAAGCCGCCGCTGCGACCCAAACACGTCTGGTCGATCCGGACGAAACTCCAGATCGAGGGTCGCGCTCGCGATCTGGCTATGTTCAATCTGGCAATCGACAGCAAGCTTCGTGGCTGTGATGTCGTCGCCATCCGGGTCGAGGATGTCGCCGGCGGCGGCTACACGGCGGATCGTGCAACTGTCCGGCAAAGGAAAACTGGGCGGCCTGTCAGATTTGAATTGAGCGAGCAAACCCGCCAGGCGGTCGATGACTATCTGAGGGCCACCGGCAAACGGCCCGGCGAGTTCTTGTTCACCGGCCGTCGCGGTCCTGACCGCAACATGACAACACGCCAATATGCCCGCCTCGTCTCCGCATGGATCGGCAGCGTCGGATTGGACCCGAGGCTGTTCGGGACGCATTCACTGCGCCGTACAAAAGCTACCCTAATTTACCGGCGGACTGGCAATCTCAGGGCCGTTCAGCTTCTGCTTGGACACACCAAGATCGAAAGCACGGTCAGGTATCTGGGCATTGAGGTCGATGACGCACTGGCAATAGCGGAACAAGTTGATGTCTGAAATGCCCCGGGGCAGAGCAGACATGCTCTGCCCGTCCAAATTTTCCGCGTTTCAGCAATCGTACAGACGCACGCCGACAACGGAATGACCCTGAATTTTGTCCAGTATCTGTACTGTAGCGCGTTCGAATGCAGCCTCGCGTAACTTCGAAGGAAGGTTTCCGGTATTTTGCTCCTGAATCCGACGCCCCGCGATCAGCGAACTGATGCCATCTATGCCCGCCTTGCTTGCTTCCATGTCGGCGTCAAAAGCTTGCAACGCCAGCCTCGCGGGAGTTAGGTCGAGCGGGGCGAGTGTGCCATTGGGCAGCACCTCTTGAACCGAGAACGCTGAGTTTCTTAGCCAGCCAACAATTGTGTCGCCTTCAACAACTGCGGAGAGATATGCGGAAATCACCGCGCCACCCGGTGAACGATCCTTGGCTCCGAGCGTTTTGTTCACGCTGATTGGCATCCAGCGGTTACCTCGCAGCAACAAGTGGCAACCAGCAATGCGCCGGACCTGACTGGTCATGAGATCCTCGCGTTGAGTTTCGACGTGGGCTTGTCGAGCCGACGGGCCACACGTTCGCGCAGCGTGATTGGAAACCTAGCACGAAAGTTATTTTCCGTTGACACTCGGACGGTTGCGGCGCTGGCGGCCATGGGGCAACTTTCAAGGGTTGCGTGAATGCCGACTTGCGTGCTGGGTAAAAACGGTCCCCGCGGCCTTGAAATGTGACTTCTGCTCTATCCCAATCAACGGACATCGTCAGATCCCAATCAACGGACATCGTCAGACCGCCCCGGCATGTCTCAAACCTGCACAATAACCGAAGTCGCGGTCGTGGCCTGCTCGATCAAATCGCTGGTGCAGCGAGACGGAACGGCGTGTTATTCCGGAAGCCCTGCTTTGCGGAGACCGTCGATATAGATCTGAGGTACCCATTGACCGGTACGGGCTACCCATTCAGATATTCGGAAATGGGGCTCAATCTCAAGGAGTTGGGCCACCGTCTTCCTGGCTTCTGCATCTCGCCCTAGGTGCGCCAGAGCTGCCGCGAGGCAGCGATAAGCCGCCCCATAAGTCTGGTTCTCTCGGAGAGCTTTCTTGGCCGCGGCAACCGCCTCATCGAAACGCCCAAGACCGAGGAATACAGCGCTCATTCCTGTAGATGTTGAAAAGATCGAGCCAAATGGGCTTAGCCGAGTGGCGCGCTCAAAGCTTCGGATTGCCTCTTCGGGCTGCCCCGCTATTGCGTAAGTCCAACCTCGCTGGTCCCATGCGCGGAATGAATTAGGGTTTAGGGCGACCGCACGGTCCACCATCTCCCTTGCAGTATCGAAATCGCCAGAGAAGAGAGCCGTTGCGCGGCCAAGTATGCTCAATGCCCCATAGTCGTTGGCGTCGGTACTGAGTGCCAACCGGAGAAGCCGCAATGCTTCTGCAATTTCCGACTTCGGATCGGCCGCCCATCCCTGACTGATATTTAGCAAGTGGCAATCCCCTGCAAGGGTCGCAGCAAAGCCGTATCGAGGGTCTATCTCCAATGCGCGAGAGGCAAGCCGAAGGGCCTCGGCTGTTCCGCCCCGGGTCCATGAGTAAAGGTGCGAGTATGCTCGAAGACAAAGGTCGTAAGCGCTGAGGTTATTCGGCCGACGCGCCGCCAAATCGACTTCAGTTAGAAACATTTTTGGTGCAATGGCAGAGACGACACTCTCGGCCATCCGATCCTGTAGAGCGAAGATATCGCTCAGGTCACCTTCAAATCGATCGGCCCAAAGGTGCATCCCGGTCGCGGCATCAATCAATTGGCCGATGATGCGGACTTTTCCGGCTGCCTTGCGCACACTGCCTTCAAGCACGTAGCGGACGCCGAGTTCGCGCCCGACCTGCTTGATATCGACGGCTTTGCCCTTGTAAGTAAAACTCGAATTGCGCGCGATCACGAATAGAGATTTGAACCGCGACAATGCTGTGGTGATTTCGTCCACCATGCCATCAGCGAAGTAATCTTGATCGGGATCGCCGCTAATATTCTGGAACGGCAGGATCGCTATCGACGGGCCGTCAGGTAGAGGGAGTGCAGCGTGACCGCTGGATGGATCTGTCGGGATTACTAAAGGGGAGACGCTGTTTTTCCGAATACGCCAGACGCGCATCGGTTCAGCGATATTCTTGAGAGTTTGAACGCCCATATCCTCTAAGGTGCTCTCAACCTTGCCACGAACCTGCCGGTGAGCATCGTCTGAAATGCAAATCCCACCCGGCTCTGCGATCCCTTCGAGACGCACTGCAATATTGACCCCATCACCATAGATGTCATTTTCGTCGATGATGATATCACCGACGTGAATGCCGATGCGAAACTCGATCCGCTTGACCTGCGGTACATCGATATTGTGTTTGGCCATGCCGCGCTGAATTTCGACCGCACAGCGTACGGCATCTACGACGCTGCCGAACTCGACGAGAGCGCCGTCCCCGGTATTCTTGACGATGCGTCCGCGATGATCAGTGATTTTGGGATCAAAAAGCGTCTTTCTAAGAGCTTTCAGTTGCGCCAGCGTGCCTTCTTCGTCGATCCCTATCAAGCGACAAGAGCCTGCGACATCTGCCGCCAGAATAGCCGCCAGTCGCCGCTCTACGTGCTCGCTGCTCAAGATGCACCCCCGGCTCGGGGAAATTGAATGGTTATATAGCAGAATTGTGGGCCGATGTCCGGCTATGCTCAAGTTCGAAACGGGTCAATCGCGTCGGCGATGTCGGAGTTACTTCCGCTTTTCCCCGCGATAG
>WNFF01007836.1_pt1 | contig 10995 bp, 9 predicted proteins | sample 5400441 | NCBI WGS metagenome assembly WNFF01 (sample SAMN13153345, study PRJNA577476) | soil metagenome | isolation source: 120 cm saprolite under Douglas fir tree site 2 hole 3 replicate 1 | place: USA:California | collected 2015-04-18
TGCTCAACCGCCGGTTGAGACGCTGCACGGCCGGACCGTGACGGAGTTGCGACGCGTAGGAAAACGCATTGCTATTGGCTTTGATAACGATCTTTGGCTGGTCTTCCATCTTATGATCGCGGGCCGGCTGCACTGGAAGCAGCGCCACGTCACTCCGGACGGAAGACGCACGCTCGCCGCTTTCGACTTTGATTCCGGCACGCTTACGCTAACGGAAGCGGGAACCAGGAAGCGAGCCTCGCTGCACGTGGTCGCCGGTGAAGCTGGACTCAACAACATCGATCCTGGAGGAATCGATGTGCTCTCATCGTCGTTGGAACAGTTCAGAGCCGCGCTGACGCTAGAGAATCACACGCTCAAGCGGGCGCTCACTGATCCGCGATTGTTGAGCGGTATCGGGAATGCTTACTCCGACGAGATCCTGTTTCAGGCGCAGCTTTCACCGGTGACGCTTACGCAACGCCTCACCGCCGGGCAGATTGACCGTCTTTTCGCAGCAACGCGCCAGACGCTCACGCAGTGGACCGAAAACCTACGCGCGGAATCAGGCGACAAATTCCCCGAGCGCGTGACGGCGTTTCGCGAAGAGATGGCCGTCCATGGGAGATACGGCAAACCGTGTCCGCGATGCGGCAACAAGGTCCAGCGGATTCGCTACGCCTCGAATGAAACCAACTACTGTCCGCACTGCCAGACTGGAGGAAAGCTGCTGGCGGACCGTTCGCTCAGCCGCTTATTGCGCGAAGACTGGCCGCGCACGCCGGAAGAACTGGAAGAGCGCCGGCGCGGCTAGGCCCTCGACGCAGCACGAAGTCGGCTGCGGGAGCCCGTTTGCTTCCCGGTGTGACCCCTTTCACTTAGAAAAATTCCTCGCCCACATTGTTCGAGCGTTGTGCACGAACACTTCTCAATCATCTTCCGCAGGAGCATCTGCATGGTTCTGATCTCCTCCTGGAGCTTGTCCAGTTCCGCCAGCTTGCGCTGCGAGAGCCTTTGCCACCGCCGGGAAGCAGGCGTTTTGCCGCCAAAGCCAAAAAACATCTCTCGGATTTCGTCAAGCGTGAATCCGAGTTGGCGTGCCCGCTGCACAATGGCCAGCCGGTGCAGAACGGAGGAATCGTAACGCCTTTGCCCGCTGATACGTTGCGCCGTAGGAAGAATTCCAATCTGCTCGTAATAGCGGATGGCTGACGGGCGTAGCTGAAGCTGTTGTGCCACCTGGGAGATGGTTAGGAGCGCCATCCCTGAATTGTACGGCGACTTCCGCTCGCGGAGAGTCCTGCTCTTTTTTGGCCCGCTCAAGATTATCTGTTGACTTAAAGCCGACTTTAAGTGCTGGGAGACCTCGAATCCCAATCTGAATATTTTTCAAAAAAGCTCTTGCCTTCAAGTCAGCTTGAACTTGCATAGTGTTGATTGAAGGAGCACCAAAGAGGCAATGAACAAAAAAATAGCAGTCACTCTGTACGCAATCCTGCTGGTAGCCAGCGGCGGCTCGCAGACGCAAACCACGGCGGAGACGGTTGGCCCGGCACAGGTGTTCGAGGTCCGCATCACGACCATAGAGGATGAAGTAGTCCCAGCGGCGGAGGCCATGCCGGAAGACAAGTATTCGTTTGCGCCGGCCGGAGGAGAATTTGCAGGCGTGCGAACTTTTGCCGAGCAGGTGAAGCACGTTGCCGCAGCCAATTATCAGCTGGCCTCGCCAGTCTTGGGCGAGGAGCCTCCCGCTGGAACCCGAGGCGAGATGGCACCTCCCTCGGTCAAGACAAAAGCGCAGATTATCGAATATCTGAAGGGCTCATTCGCCTGTTTGCATCGTGCGGCGGCCACGATCACGCCGGAGAACATCACCCAACCCATCCCAGGCACAAGCGGCACCTGGCAAAGAACGCGCCTCGGACGTTTGATGGATGCGCTGGCCCACGCCTCGAATCACTACGGGCAAATGGTGGAGTATTTGCGCATGAACAGGATCATTCCACCCGCAAGCCGTAAGAACGTCGCAAAGAAAGATCCGCACTTTATTTAAGGAGAAACAGACATGAAACTGTTGTCGATATTTGCCATGCTCGGAATGCTCCCTGGCATCGTCGCGTTTTGCCAGGATGACTGCGACAAAGCAGCTACAATCACGAACCGTCACGAGTCGCCATTCGCTTGCGACCGATTGGCGCTCACTCCGGCGCAGAGAAAGCGCCACTTTGACGACTTAAGTCCGCAAGTGCACGCGATGGTGAAGTCCGTTCGCGAGTTACCCAACGGATATGAATTTGAGTTTGCGCCAGACTCGGCCACGCTCGGGAAGATCGCGGAGTGGGTAGCCGGGGAGCGTCTGTGCTGTCCATTCTTCGATTTTGACATCCGTGTAGAACGAGAGCAGGGCCCAGCATGGCTGCGGTTGACCGGGAGAGAAGGGACGAAGGAACTCATCCGCGCCGATCTTGGAAACTGGATGAAGCGATAGGCCGTCTGTCAAGGCGGCTGCAGTATGGATGCGGGGCTCGATCGCAATGATATGATGGGCCCGTTGTGAGCACATCGCTACACATCAACAGCCGTTCTGATGTTCCGGACAGTCTTCTTCAGGAGCTGAAGAAGAGCCTGGTGTCGCGCCATGTGAGCCGCGGGATTGAGCTGCTTGATGCGCACGCCCAGAGTTTCAGCACGCTCGATCCGACGCAGAGGAATGCCGCGGCATTCGTCTGCAGCGTGGGTCAATGGGTAGACATCGGCTATCGCGAACCTGAGTTGGTGGCACAGCTTCTGGCGCGCTTTCCCACGACCGTCCGCGGACATCTCGCGGTCAGCGACTACCTGAAGCTGCGGATGGCGCAAGGACTGCTCGCATTGCTGCGTGATCATCCGGATGACGCGATGCCGCATTTTGACCTCGTGCTGGCGATGCAGGATGAGATCGGCGATCCGGAATTGGTCTCGATTGCACACTTCTGGAACGCACGCTGCCACCGGAAGAAAGGCGAGTACGATGAAGCCCTGAAGCAGGCTGGACTGGGACGCAGCCAGGCTGAATCCCTGGGTCACGAAAAAATGGCCGCCGTTATGCGCGTGCTGGAGAGTTGGCTGTATTTTCAGAAAGGGCACCAGCGCGAGGCCACGAAGATCCTGGAAAAAGCAGAAGGGGTCCTGCGCAGTTCGGACGATGACATCACGCTGGGAAACATTTACTCCGCGCACGGGCGCATGGTCCGGCGCAAGGGACGCTACAACGAAGCCCTGAAATTCTTCGCTCAGGCTATTGCGCATTTTCGCAAGCGCAGCTCGCGGCATCGTAATCTGGCGCGATCGCTGGTGAACACCGCGTACGTGCAACGGCTGGTCACCCTCCAGATCAGCAAGCAGATTGACGCAGAAACGCAACGCCGGCGCAAGAGTAAGAAAGCGAGCGCGGCAGTCCGCCCAACCGGCAAGAACCAGTGGGAGCAATACGAAAAAATGCGGGCTGAGGCTTTCGCCAATCTGGAGCACGCGGAGAAAATTTACCGGCACCACAAACACCATCACGGTATCGGCAGCGTTTACGAAAACCGCGGACTGCTATATGTCGACAGCGGCGAATTGGACAATGCAGTAGCCCAGGCAACGCAGGCTTACAACATCGGCAAAGAGGAGAACGATCCCATCCTGATTGCTCGCGCGCGGCTGCTGCAATGCACGATCGCGAACGCGCAACTGGAAGAACAGATTGAGGGCGATGCGCAATCCTGGGAACATGCCCAGGCAGCGCGCGACTACGCCCGCGAAGCGGTGGAAGCGGCCAAACACACGCAGAACCAGCGTCTGTTGGCGCGCGCATATGTGTGGCGCGGCCTTACGGCGTGCAATCCCGGCGTGAATGACATGGAAGACGCGAAGCACTGCTGCGATCTGGCTACGTCATTCTTGAAGTCCGTTGACTACGACGATCTTTGGGACGAACTCCAACTGCTGAAAAAGAAAGTTGTGCCGCGCGGAAATATCGATCCGCTGCTGCGCTCGTGGTCCCAGGGAATCACCGGCGAAAAAACCTTTCAGCAGATGACCGAGCAGTTTGCCGAACTCGTGATCCCGCGCGTCTGGGAAAGGGAAGGGAAGAAGATCTCCCGGGTCGCCTCCCGGCTGAAGGTTTCGCCCAAGAAAGTCCGGCGCGTTCTCGCCCGCACGGGCAAGTTGAAAAAAGGGAAGTAGCCGCGGTTTATCCGGACGACCGGTTTACAGCTTTGGCGCCCAGAGCAGGGAAGATACCGGGCCATTCTCGACGATCGTGAGCGGGTTGGTTTCAACCAGCGCTGTCGCCACATCGGCCCCTGCTTTGTTGCCCAGATATTCGTGCGCGGCCGAAAGTATGGGAGGGCGCTGCTGTGTATCGTGCGCGTCCGATGCTACCACATGGACCAACTGGCGTTGCAGCAACCACAGCGCCGCATCCTTGGCTTTGCGTCCCCAATGTCCGGTGAGTGAGTTTGCGGTGATCTGTACGAGGCAGCCCGCATCCACCCATGCCGGAATGAGTTTCGGGTCGCGCTGCAATAAAGGATTCCGCTCGGGATGAGTGAGGATTGGGACCACTTGCAAATCCGTCCGCATACGAAACAGCAGATGGTCAAAGTGCGGCGGCAGGCCGAAGTCGTTGAGTTCGATCAGCAGATACCTGGTTCCCTCGATCAGAAAATCGCCAGGATTGGCGAATAAAAGTTCGAGATTTTCAAACGAGAGATGGAAGTCACAGCCCAGGCTGAACCGCAACCTGCTTTCCGTCTCGATCTGTAACTGGGCGAGCCGCGCCGAGTGCGCCTGGCGGTCATACTGAAATTGCGAATTCGCGTGCGGCGTGGCAACGATATGAGTGATGCCGTCAGCACAGGCGATCCGGCACATTTGCTTGGCAATATCCCAGGACGGCGCGCCATCGTCAATCATCGGGAGAATGTGACAGTGGATATCAATCATGACGGAAGAGAATGTTGGTAAATGACAAGGCGCCTGGTGTTCACCAAGCGCCGGAAAGGTATCGAGTCAAGTTACGGGACATGCGGGCTAGGCGGAGAGCTAAATGCTCCTTCGAGCGCCAGACCGCCGAAAATTCCACCCAGCAGCGCCAGAATAATCAGCACCGTCAGCCATCCGGGAATGCCGGCTCTACCGGTCGGCGTGTTGCTGTTGGGTGCGTTGGCGGGAGCACGCACCATCATGTAGCCCGGCTCCAGTTTGGCGGAGTGAGTGCCATCCGTGATATTGAGAGCGCCGTCAAGGGCGGCAATTCGATCAACGCCGTTGGCGCTGATGAGTTGGAACTTTACGCTTTGGGCCGGATTCGACGAGATAGCGAGGTTGCCAAAGTGGGCGCTGAGGCCTCGCGGCGCTGTAACCAACACGTTGCCGCGTTCAAATATCAGCGAATTCCCCTGGTATTGAATTGCGGAGTCGTTGGCCATGGAAACCAGCGCGTCAGAGGACTTGATGACGGCCGATCCGCCGGCGGACGTTTGTATCCTGTCTCCCGGGAAAACCGTGAAAGAATTTGCCGCGGGTGAGCCATTGACCTGCACAGAACCGGAACCCATGAGCATGGCACCGTTCGTTCCCGCCAGTGCCACACAGCAGGAAGCCAAAAACACCCACACGAACGCTGCTTTTCTCATCACTGATCTGCACTCCAAGTCATTATCGCAATGCGAGTGTTAAGCATATCTATGCGGGGCACGCGGAGTCAATAAAGTTCTTCTAATTCTTGCGCTCGCACTTAAAAGACTAACACACAAGAAACCCAGGAAATGGGCCAAAGTTGCGCAGAAAATGAGATTCGTAAGCGTCCCAATTCGGCACAGGGGCCCGGGTTATTTCAAAATGGGCAATATTAGTTAGTGTGCGAGCCTGACTTTGCCGACCGTTTCTCCCACTTTCCCAACTCCAGCCTGGCCACGGCTTCGGTATGGACTTCGTCGGGCCCATCGGCCAGACGAAGAGTGCGGACATTGGCCCACGCGCTGGCGAGAAACGTGTCTTGCGAAACGCCCGCTCCGCCATGGGCCTGGATCGCGCGATCGAGAACGCGCAGCGTAACCTTGGGCGCCACTACCTTGATCATGGCGATCTCAGCCCGCGCTTCTTTGTTGCCGACCGTATCCATCATGTAAGCGGCTTTGAGAGTCAACAAGCGTGATTGCTCGATCTCCATACGCGAAAGTGCGATGTCTGCCCGAATGGTGCCTTGTTCGGCAATGGGTTTGCCAAAGGCCACGCGCCTCTGCACGCGCTTACACATGATTTCCAGCGCGCGCTCGGCTACGCCAAGACACCTCATGCAGTGGTGAATGCGCCCCGGACCGAGACGACCCTGGGCAATCTCAAATCCGCGGCCTTCGCCCAGCAACATGTTGGTGATGGGAACGCGAACGTTGGTAAAGGTGACGTCGCCATGGCCGTGCGGCGCGTGGTCGTAGCCGAAAACCGTCAGCAGTCGCTCGATCTTGACGCCCGGCGCGTCCATGGGAACAAGAATCATGGATTGCTGCTTGTGTTTGGGCGCGGAAAGATCTGTCTTGCCCATGAAGATGGCGATCTTGCAGCGCGGATCACCGGCGCCGGATGACCACCACTTGCGTCCGTTGATTACGTAGTCGTTGCTGTCACGAACAATGCTCGCTTCAATGTTCGTGGCGTCCGACGAAGCCACAGCAGGCTCGGTCATGGCAAAGCACGAACGAATCTCACCCGCGAGCAGCGGCTTCAGCCAGCGCTCTTTCTGCTCCGGAGTTCCGTAGCGCGCCAGCACTTCCATGTTTCCGGTGTCGGGCGCGGAGCAGTTGAAGACTTCAGCGGCCATCATGCTCCGGCCCATGATCTCGCACAGCGGAGCGTACTCCAGGTTGCTGAGACCAGCGCCGCCTTCGGCGTCAGGAAGAAAAAGGTTCCACAGACCGACGGCACGAGCCTCGGGCTTCAGCTCTTCGATGACTCGCGTTGGCTTCCAGCGATCACGCTCGATCTCGTCATAGAAACGCTGCTCGTTGGGATAAATGTGCTCGTCCATGAACGCCGTAAGGCGCTGCTGGAGGTCTTTTACTTTTTGTGAGAACTCGAAGTGCATGGGAAAACCTCGGTATTTGGTTCTTGGTACTTGGTATTTGGTATCTCGTAGCCAAGGCGCTGTGCGCGTTCCGGGAGTGCACCAAGTACCAACTACTAATTACCAATTACCGTTTTTCACAATCTCCCCACCAACGTAGCTCCGCCGTCCACGACGACCGTCTGTCCCGTCATATAGGAAGCGCCATCACTGGCGAGCAGCACGGCAACCTCGGCGACCTCCGCGGGCTGTCCCAGGTGTTGGATCGGCTGCTGGCTTACGATTCTCGACTTCATCTTCTCGTCTTTCCAGTAGTACTCGCTCAGCACGGTCTGGATCAGGCCTGGAGCGATCGCGTTGACGCGCACGCCTTTGGGCCCAAGTTCGAGCGCGTAGGACTGCGTCATCATGAGCATGGCCGCTTTCGTCATGCTGTACAGCAGCCCGTGAAATTGCGGACGCAGGCCGGAAATGGACGCAATATTGATGATAGAGCCGGCCCCCCGTTCGCACATCCCAGGGGCAACCATGTTAATGAGACGAAACGTGCTCTTCAGGTTGACCTCGACCATTTTGTCGAACTGGCCTTCGTCCATCTGGATGGCCGGACCTTGAGCAACGTTGGTGGCGGCGTTGTTTACCAGGATGTCGATGCGTCCGAACTCGCGGGTGGTGGAGTCCACCAGGCTCTTGACCTGGTCGGGTTTGCCGACATGGCATGCCAGAGCTTTGGCTGCGGGGCCGATCTCCTTCGCGACTTGGTCGAGTGTTTCCTGTTTGCGTCCGCAAATGACCACGGTTGCGCCTTCGCGGACGAAAGCCTCGGCAATGGCCCTGCCAATTCCACGACTTGCGCCGGTGACGATAGCTACTTTGCCTTTGAGTAAGCTCATGTGAGTCTGTTTTCTGTTGCCGCGATTATATATTGGAAGCAAATTGTGCTCGGGCATTCGGTTTGATAAAGTGAGCAGCAAGCCCGATCCTGGAGGAATAGTCATGCGCCCATCGCCGCCGCAATTTGTCAGGCTCGTCATCGTCCTGCTGACCATCTGCGTTGTGTTCGCGGTCGCGCAGCAGCCGAAGCCGCCGGAAACGTCGGCTCCCGGCACCGCGGCTGCGCCTGTAGCTCATTTTGACCGTCTGGCTGCGGCGAAAACTATCTTCCTCAAACAGGTCAGCGGGAACGATATCCCTTTCAACGTGATGAGCCGCTCCTTTGAGGAATGGGGACACTACATTCTGGTCGACTCTCCGGACAAAGCCGACATCGTGATGGAGATCATTGGCCCTTCCGACGCCAAGGAAGAGAAAGATACCGATACCCATAAGCCGTCGGTACGCACCGGAAACAAAGAGCCAGAGCCGACCAAGACGCCGGCTTTCGAGGGCATCAAAGCCACGGTCTATGACAAGAACCACAGGCCAATGTGGTCCATGACGGAAGATCCAAAGTTTGCCATGAGGCACAAGGCTGAAGAAAACAATCTGGTGGAAGCGGCCCGGCGATTGTTTGCCAAATTCCATGACCGGGTTGAGCCGCCGACGCCCAAGCCCTGATTTTCAATTAAGAAATGTCGCTGAATGGCCATTCATTCAGGCCTCTGTCTGTGCTAGACTGCGGTTCGCCGTCAAAGCTGCGGCCTCGGAAGCCTGACAAGCCAAACGCCTCTGCGTCCAAACGCCATACTTTCCCAANNATGCCAACGTCCCTAAAGACTGGAACGAGTTTCGCGAAGCCGAGATGGAGCCGCGCTTTGAATATCTCAAGCGCTGGCAACGCAAGCTCTACGAAGGTGGCTGGGCGGGAATCTCATGGCCAAAGGCCTATGGCGGACGCGGCGTCAGCCTGATGGAGCAGGTGATTTTCTGGCAGGAGATGGCGCTGGCCGACGCGCCACCCATGGCCAACGTGCTGGGATTGGGATTGATCGGTCCGACCATCATTGCCTTCGGTACGGAAGCACAAAAGAAGCGCTTCCTTCGCAAAATCCTGAGCGCGGAAGAGATCTGGTGCCAGGGATTCTCCGAGCCCGACGCGGGTTCCGACTTGGCGAACCTGCGTTGTGAAGGCCAGCTCGACGGCGATCACTACGTAATCAACGGACAGAAAGTCTGGAACAGTTATGGCTGGGCCGCCGACTGGTGCGAACTGGTCGTGCGCACTGATCCCAATGTCCCCAAGCACAAGGGCATCACCATGGTGCTGGTGGACATGAAGTCTCCCGGCGTGGAGGTGCGTCCGCTGAAGCAGATGACGGGCGAGACTGAGTTCAACGAAATTTTCTTCCACGACGTTCGCGTGCCCGTGGAGAACGTTGTCGGCAAAGTGAATGAAGGCTGGGCCGCCGCGATTGGCACGCTCATGCACGAGCGCGGCACCTTCGGCGCGGGATTGCAGATCATCTATCAGCGCAACATGAGCCGGCTGATCGAGCTGGCGAAAACCATACAACACAACGGGCACCCAGCATCGCAGGATCCGCTGGTGCGTCAAAAGCTGGCGCAATGCTACGCAGAGATAGAAATCATGCGCATGAACCAGATGCGGGCCTTCAGCCGCATCAATGCAACAGGCGTCCCGGGGCCCGAAGGCTCCATTCAGAAAATTTTCTGGAGCGAACTGAATCAGCGCTTTCAGCAAGCCGCGCAAGAGATCCTCGGTCCATACGGACAGCTGGAAGCCGGCGATCCGCACGCCATTGATAAGGGCGCGTGGTCCTATGGCTATCTGCGGACACGGGGCAACACAATTGAGGCCGGGACATCGGAGATCCAGCGCAACATTATTGGGCACTTTGTCCTTGGGCTGCCGAAAAGCTATTGAGATCGGGTGATCTGGTGATCCGTTGATCGGGTGATTGGAAAATCGGGACAAGAAACCGAATCGGCCAAGAGCCAAAAGCCAAGAGCCAAAAGCCAAAAGCCAAAAGCCAAGAGCCAAAAGCCAAGTACTAAATACTAAGTACTAACTACTGGGGTTTAAACATGCAATTTGGACTGAGCGAGAGCCAGCAGATTCTTAAAGACAATGCGCGCAAGTTTTTCGCCAACGAGTGCCCCATGACGGAAGTTCGTCGTGTCATGGAGACGGACACCGCTTATGACGCAAACCTGTGGCGCAAAATGGCCGAGCAAGGCTTTACCGGCATTATCTTTCCTGAAGAATACGGTGGCCTCGGCCTGGGCAAAGTGGAACTCGCGCTGCTGATGGAAGAAGCTGGATACGCGCTTCTGCCCGGACCATTTTTTTCGACCGTTGCGATGGCCGGCGCTCTGGTTGATATGTGCGGCACGCCGGAGCAGAAGAAGAAATATCTGGCCCCAATCTGCAACGGGGACGCGCGCTCTACCGTCGCTCTGCTCGAAGCCAGCGCCAGTTGGGATCCCACGGATGCGCAGATGTCGGGCGCCAGCGGCCGGCTGACCGGGACAAAGCTTTTCGTTCCTGACGCTGCCGGAGCAGGGTCCATTTTCGTGGTTTGCCGCGACGGCATTTTCATTGTTGACGCCGGCGCACCCGGTCTTGACATCAAACCGATGTCCAGCATGGACCTGACTCGCAAACTCTATTCCGTGCAATTTAGCAATACTCCGGCTGAGAAGGTAGGCAATCCCGCCGGTCTGCCGCAGGCGCGGCAAATCGCGACTTTGGCGCTTGTATCGGAAATGGTAGGCGGTATGCAGCGCACGCTTGAAATCACGGTGCAGTACGCGAAGACGCGCAAACAGTTCGGCAATCCCATTGGCATGTTCCAGGCGGTGCAACACCAGTGTGCGGACATGTATCTGGAAACTGAGAGCTCTCGTTCAGCGGCCTACTACGCCGCGTGGGCGCTGGAAGAGAAATCCCCGGACGCCGCTGCTTCAGTTTCAATCGCGAAAATTTACGCGAGTGACGCTTGCCGGACCGTGGGCAATCGCGGAAT
>WNFF01004820.1_pt1 | contig 10994 bp, 15 predicted proteins | sample 5400441 | NCBI WGS metagenome assembly WNFF01 (sample SAMN13153345, study PRJNA577476) | soil metagenome | isolation source: 120 cm saprolite under Douglas fir tree site 2 hole 3 replicate 1 | place: USA:California | collected 2015-04-18
CGGAGATGCTGCTGGGCGCGCCCCCGAGCGGAGAGACTCCGCTCACCATCGCCATCTTGTCGATCGTGAGCCAGTTAGAGCTGTCCGTCTCCGCGGTCTACACGGCGAACCCTCTGAGCGGGGACGGCATCAGCATCGATGTCGAGTACATTCCGTCGCGACGAATGGTGTTCGGTGGCCCGGGTTAGTAGGGTCTAAAAACACCAAACCGCAGCATGGAAATATATTTGCCATCGCGAAGCAGAGCTGCAGGACAGCTACTACATATCTGCAGCGCTATTCAAGTTGCTGTTTCAGAATTGGGCTGGTGGTGCGGTGATCGACCTTGCGAGAGTTGCTGCGCTAAACGGCTTTGATGGCGTCCCGCCGATCATAAGCTTGATGTAGACCCGGTAGTTGGGAAGCTGGAGCAAATCTATGTTTTCAAATTGCTCGTGGAATTCCTGGACAAGGTAGTGTGCATCCTCAGCGCCGACGCGGAATGAAATAAGCGTCCCGGCGTTTCCTAAGACAGCATGCCGGATTTCCGGTTCGAGCTGATGCATGTATTGATGCGCGACGGTGAAGCCGACGCGATACTTACGTAATTCTGAAAACATGTTCACGAGGGCCAACGTAGTGAAGCTCTGAAACTCATCGACATAGACAAAGAAATCTCTCCGCGCTTCGACCGGTGAGTTTGCGCGACTGAATGCTGCCAAGCCAACGGTTGTGACCAACAGTCCGCCAAGAAGGGTGCAGCTGTCCTCGCCAAGGCGACCCTTGGAGAGGTTCACCAACAGCACGCCGCCTTCATCCATAATTCGGCGAATGCTCAAGTCCTTTTCTGGGGCAGTTAGCACGCGATTAAGAAGCGGGTCGGCGAGAAACGCGCCAATCTTGTTTTGTATCGGCGCTATTCCATCTGCTCGATAGCCGAAGGTGAATCGCGCAAACTCGTGCTCAAGAAAAGTCCGCACGGTCTTATTCCGAAGCTTCGCAGCAATTTGCTTGCGGTACTGTTGCTCGGATAGCAGCCGAAGTACGTCTTGAAGCGTCACGTCTGGTTGCTCTAGGAGAGCCAGGAGCACATTGCGCAAAATGTGCTCCATGCGCACGCCCCATGAGTCGGCCCACATTTTCTTTAGTACTTCGATGAGACCAGAAGCGGCAAGGGAGATAAACTCGGGTCGCACTTGGCGAAGCGGGTTGTATCCGTACGGCTGCTTTGGATCAGCGGGGTTCAGATAGATTACGTCTCGCCGTCCCGAGGCAGCTACCCGTGCCGCGATCTTCTCCGCCAAATCTCCGTGCGGGTCGATGAGTGCGAAGCCACGACCGTACGTCAAATCTTGCGCCGCCATGTTCTCCAGCAGGGTCGACTTTCCGGTCCCGGTCTTTCCGATGACGTAGATATGCGAAAAGCGGTCTTCGGTCTTGATTCCAAAAACGCGCTGGTCATCTCTGAAGTCTACTTTTCCTAGGAACGTTATCTCTCCTGACATTCTTATAGTGTGCCAATGTTCCGCACTCTCCTCACGGTTAGAGAATTTGCCAAATGCGCAAATTCTCGCGTCTGGTTTTAGAAGCTCCGGGGCGAGAGCATAGGCCTAGAAAAGTGGATGTTGCTCAGTCCCGCGCTCCGGCACCGCCTCGTCAGGAGAGGTGCCGGTTGCGGGACGGAGCGGTTACGACGGCTCGTATTTAGCAGCTAAAACCCGATCGTATCTCCGCCCCGCAATCCAGCACCCCAATTCCTGGGGCCCTGGTAGCGAGGAGGAGTACATGCCCGAAATTGCTCTTTCACTGAAAGGCGCTCGGCTCGTCGAGCTGTGCGAAGCCGCAGGGTTTAAGACTGTGGACAATCTGCGTCGAAGCTGTCAGCGGAACAGCCTATGTCCCGCAATCTGTATGGGATGCGCCGCAATTGCTGAAATGGAGCGAGACCAGCGACAGGGATACTGCGAGGCCTGCGGGCGCTCACGAATGGTGAGCGGGCTTGTCTTGGCCGGCTTCATTTAGGAGGCTGCCATGGACATACAGACCAAAGAACGTACCGAACGTATTCGGGATCTCAACGATGCCTTCCGGAGAACGTTTTCTGGCGGCAAGGTCATGATGACCTGTGGTGTCGCCGAGCTACCTGACATGGTGAAGGCGAGAGCGCTGCAGCTCGCCGCAACCTTTGACCAGTTCACGGAGGACAACGATCCTCATGGTGAGCACGACTTCGGCAGCTTCGAGTTGGTCAATCGAAAGTTCTTTTGGAAGATCGACTACTACGACAAGGATCTGCTGAACGGCTCTGAAGATCCCGGCGATCCCAAGCGAACAACACGTGTGCTCACACTCATGTTGAGCCATGAATACTAGCCCCCAATCCGGGGGCTTTTCATTAGGAATTCGTTAGCGTGATGCATCTGTCGTTAGTCCCGGAATCGGCTTATACTCAACTTATGCGTGAAGGGAATCCTGAGGCGAGCGAAGCGGAAATGGTCGACAATCATCGGCTCGACCACTTGTACACGCACCCTTTTCGCGATGGCAAAGGCAAGTATTTTACCATCGTGTCCAGTGACGATCATGGCGTCCCCTCTGTTGTGGAATTCGAGCATCCATGGCCGACTCGTAACAAACTCAAAACTCGTCTTACTTTCATCAAGAGCGATGACGGCGGTCACATCAAAGAAATCGAACTTAAGCGCTTCAAGTATTACGCCCGTAGGGGCGACGTTGAGACGGAAGAGGGCATTACCTTTTCATTCCCGTATTTCGTTGGGCTCATCGGATTCCTGCAATCGTTGGCGGGGCTGAATTTGAATGACGTGAATGAGCGGCGAATTCAGCTCATGAGTGGTCCGGGCCTGGACTCAGATACTCGTAAGCAATTCTATACGCTTGCAGCCACACCCGAAGGACAAGAGTTGATACGAGAAGTCGTCAGAAACGGTCAGCTCTCCGGTTCGGATATCGTCAACATAGCGTACCGAAAGGAGCAATTGGGTGTCTTCGAGACACTTATGTCCAACGATGCGGCGATCGCAGCATATCGAGCGCATCACAGCATTCGAAAGTTGGGTGACGAAGCAGTATGGCAACATTTTTTTGAAGCCAATACCTGGATATTCGGATACGGCTTGAACTTCGTATTCAATCGACCGCTTGAGGGTCGCGATCTCGAAATCGTGGTGCGTGGACACGACGTAACCGGCGCGGGCAAGCGAACGGACGCCCTACTGAAAACGGCTGGCGTTTTGAGTTCGTTATGCCTAGTCGAAATAAAGAAGCCGAACACATCTCTTCTTGAGGGAGAGGCCTACCGCCCCGACTGCTGGCAAGCTTCGCGAGAGCTCAGCGGGGGAATAGCTCAGTCGCAGAAGACTGTGCAAAAAACGTTGGAGAACCTGCCGGTAGAGTTTAGGCCGGCCGACAAGAATGGAAATCCCACAGGAGAAGTCCTTTATTCGTATAGGCCAAAGTCTTTCTTGCTCATCGGCAAGCTGTCGGAATTTATGACCAACCACGGAACCAACCGAGAGAAATTTGCTTCGTTCGAACTCTTACGAAGAAACACCATCGCGCCTGAAATCATTACATTTGACGAACTGTTTGAGCGTGCGCGGTTCATAGTCTCAAGGTCGTAGCATTGTGCAAATCTATCCTTCAGATGATCGATAGGGTAAATGAGCCGCTGAAACTCTGATCGTCCGCGAGGTCCCGATGGTGTCGATTGCTCCCGCAAACGGAAGCATGATATCCTTCTGCAACTCGACTGAGTCGAGGAACCAACTCAATGATCACCGATCAAGAGATTGATACAAAAGCGAAGGAGTTCCAGCTGCGTCCACTGGACGTACAAAAGGACTACGTCTATGGCTGGTTGTTGAAAGGCCTATTTCAGCGGCCAGTTCTTGCAAGTCAACTCGTCCTTAAGGGCGGGAACGCGCTTCGAAAAGGCTACCTTCCAGACACACGCTTTTCTAAAGACCTCGATTTCTCGGCACGACAAGCCATAACGCAAGCCGTTCTCGAAACTGAACTCCGTGAAGTATGCTCCTTTGTTGAAGGGCAGACCGGCGTCCAGTTCATCGACAAGGTTACTGTTCGCGACAAGGCTTTGGCCATACCAGACATCGAGGCGCTAGAAGCGCGTTTATATTTCAAGAGCTTCTATGGTGAAGAGAACCTGAGTTTAAGAACGCAGCTCGATATAACTCAGTTCGACAAGATCTATCTCCCTGTCCAGGATCGGAAGCTTCTGCATCCGTATTCCGATAGTGAAGCATGCGCTGCTACGATCAAGTGCCACAAACTTGAGGAAGTGCTTGCCTCAAAGCTCACGACGTTGCTGCATCGACGGAATCCGGTCGATCTATTCGACCTTCTCTATGCGATCGTGTTCCGAGATCAGTTTGGGGTGAGCCGGCGCGAAGTCGTTACGACGTTCCTGAAGAAATCTATCTTTGAGGCAAATCCGACGGATGCGCGGGACCAATTGCGGGCAGTTCCGATAGCAGATTTCAGAGGACTCTGGACATCTCTGGTGGCCCCAGTGGCGAGCCTCTTCAATTTTGATTTTGTGACAACCAATTTCCAGGGGCTGGTCGATTCTCTTTTCGCATTGGTAATCATTCCGCAGCCCGCGTTTTCCGGTGTCGACGTGTCGGCGTCTGGTATCTTGCGGCCTTCTGGTGGCATTGTGCGACCAATCGGCGGTGGTTTTCGAAACTATTTTCCTTCGGATATCCGAAACACGATCATAAGCGCTGGTCGTTCAGGGACAATGGTACAGCTCTTGTACGATGGTTACGATCGCCTAATCGAGCCGTACAAGCTCGAATACTATGTACGCAAAAAGGACGGCCGAGGCCTGGAATATTTCTGGGGCTGGGATACGAGCGGTGGTAAGAGCGGAAAGACAGGGATCAAGCAGTTCATTTGCGACAAGATCGTCTCGGTACGCCCGACGAATCGGCAATTTCAGCCGCGTTTTGCAGTTGAACTCTAAATTTACTGCAGCATTGCTGGCTCGATATCGCTGGGTCGCGATGCCGCAGGTGTCACGAATGATATGAGCAGGTCCAGCACTTCATTTACATAAGTTCGAGGTCTGTCCCGGACTGGTCCACAAATTCTCGTGCCTAGACAGAATGTAAACCCATGGTAGCGTACTCAGCGGCCTGTTCTTTGAGCACCGATTCATTTCTCGGCATCAGAAAGCGCGGCTTATCATGAGCCTCGCTCCTGCTGCTGCAGGATACATCGGAGAGGTTACGTCATGAAAGTGCAACGCTGTGAATTTCTGACCGCCATCGGTGCCGGAGCTGGCGCGACTTCCAACGCCAAGTCTGTCATCGCTCAATCGATGTCGGATATCAAATGGCGGCTGTCGGGCATGATAATAATCACACGCAACACGGCCGTGGCCATGGCGGTGATGTTTTGTCTTACCACGGCTCCGCCGGCGATGGCAGAGGAGATCAGCTATCACGGATGGGTCGGGGGAGTCGACCTGATCAATGGACGGACTGCAGGATGTCACCTGGACTCACCCGCTATCACCCGATCGAGCCCGATCGTGATCGTGGCAAATAGTTCTAAGGAGTTTTACTTTCAATATAATTCCTTGGTCTTGAACCGACAGCTCGAACGCCCATCAACGGGAGCGAGCTATGACGTGAAGCTGGCCGCTGACGATGATTACTTTGCAAACGCGCACAACGAGCACTGGGCCGGGGCGTCTTTTCCCGCTGTCGTCATTGAGCTACAGCCGAACTTCATAAGGGTCAGGATCCGCGTGGATCTCGATCGCACCCGCGATTTCATGGATCATCTCAAGAAAGCGAAGGAGTTGCAGGTGCAGTGGCCTTTCACCACCGCTGGGAATTTCGATCTGGTCGATTTGCAGCACGTAGCCCTGACCGACTGGAACACCTTGCAGAACGTACTGGATTATAACGACACTTACGGTGCAATCTACAAGGTGCTGGACTGCGTACAACGACATGCCCGATGATGCGGACAATGACGTAATCCGGACGTGAACAGTAGGGGAGAGTAAGCCCGTTGATTTGCTGCAATCTACGACAAAAGGACGGATGCCTCGCGGTGCCCGTCCATTTTTTTATTGCTCATGCAGGCAATCATCAACAGCGCAATCCGCATCTACGGATACGAATTCATTCTTCCCGCTCTCGCACTCTGGCAAGTGCCGTACAATACTTCACAAGCACTTCGAGAATGCCTATTATGAAAGTCCGAGATCTGTCCCGGACTGGTCCGCGATGGAGAGAGTTGTGACGTAGAGCCCAGGCTCAAAGGCGTGACACTTTGCAATATGAGCTGAGGACTCAAAGCGTGATGAAAGGATCGCAAGCGCATCGTCGTCGAAAGCTCGCGAGTATCTCGAAGTGCGCGGCCAGAAGATTTTTATCTTTTTAGCGAACGTCCACTTTCGAGAGGTGCTCGTGAGTTTTTCAACAAAAGACGTATGAGCTAACACGCTCTTACACACCGATCCATTCATGGCATGGTCAGCCACGTTGATTGGCCGCATCGAGCAGTCAAGCCCCAAAGCCGCACAAGCGGCGCGCCGGAGGCGCGGGGCTTTACGGCAAGGTGCGGCCGATCGAGCATCGATATGCCGTGATCTCGGCTTCGTCATCGCAACACAAACGCGCGGGCGACTAGACACGAGACTCTGCCGGATTGGCATCCTCACGCGTCTAGTCGCCCGCGCGTTCGTGTAGCGCGTCAACAACTTTTAGAAGCAGGGACAACCAGCCGACGTGAACTGGTGGGAGATTTTTGAGCGTATGCAAATTCTCCAGTCTGGATTTGCAGTGCCCCGCGACTATCATCAGGCCATATGCTCACGATAAACATAAGTTGGGAATACTTCCTCGGCATCTTCGGGACACTTATCGCGCTTGCCTACTACGCGAACGGGCGCCTTACGCGCCTCGAAACAAATTTCGACTGGCTGGCGGATGCTGTTCGCGATCTCACCATAAAGACGGAAAATGTTTCAGCTAGAGCATTCGAAACTGGCTCTCCCATTTCGTTGACCGCAACGGGCGAGCAGCTTCTGCGGGACAGTGGACTCAAATCGTATATTGATAATCGGAGAGACGAGCTAACGGCCGGGCTTCGAGCGCAAGCGCCGTTTGACCTCTACACCATTCAGGAGAGCGCGTTCCGGATGTTTGGCCGCATTTCTCTCGACGACACGTTCGCTCGCCATCTGAATAAATTCGCCTTTAGAAACGGCACCAGCACTGATCTGCTCAGACGCGTTGGCGCAATCTACTTGCGCGACATGGCGGTCGCACCAAACTAAATATGCGTTCCTCGATTCGCAAAAATTACAGGAAGAAGGTACCATTCAAGACAGTTGCCGACCTTATCCTGCTTCTTGACACGTATGTCGATTGAGTCTGGTCCCTCGCTTGAGCTGCTGACGATTCCTGAAGTAGCTAGATTACTGACAATTTCTGTCCCAAGCGTTCGGCGGCTGCAGCAGCGCCATATCCCGTTTTTCAAAGTTGGTGGGCGCATCCGCTTCGAACGAAGCGATATCGTGGCGTACTTGCAGAAGCGACGGGTGCACTCGATCGGCTAATACCGAATGATGTATGGCAGTACGACTAATAAAGAAATCATGGTGGGTGGACTTCCAATTCGATCAGAAACGATACAGGAGACGAAGCCCGGAAAACACACGGCGAGGCGCGCAGGCGTTCGAGGCTGCCCTGCGGCAGAGGTTAGCGCGAGACGAACCAATCGACAATGCTGGAACTAACAGAGATAACGACCTGACGTTCGAGAAGTTCGCACGGCAGTGGTTCGAGCAATACGTAGTCGCAAACAATAAATTCTCCGAGCAGTACGCGAAGCAGAAGATATTGGCCGCAAGCTTGATCCCATTCTTTGGGCGGATGCCCTTGAAAGCTATCAATGCGAACCACGTTGAGCAGTACAAGGCTAGAGCAGTAGTGAGCAGAGTCTCAAACAAGACGATAAATAACAGGCTCACCGTCTTGGCAAAATGTTTGAGATGCGCTCACGAATGGCACGGCACGGACGTTCCGAACATTAAGAAACTGAAATGTATTCCGCCGAAGACCGACTACCTTACAATGGCCGAATGCGACGCGCTCCTGTCCCACACACATGGACAGCTGCGGGAAATGGTGTTCCTTGCGCTGCGTACAGGCATGCGGCAGGGCGAAATTCGCGGCCTACAGTGGTCCTCGATCGACTGGCAGAATAGAAGTCTGGCCGTTCGGCATTCCCGATGCGATCGCAACAAATCACTCGTATCGCCCAAAAGCAACCGCGAGCGACATATTCCGCTCGATGCAGACGTATACGAGATGTTGTTCCGCAGGAAGCAAAGTACTGGGTATGTGTTCACAAACGCTGACCGCAATGGAGAACCATTCACGTCCCATCGTGCCATCGAACGATTGGGCATAATCTGCAGAAATTATCAAATGCGTAAAGTCACATGGCACATGCTTCGGCACACCTTCGCTACGCAGCTAACACTTCGAGGTGTACCGCTAACTGTAGTCAGAGAATTGCTGGGGCATTCGAGCATCACGACAACAATGCGATACTCACACGTGGCACCAGCAGCCCTGCGATCGGCGATTGAGCTGCTGAATCCCAAGAACGCCGTGAGTGGAGATTTTGGGCAACCCGCCGTCAACCACTGGCAACAAATGGTGAGCTCAGACACGCAGCAAATTGTGAGGTCGCCGAAATAGTCAAGAAGCGCATGACAAAAGAGGCATCGTCAGAAACGACACCTCTTTTGCTCTTTGTGCGTCGGGAGGGATTCGAAACCACTCGTCACGATTTCGTTCGCTCACCAAACGAACGCGCGAATCCTCAATTTTTGGCTTAAATGAAGGACATATGAGCTAATAGCAAGATTACCAATTGTACGGAACAGTCATGCATCAGATGTTGTTTCTAGTCGTTCTTGGGCAACCCGCTGTCAACCGGTTTTCGGATCGTTTGCAGCGGAATTATCACAAGGAGCAGGATAAGCAGAACTGCTAGAAGCGATCACACAAAGCCGCCGAGAGGCGGCTTTGTGATTCGTGGGTGATTGGCACATTAGAACATCGCGGCAACTTTCCGTCGCTTGAGATATTCCGCCAATTCCTTGAAAGCGGTGTGTATAGGTAAGGTTGTCAAAACAGATGCGCTTGCTACCATGCAAATCATGGATGGCAAACCTGTTTTTGAATTCAAACACATTGCCTGTGCACCGCAGCGCGTGCAAGCTACGATTGACGCTTATAGTATTTTCTTCTGGGAAGTCGTTGGAACTGATACCTCGGCCACTTCCCATACGGAAGATGGTGGGCTAGCCGATAGATTAAATGACGCGGCGTTAAATAGATTGACTGGGCGGAATATTAAATCGGCAGACGGTGTATAACGTAGTCGAAAAATCAACCAACGTTAATTTTCGCCGAGATAAAAACATTCCTAATTTTTCCGATATACGAAAAATAGAAGGAGAATACTTCGAGACGCTGGCGCAGTTGAACACGCGTCGAGCTCGACAGCAGAGACGCGTTAAAAGCAACCCTATCGGAGCGTTGATTTTTTTCGGCATCAAAAAGGCGATAAACAGTGGCGGCGTCTCACCAGAACAAGCGCTTCAAGAAAAACTATCCAAGCTCATAAGCGACAACGCGGCGATTCTTAACGTGTAACAATCCTGAGCGATTACACAAAGCCGCCAACAGGCGGCTTTGTGATTCGCGAGCGTGTCGACAGGTTAGAACATCGCGGTAACTTTCCGCCGCTTTAGATACTCGATGATGTCGCGCTTCTCGAAGCGCAATGCACCGCCAACCTTGATGAACGATATTTGGCGCCTGGCCTGTAGTTCTCGTACCCCCGGTACTGATAGCTGCAGCAATTTCGCTACTTCTTTTACCGTGAGGAGCTCTATCTGCTCTTCTCCATTTGTCTCCATGTGCCAATTCTACTGCGTAACAGGAAATTGTAAGACGCGAGAAAGAACGGTGGTTGTACAAAATCGGGCCGACATTTAGAAAATCGCGGCAACTCTCTTGCGCTTCAGGTACTCAGCAATGTCGCTTCTGGTGAAGCGGATGCGCCGCCGACCTTAAAGAAGGGAATTTGGGGCGCTGCTGCAAGCGTCGGACCGACGGCACGGATATCTCGCAGGACAAGAAAACACTGGCGTGAGCTGTCACGCGAAGCCGCCTTTCCGGGCGGCTTTCGTCCGCACCTGCTTGACATCGTCTTCCTGGTGATGACTGGCCCAAGGCACATGAAAGGCCGATGAACGGGATGCGTCTATTGTTATGTACCGGCACAATTCCGCGTCTGGGACAGCACGGAATTTCGAGAGACCATGGCCGGTGAGCCTCATCATTGTTTTGGCTGGGGCGCACCGCTTATGGATCAACGGCTCATCTCATATCTACGTCCACTTCGTCGCCGCTGGGGCCTTACTCAGGCTGAGTTTGCCTTTCTCATCGGCACAAGGACACACGTTGCCATTTCTCGAATTGAGGCTCTAAAGGCATATCCATCCCTTGCTGAAGCGATTGCTTGTTCGATCGTCTTCGATACTCCACCGCTGGAGCTCTTTCCCGAGTTGTATGCCAACATTTATAAGTTTGTGCTCTCTCAGGCCGAGGAGCTATACCAGAAACTGCAAGGCGATCCTTCTAGGGTCACGCGCGCGAAGCTCGATTTCCTCGAAGAGGTGCGCACACGAGCTCATCCGCATTTGCGCGACATGGTTGTATGACATGGTCGAACCGATACAAATTGGTGATCGCGATCTATCTGAATTCGAGGGGCTTTGCGTTTGTTCTCTTCGAAGGGCCGCTTGCGCCGCGAGATTGGAGCATTGTTGAAGCGCGGGGTGACAAGCGAGAAAAGATAGTCGCTCGTGTTAATTCGCTATTTGCCCGATATAAACCCCATGTCGTTGTGCTGCAGGACATGTCGCAAGC
>WNFF01006438.1_pt1 | contig 10994 bp, 10 predicted proteins | sample 5400441 | NCBI WGS metagenome assembly WNFF01 (sample SAMN13153345, study PRJNA577476) | soil metagenome | isolation source: 120 cm saprolite under Douglas fir tree site 2 hole 3 replicate 1 | place: USA:California | collected 2015-04-18
TCCGAGCTCCTCAAAAATTATCTTCATGCCGCGCAATTGACCGAGAATTGGCGTCTAGCCGAAACAGCCGAAGGCATCATCGCTTGGGTAAACGAAGTCTTGTCCGACCAGGTGAACGGCGGTTTTTACGCTAGTCAGGATGCGGACTACTCCCTGGACGATGACGGTGATTATTTCACCTGGACCCTGGACGAAGTGCGCGCCGTCCTCTCGCCAGATGAATCGAGTGTGGCCGAGTTGTATTACGACGTGGAGCCTCATGGAGAAATGCATCACAACCCAGCAAAAAACGTCCTATGGATCGCGCGTGACTTCGATGAAATCACGAAAACCACGAAAACGGACCTGGACACAGCCGTGAAGCTATTGCTTCAGGCAAATGTGAAGATGTTGAATGCGCGCCGCGCACGACCCACGCCGTTCATCGACAAGACCATGTACGTATGCTGGAATGCGATGTTTGTGTCGGCCTACTTAGAAGCGAGCCGCGTGTTGCGGGAATCGGATCATCTCGGTTGCAGGGTATTTGCGCTTAAGACGATGGACCGCATGTTGAAAGAAGTCTGGAGCGAAACCCGCGGCTTCGGCCATCGCATCGGCGGCCCCGCGCTTGAAGGCTCGCTCGACGATCAAGTCTTCGGTGTTCTCGCACTTCTCGACGCTTACGAAGCCACACTCGATCCGCGCTACTTCAGCGCCGCGCAAAAAACCATGGACCTCGCGATCAACCGCTACGGCGACGCCGAAGGCGGCGGCTTCTTCGACCGCCCTTCCGACGCCGCCCCCATGGGCGGCCTCGACGTCCGCCGCAAGCCCTTCCAGGATTCACCCACGCCCGGCGCGAATTCCGTCGCCGCCATCGCCCTGATTCGAATGCACGCCTTCACCGGCGACGATCGCTACCACGCCTTCGCCCAAAAAACGCTCGAAGCCTTCGCCGGCATCGCCCCGCAGTACGGCCTCTTCGCCGCCACCTACGGCCTCGCCGCCTCGCTTGTCGCGAATCATCCGCTGCAGGTCGTCATCACCGGTCCTGCGAACGATCCCACCGCGCAAGCCCTCGAAGCCGCCGCCCACCGCGTTTTCCGCCTCGGCAAATCCGTCCTCCGCGTCACCCCCGAAACCCAACAACTCCATCTCTCCGGCGCCCTAAAAGAAACCTTGCCGCATCTCCCCGCCGGCAAACCCCTAGCCGTCGTCTGCTCCGGCCAAACCTGCCTTCCACCGACCACCGATCCCGCGCAACTCATCGCCCTTCTAGAAAACGGCATCGCCGGCGCCGCCACTTTATAGCCGATTCGAACGTCCCGCTTGTAGTGGCGCAGCATGCTACGCCACTCCGACGGAGCGTTCCACACAGGCTGCGACTTGAATTCCTCCGCAAATGAAAAACGGACGCGATGCCCGCGCACCGCGCCCGTCAATTCATGAGAGTCCCGTTTTTGCTTAGCTTCCTTTACGTCCTTTACTTCCTTTACCTCATTATTTCTTCGGCCTCGACTCCGGCGGCACCAATCCCGACGCCCGGTAGTACACATAGTGCTCTCCCGAGTGCTCCACGAACCCATAAGCCATGTCAATCACGCGCACCTGCTGATTCGCGTACGGATTGACCACCAGCGAATTCAGCCCTGCATCGCCTTTCGCCTTGATCGCCGCCGCGCCATCCGCAAAAGATTTCTTCACGTAAGCGGCCACTTCCGCCTTGGTCTTGAGTTTGTCTTTCGAGAAATCTTCCTGGGCCGGCGGCTTCTCTCCCTTCACCGGGTTGGTGAAGAAATAATTCACATCCGCAACGTGCAGGAGTCCTTCCCGGAAGCTGCGCTGCGCCGGATTCGGTTTGAACTCGTACTTGTCCTCGGGGAAGTCCTCTGCCATAGCGATCAACTTGCGCCCGATGTCATTCCATTGTTCCAGCACGGCTTGTGTCGGACTTAACGCTGCCTTCGGTGGTTCTGTCTTCTTCGCCGCATCTTGCGCCACAGCCGGAAGCGCGGCCAAACCAACCCCCAGCACAAGACTTGCCACCACATTCCACTTCTTCATAAGTTTTCTCCTCCGTTTCGCCCGGAAGCCGGACGTTCTCTCCTTCAGACGCACCACTCTGCCAGGTGTTTCCCCCAAACCATCGTTCACTTGGCTTGCGGTACCCGGCCCTCCGCGGGGGTTCATCTTACGCAGTAAAACCGCCTGCGTCATGCATATTCCCAAGCCCCGCATGGTAAACTTGTACTTTAGACTTGGGGGCGCCATCACCGTGAATTGGGGCTTTCTGCTGTTGCGCATTGCCATCGGTTTGAGCATCCTGACGCTTCTATATCTCTCGCAGCGTTTCTGGTACCGCGCTCTCTGGCGCGTCACCTCGCATTGGGGTCGGGTACCTCTACGAGTCGGCGCCCGGCTGGCCTACATTGTTCTTCTCCTGCTGGTAATCGTTACCATGGCTCAAATTCTGGTCTTCGGCCACGGAGTTTTCACCCGCCAAAGCTCCGTGGTGAGTGTTTTCACCGGCCTCTGGGTTTTCAGCGCCCTGTTTGCGTTTCTCGCGGTCAAGGCGGTTCATGGGCTGGAACACCTCTGGCGAAGGTTGCACTCCGCAACGTCGAAAAAACCCGTCACCCAGCCAACTGCCGCGCTGTCCACCTCCGCCTATGCGGAGACCGTAGCTGACCCGGGCCGCCGTTACTTTTTCCGCGCCGCCACCGCCGCTGCCGGCGCCGCTCCTTTCCTCGGTGCCATGTACGGTTTCGCCGCCGAGCGCCTCAACTACCAGGTCCGGCGCGTTGAAATTCCGCTGCCCAATTTGCCGGCCGCTCTCGACGGCATGCAGATCGTCCAACTCAGCGACATTCACCTCAGCAGCTACATGTCCCGCGCGGAGGTACACCGTGCCGTGGATATGGCCAATGAACTCGGCGCCGATCTCGCCGTGGTCACCGGTGATCTCATCACCGGGAGCGGTGATTCGATCGCCGATTGTATCGACGAGATTCGCCGTCTCCGCGCTCCGCTGGGTATCTGGGGCTGCAACGGCAACCACGAAATCTACGCGCGCGCGGAAGACGAAGCCTCTTATTACTACGCGCAGGCCGGCATGAAACTGCTGCGCCACGAAAACGCTCAGATTGCTTTCAAGGGCGCCTCCTTCAATCTCATCGGCGTCGATTACCAGCGCGAGCGCAGGCGCAACGGCCAGCGACAGCAGTCCCTGTCGAATGTCGAGCCGCTGGTCCGCCGCGACATGCCGAACATTTTGCTTTCGCACAATCCAAACTCGTTCAATCGCGCCGCCGAACTCGGCATCGAGCTTTCACTTGCCGGTCACACGCACGGCGGACAGATCCAAGTCGAAATCCTCGACCATCGCCTGAGCCCCGCGCGATTCATCTCCGACTACATCGCCGGCCTTTATCAGCGCCCGCTCTTCGCGCCCGCTCTCAATGAACGTGCCGCTTCGAACGCGGGCGCCACCCGGCCGTTCAGTCCATCGCTCCTCGCCTCGCAATCGTCCCCCATGGCGCATATCTACGTGAACCGTGGCCTGGGTACGGTCGGCGCTCCCGTACGCCTCGGCGTGCCTCCCGAAATCAGTCTCATCGTCCTCCGTCGCGCTTAGCCCCCCGCTTCATCGCCACATTTCTTCGAGGGTTCTGTTCGAATCTGCAATGCATTCCCGTAAGAGCGGATGAATGTTAAGATTTTTCGCGTTCCATTTCTCACATCATGACGATCAAAGAAAAAAACTATTGGCTCGAAACCGTCACCAAGCCACCCGCGCAATCGGCGCGCGACTTGCCGGACAGCATCGACGTCGCCGTAGTTGGCGCGGGTTTCTGCGGACTTTCCGCTGCGCGCATGCTCGCGAAACGCGGCGTGAACGTCGCCGTGTTCGAATCGGAAACATTTGGCTGGGGCGCCAGTTCGCGCAACGGCGGCATGGTTCTCACCGGCATGAAGCTGCCGGTGCCGACGCTGATCAAGCGCTACGGCAGGGAAGCCGTGCGCAAAATGTACGCCGCGTCACTCGATACCATCGACTGCGTCGAGCAGATCGTCCGCGAAGAGAATATCGACTGCAACTTCTCGCGCTGCGGCCACCTCGAAGTGGCGTGCAAGCAGGCGCACTTCGATGGCTACGAGGAATCCGCCGCGCTGGTCAAGCGCGAATTCAATCATGAATTGCGCATCATCCCGAAAAGCGAGCTGCGCGCCGAAATCGGATCGGACATTTATTTCGGCGGCATGGTGGACGAAACCAGCGCGGGGCTGAATCCCGCGCAATACGTTGCCGGCCTCGCGCATGCGGCGCAGCGCGCCGGCGCGTGTCTTTACGCTCACACGCGCGTTGCAGCCATCGAGCAGGAAACCAACAACGGCGCGCGCAAATTTCGCGTGCAAACTTCAAAAGGCGCCACCACCGCGCGCGAACTGATTCTCGCCAGCGGTGCGTACACGACCGAAGCCACTCCAGCGCTGCGAAAGAAAATCATTCCCATCGGCTCCTACATCATCGCGACGGAAGTTCTGCCCGCCGGTCTCGCGCGTGAACTCAGCCCGCGCAACCGCATGATCTACGACTCGAAACATTTTCTCTACTACTACCGCCTCACGCCGGACCATCGCATGCTCTTCGGCGGCCGCGCCGCCTTCTTTCCGGAAACCGAAAACACCGTGCGACAAAGCGCGGAAATTCTCCGCCGCGGCATGATCGCCGTCTATCCCCAGCTCCGCGACGCCAAAGTCGAATTCGTCTGGGGTGGCACGCTCGATTTCACGCTGGACGTCATGCCGCACGCGGGAAAACTTGATGATATGTATTTTGCTGCGGGCTTCGCCGGCCACGGTGTCGCCGCCGCCACCTGGTTCGGCGCGAAGCTCGCCGGGCTCATTTGCGGCGATCCCAACGACATTCCCTTCGATGGCATACCGTTTCGCGGTGCGCCACTTGGCCTGCGCAGCGGCCACACCTGGGCGCTTCCTCTCGCCGGCGCGTGGTACAAGATTCTCGATTTCCTTACCTGATTATTTCTCTCCTGCAGGGGCGCAGCTTGCGGCGCCCCTGCACGGCGAGATCGATCAGCTCGTTGAGGCGGCCTTTACGCCGCCATCTTGCCTTGCTCTTTTCCCTTGATCCCTGCGTCCCCTGGGTTCTCTGTGTCCCCAGTGTTCAATTCTTTCCTTCCGCTTTTCCTTATCTCCTTACTTCGTTACTTCCTTACTTCCTTACTTCCTTTCCTCATCATCTTCATTCCTCCATACATCACCGGCCCCAGCAATACCGGCACCGGCCCCCACTTCCGCGCAAACGGGTCGCTGGCCACCAGCGCGACCACGCTCATCATCAGCGGCGCAACGATCACGTAGAGCAATCCGGCGCGGCCCCAGGGAATCCGGAACGGCCGCGCCAAATCCGGCTTCGTCTTGCGCAGCTGCCACGACGAAAGCACCGTCAGTATCGTTACGCCGATGCGCAGCCACACGTACACGGTCAGAAGCTGCACCATCGTCTGCTGCGCCAGCAGCGCGTAAATAAGGGAAGACGCGATGATGGCGATCCACGGCGTGCCATAGCGCGGGTGCCGCGCCGAAAAAGCCGCCGGAAGGTATCCATCTTCGGCCATCGTCGACGGCATGCGCGTGCTGGTCAGCACCGTGGCGTTCAGCAGAGAAAGATTGGTGATCAGCGCCGCGATGGTCATTGCGAAACCCAGCCAGGGCCCGCCGATCAGCCGCGCGGCGTCGGAAAAATATCCGGTATGCCAGTTCTGCCAATCGCCGAGCGCGGCGAGCGAAAACATCGTCGGCAGAAAATACGTCGCCATGGACAGCGGCACGACAATGGTCAGCGCGATCGGATAACTCCGCTGCGGGTTTTCCACTTCTTCCGCCACGCTGGACACTTGCTCGTAGCCGGAGTAAAGCCAGATTCCCAGCGCCAGCCCCGCGCCGAAAACCTGGAACGGCGGCACATGCGGAGGCACCAGCGGCGTAAATGGATTGTGGTGCCACTTCGTGGCCGCGATCGCGCACAGCGCCACGATCGGCACGAGAATGGATATTTCTAAAACGGTCGCCACCGCGCCAACCACCTGGATGCCGCGCACGTTGATGTATCCGATCAGCGCAATCACCGCGACGGCAATCGCGTAATGCTTCCACCCGGCTAGCCCGGGAAAGAAAAACGTGAAATAGTCCGCGGTCAGAACGCCATACGAGGCGCCCAAAAGGAACGAAGCGCTCCAGTTCCACCAGCCGGCCTGAAATCCCCAGAAGTCGCCGAACGCCGCGCGCACCCAGCGGTAGAATCCGCCCTCCACGGGAATCGCCGTGGTGAGTTCCGCGGCGACGAGCGAAACCGGAATGCACCAGAAAAACGGAATAAACAGGTGATAGAGCAGCGTAAGCCCCGGCCCGCTGGTGGTCACCATGTCCTCGAGCCCAAACGGCCCGCCCGTAGCGTACGCGTACATCACAAACACAAACGGCAGCAGAGTGGCTTTCCGCGCCACCGCGCGTGCCCCTTCGCTCTTCATTTCTTTCTTCCCAACTGCCGCCCGCTCAGGCACAATTCCTCTTTCCAACTCTCTTCCTCATCGAGGTTCGCATGCCGCAGCCATCTCCGTCCGCAGCTTCGCCGTCCCACAGCACCTTCATGGACCGCGTCCCTCGTCCGCCCGTCTTTGCCACTCCCGCCGAAGAGCGCCGCCATCGCAAAGAGCGCCTCGCCGCCGCTTTTCGCCTCTTCTCGCGCTTCGGCTTTGATGAGGGCGTCGCCGGCCACATCACTGCGCGCGATCCCGAGCGGCTCGATCATTTTTGGGTGAATCCCTTTGGCATGCACTTCGGCCAGATTCGCGCTTCCGATCTTATTCTCGTGGATCACGCTGGCAATGTCGTCGAAGGCCGCGCGGAAGTCAATCTCGCAGCCTTCGCCATCCACTCGCGCATACACGCCGCGCGCCCCGATGTCGTCGCCGCCGCGCACGCGCATTCTCTGTACGGCAAATCGTGGTCCGCTCTGGGCCGCCCGCTCGATCCGCTCACGCAGGACGCTTGCGCGTTTTATGAAGATCACGTCGTCTTCGACGACTATACGGGGATTGTCGAGGAAACTTCCGAAGGCGACCGCATTGCCCGCGCCCTCGGTGCGAAGAAAGCCGCCATCCTTCGCAATCACGGCCTGCTCACCGTCGGCCACTCTGTCGACGAGGCCGCCTGGTGGTTCATCACCATGGACCGCTCCTGCCAGGCCCAATTGCTCGCCGAAGCCGCCGGCCAGCCCCATAAAATTCCCGACGCCACGGCCAAAAGCACTTACGCCCTCGTGGGCTCGCACCTCGCCGGCTGGTTCCAGTTCCAACCCCTCTTCCAGCGCATCTCCCACGAGCAGCCCGGCCTCTTCGACTAGCCCAGACGTCGGAGCTTCAGCTCCGAGATAAACGCCGCCCGGCCTAACTGTCATTCCGAACGGAGCAGGCCGATTTTTTCTTTCCGCTTCGCTCCTGCGAAGCGGTCGGCCTGCGGATGTGAGGAATCTCTCTTCCTCGTGCGCCAGCCCTCTGATTTAGGGGTGTGCATCTTGACGAGAATCCACAGTCGCGTCAACACGTGATCTGCAACTCTCTAAAAGGACAGAGAAACGCGCGCGCCTTTCCCCTAGAAAGCGCCCGCCACGCGGCGTAGAATCACATTCAGGGCCCGAAAATTTGGAGATCTTATGAGTATTGCCATTCATCCCGATCTCGAATCGAAAATCCGCTCCCGAGCGGAGGCCCAGGGACTTAGCGTCGAAGCCTACTTGGAGAGCCTTGTCCGTGCCGATCAGCAGGGAACAGAGGAACTGGAATCTCTCGCCCTCGAAGGGCTCAACTCCGGGGCGCCGATTGAAGTTGGGCCTTCTTACTGGCAAGAGAAGCATCTCCGGCTCGACGAACGCCTATAATCGTGTAGCGACCAAGTGAAATAGTTAGCCTGTCATTCTGAGGGCATCCGACGAGGATGCCCGAAGAATCTCACCTCCAACATTTTCAGTCACCTGATGTTTGGATGCGTTTCCTGTCCAACCGCAAATCTCCTCCCACTATCTTTCCGCACTCGCCCATAAAGTGCCGCCCCAGTGAGCACTACCCCTTTGTTTTCTTCTCTTTGCGCGGTCATTCGATCAAATGTACTTGCTCTGCAACGCCTGTGATGCTAAAATGCATCACATGAAGAAAGCCTCTGTCCGCGATCTTCGTTATCGATTCTCCGTTGTCGAAGACCTTCTCCGCGACGGTGAGGAAATCCAGATCACCAAGCGCAAGCGCGTCATCGCCCGCCTCCTTCCCCCGAAGCCTGCTGCGCGGGTCCGCCGCCCCGATTTCCTGGCACGCCTGAAAAAAATCTTCGGCAAAAAGCGCATGAAGGTTTCCGGTGCGGAAATCATCGCTCTGGACCGTGAGGAGCGCTTCTGACTTCCTGCGTCGACGCCAGTTTTTTGTTCTCCCTCTACGTTCTTGATGTGAATTCCGCCGCGGCCTCTGCCAAGATGAGGCGGGCGGTCCTGCCTCTGCTCCTTACCGACACGGGGAAAATCGAGATCCTCAACGCCGTCGCGTTGAGGCTATTCCGAAAAGAACTGATGCCCACCGAAGCAACGAAAGTCTACGGTTTGTTCCGCGAAGATGTCGAGCAGGGCGTTGTGCAGATCGTCCCCCTTCCCGCCGCCGCTTACCAACTGGCGGAGCAAATAGCTCGAAAGCACACCCCTCTTTTAGGCACCCGCACGCTTGACGTCCTGCACGTCGCTGGTGCCCTCGCTCTCAAAGCCCGTGCCTTCTACACCTTCGATAACAAGCAAGCCAGGCTCGCCGCTACTCTCGGTCTGACGATTCCGTAGCTCTTCAGCGGTTGTGCCGCCCCCAGTGAGATCTACCCCTTTGTTTTCTTCTCTTTGCGCGATGATTCGAACAAATGTGTCCATTCTCCAAATACTAGTACTATATTTATAATTGACAAGCTAAATATTCCACGGTATCATAAGTCGTGAATTCTCGGCGCCACCGTCGTCAAACTAGCTTCCGGTACTCTCCCCTCGTGTATTCTTTGCCTTCAGCTCCCAACTTTGAGCCCTCAACCTCCTTTTCGTTAACGTCCCAACGGTCAAACCTTCAAACGTGCCAACATGTTTTCACCTATCCCCTTTTGTTTCACTCTCTTGCGCACTCTTTTGCACTATCGAAAATCGCAACTCTTTTGTTTTCAGGCGTTTCCGCGCTCTTTGTCAAAAACCACCCGGGGTGGGGGTGCCCCCTCCGGCATCAAGAGTGCCGAGCGCTAGGGAGGCGAGGGTCAAAGAGGAAAGGGACGGGACTGCCGAGCCGCAGCTTTCGGAAATGCGGATGGGCGGGATTGAGGAGGAAGTTGGATTCGGAGGGGATGACGACACTGGGGACCTGGAGGACGGGAGAGGACGCACGAGCGAGCCAGGCGTCGCCTATGGCGTGAGTGCTTCGTGGTGCGGGATAGGCGCGCCAGTTCTTCGGAAGATACGAGGGGGAGAGGTGTTCGATGAGGTGCGGCGCGATGGTGACGGGGATTGCGAGATAGTGGCGGAGGAGTCTTTCGGAATCGAGATGGACAAGAATCTCGAGGGCTGCGAGCGCCTGGGATTGCGCGGTGTAGACGACGGGGCGGCCCGGAGAGTTCCAGCGGCCGCCGAAGCGGCGTGCGCCTTCACCAGTGAAGGCGATCTCGGCGAATCGGCGGTGGACGATTCGCCAGGCGACCGTGTTCATAGAAAGACGGCCACGCTCACGGAAAGACGCCGTGCTCGAGCTGGCCGATGAGAGTTTCGACTTCGCGAGCGCCGAGTTCGGTGGCGGAGTAGGCCAGTGGAGTGGAACCGGCCAGAGTGCGGCGCGGAGTGCGGAGCCAGGCGACGGCCTCGGCTACGACGCCCTTGAACAAGCCAACGGCAAGTTCAAAGATCCGGGAGATACGCAGCAGCCGCTCGGATTCCGCGGGAGCCAGCCTGCCGGAAACCTTGCGGCGGGCCAAAGTGCGCGCGGGAATCCCGACGAAGGCCGCGATTTCGCCGACGGGAATGCCGCTTTCGGAGGAAAGGAATTCAAGCGCACGAAAAGAAAGGCCCCTACGCAACTCACGAATGAGATGGGGCGTCGAGGCTGCAGCCAGGCCAAGACTCGAGCCGGCGGCTCTGTCGTTGACCGACCGGGCGGACGCCGAATGTCCCTGTTTGCGTGCGAAGCGCCTTTCCATACAAATAGACTATGCGCATGTTGCCAGTGTGTCAATTTGTTTCTGCCAAATGGCATGCGAGAAGAAAAGGGCGTAGGAATCCAGATGGACATGTCCAAGGCCACACAGAATGCACAGCCAGGAGTGGCTGGGCCACGAGGAGCAGTTCACGCAGTGGGCCGAGCCGCCGGGTTAGTCTACTTTCGAGGCGGTTGCGGTGCGGAGGCTGGCTATGACGAGGCGAATCTCTTCGTAGGGGATTTCTGGCGGGAGGGCTTCTTTGAGGGGCTTCAGGCGGTCCATGCCCAACTCGCGGCAGGCGGCAGCGATTTGGTTGTAGCGTTCCGTAGGCAACCACTTGGGCTGAAACTCGGCGTCGCCTCTTTCGATCAAGTCGGCGACGAGGGAGACGACGGCGCGCAGGGTTCTCTGGCGAATTTGAGCAATCTCAACAAACGTGCGCCCCTCTTCCAACAACTTGAGGGTCTCCTCGGCCGGGCGAGATGGTTTTGCCCTCCAACCTTCATCCGCGCGTTGCCCTTGCCGGAAATTTTGAATCGCCTCGAGGACTTGTTTCCCGTACATTTCTACCTTCTTATCGCCGAAGCCGGACACCCGCCGCAACTCCCGCAAATTCGATGGCTCCACGAGGCACAAATCCTCCAGCGCAGAATCGTGCAGGACGACGAACGCGGGAATCCCATTTTCCTTCGCGGTGTTCCGCCGCCACTCGCGCAAGAATTCATTCAATTCTC
>WNFF01010349.1_pt1 | contig 10994 bp, 9 predicted proteins | sample 5400441 | NCBI WGS metagenome assembly WNFF01 (sample SAMN13153345, study PRJNA577476) | soil metagenome | isolation source: 120 cm saprolite under Douglas fir tree site 2 hole 3 replicate 1 | place: USA:California | collected 2015-04-18
ACGCGCGTTTGTAACGCCATTCGTTCTGCCCCCGAGTCGGAATTCGGAATTCTTCCTCTGCAGACTTTAATTATACCGGATTCCCACCAGGCCCAACCCAAATTGGTACTTCCGGCCAAACCAAATGCTCGGAAATTTGCGGCCAATTTGGCCGCGTAGCACAAAACGTGAAAACCCTTGCCTCCATCAAATCACTCAAGAGCCTCGAATTGCCGGTCCATCGATTCGAATTCCGGGTCGCTGTGATGGACGACTTTTGGCGAAGCGCTCTTGAAAGGCTCCTCCGACGGGATGCGCTCAAGCCAGCGCTGCTCGGAAAGCTTCTCGTGCGAAGAAAAATAGAGTCTGACGAGCAAGCCCACTTTCCCGTTGGCGGCTGCCGCCGGCCTTTCCGCGACCGCCTGGCTTGATTTGGCCGTCGTTTTTGCCTTTGGACTCGCTGCCGTCTTTCCCTTGGATTTGGCCGCAGGGGCAGGCTTCTCAAGCTGCTCGGGCTTCGAATGAGCTTCCCCCGCCTCGCTCTCCGGACGGTCCAGTTTGTAGAGCAGCCTCTTATCCAGGCGAAATGCCTGCTTCCAGCCGTCGAGTTTGTGTCTCGCCTGCTGCGCCTTTTCCTCGTCCGTGCCAAAATCCAACTTAATGTAACTGTGCGCCATGATTCGAGTCTGCGACGTGCCGGGCGCCAAGTCAAGATTCGAAGGATTGCGCTTTCCTTATTGGCCAAAGGACGGAAATGGGATTGCTATCGAACCAGTCGCTGCGTGGAAGAGCTTTTTGGCGTATGATTTAGTGACAGTCGGAATATCCATGACCCACCGCAACCAACCTCGCCGGCGTTCGATTTCCGCAAGCATTTGTTTGCTCGTGGTTGTTTTGCTTTATGCGCCGCTCGCGGGAGCCGCATGGTCGTCGTATCAATCCGCCTGCTGCACGTCCGGTCAATGCTCGATTCCCGCACATCATCACCAGAAAACTCCTGCCGCGCCTGCGAGTCACATGAAATGCGAGCATGACATGTCCGGAATGATGGCCTGCGCCATGTCTTGCTGTCATGATTCTGACAGGTCGCTAGTTACGTCGCTTGCCTTCGTATTGCCACCGTCCGTAGCCGTCCCCGCGTCGGCCGCGATCAAGTCACCATTCAAATTGGCGAAACTATTGGATTTACCGCGTTCCATCGAACCTCTCTCTCCTCCCCCTCGCCTCGTTTCCGCGGCCGCCTGACGCGCCGCACTTCCCTCACATTCGCTGATCAGTTCCAACCGCGGCTCGGGTGCCGCGCGACTTATCCTTTTCAGGAGAATAAGATTTCATGAAACGTGCTTTCCTATTCGTAGTTTCCCTTTTTGCCGTTCTCCCGGCATTCGCCACGGTCTTCGGTACCGTACGCGGCATCGTTCACGATCCCCAACATCGCCCGGTTTCCGGCATCCAAGTTGTACTAAAGTCGAAAACATCGCAGTTCATTCTGAACGCTCGCACGGACGACGCGGGGCAGTTTCACTTTGATGCGGTTCCAATCGGCGAATACACTGTCGCGATCTCCGATGCGAACTTCGTGTCCGACCAACAAAGCGTCGCGGTGCTCTCCGGCACTGCACCGATTTTGCATTTTGAGCTGCGCCTTCCCACGCAGAACGAAACGGTGCTTGTCTCCGCCGACGCCGCACAGACGGAGACCGTCACGCCGACAAGCCTCGTCGACCGCCTACAAATCCAAGAAACCCCTGGTGCCGCGCGAACCAACAGCCTGGCGATGATTACCAATTACGTGCCCGGATCCTATTTAACGCACGACCAGCTCCACGTCCGCGGCGGCCACCAGGTAAGCTGGCTGATCGACGGCGTCGCCATTCCAAATACCAACATCGCCAGCAACCTCGGCCCGCAGATCGATCCTAAGGACATTGATACTCTGGAGACGCAGCGCGGCAGTTACTCCGCCGACTACGGCGACCGCACCTACGGCGTATTCAACGTCGCGCCGCGCACCGGATTCGAACGCAACAACGAAGCCGAACTCGTCCTCTCCGCCGGCAACCTTTATCAAACCGATGATCAATTTAACTTCGGCGGCCACACCAACCGCTTCGCATACTACTCCAGCGTGAGCGGAAACCGCACAAATCTCGGATTGCAGACTCCGACCTCCGCGGTCAGCCACGACGCGGCCAACGGCTTTGGCGGTTTCACTTCGCTCATCTTCAACCTGGATCCTCAGAACCAGCTCCGCCTGATCGCTCAGGCGCGCCGCGATTTTTATCAGGTTCCGATTGACCCCAGCGATCCAGCCACGATCCTGCGCGACGTCAACCGCGAGAACGATTCTTTCGCGGCCTTCTCCTGGGTTCGCACTTTCAGCCGGGGACTGGTGTTAACCGTATCGCCCTTCTTTCACTACAACAGCGCCAACTACCGCAGCGATCCGAACGACATACCCAGCGCCGCAACCCAAGACCGCTCCTCGAAATATGGAGGTGGACAGGCGAACATTTCCTGGATCAAAGGATGCAACAACGCGCGGGCGGGTCTCTACAGCTTCGCGCAGCAAGACGATCAATTCTTCCACGTGATCTATAACGACGGGAGCGGCACGGTCATCCCGCCGCTGGCGCAAAGTCCCACCGGCAGCCTAATCGCCGCCTTTGTCGAGGAACAGTTCAAGCCAACTTCGTGGCTCACGCTCAATGCCGGGTTGCGCCAGACGCATTTTTCCGGCGCACTCGCCGAAAATGCCACCAGCCCGCGCGTGGGCGCTTCCGTGCGAATACCCAAGCTCAATTGGGTCTTCCGCGGCTTCTACGGACGTTTTTATCAGGCACCGCCGCTCGGCACACTTTCGGGCCCGGCTCTGAACGCCATCCAAAGCCAACAGCAGCTCGACTTCGTGCCGTTGCCGGGCGAACGTGATGAAGAGCACCAGTTCGGTGTGACCATTCCCTTCAAAGGCTGGGTCTTGGATGCCGATAACTTTCTGACTCGCGCCACCAACTTCTTCGACCACAACAGTCTGAATAACTCCAACGTCTTCTTCCCTGTCGACGTGCACGGCGCGCGAATCAATGGCTGGGAGCTTCCGCCGCCTGGATATTTCTTTCTCGACCACGACCAGCGCAATACGCTGCACCTCGGCGGCCAGTACACGTTGCCCTGGAAGGCCTACTTCTCAACGGACGTCTACTACGCTTCGGGATTCTCCAACAGTAATTCGAATATCCCCGGCGATCATCTCCAGCCGCACACCACCTTTGACATTTCTCTGGGCAAACAGTTCAACGACAAATTTTCCGTCAACTTGCAAGCTATCAACGTCGCCAACCGCCGCGTTCTCCTCGACAACAGTTTTACTTTCGGCGGCACCCACTACCTGAATCCGCGAGAAATCTTTGTCCAACTGCGCTATCGTTTCCACTACTGATTTTACGGCCTTCAGGGCGTCGTGCAAGTCCGCACCGCGACCACCTTCCCTTACGGCACCCTGCTGGTTAATTTATCCGGCTGCTTCCTCCTCGGCTTGATCGGTCAATTCACGCTAAACCGCATGGTGATTTCCCCGGACTGGCGCGTCGCCATCGCTGTCGGCTTCTTCGGCGGATACACAACCTTCTCCAGCTTCGGCTGGGAAACCGCCAAGATGCTAGAAGCCGGCGAATGGGCCTGGGCATCACTCTATGTGGGAGCAAGCGTGTTAGCCGGCCTGCTTCTAAGCGTCGCCGGAATTCGCTTAGCCAACAAGTTTTGAAGAGTGACTGAGAGGCTAAGATTCACCAGCTACCAGCCACCAATCACCAGTCGCGAGGTTCACCCATGACCCACGAAAAATTCGAAGGCGAGCGCACCTTGATGCGCATCCACATCGGCGAGTCCGACAAATGGCACGGCAAACCTCTCCACGAAGCTATCGTGGAGATGCTGCGCAAAGACGGCTTCTCCGGCGCAACCGCGCTGCGCGGCGTCGGCGGCTACGGCGGCTCAAGCATCTATCACACCGACAAGCTCCTGCGCTTGTCCCAGGACTTGCCGATCATCCTCGAGGTCATTGAATCCATGGACCGCATCGAAAAAATCCTTCCCCGCCTCGATGAAATGGTCGACGGCGGCCTCATCACCCTCGAAAAAGTCCGCGTCATCCTGTACCGCGCCGCCAAGAAATAAATTTGGAGTGAGGCAGGGTGCTGCGCTGCACGAGATCACAGTTCAGATCAATCTTTTAAGTGGAGACGAATAAATCCATGTTCGCGATCAGTCCGAGACGCCGGTGGACTGACATTCGGTACTTCACCGCGGCGAAGCGCGGCAATTATAGCCTTCAGTTCATCCTTGTCTTTTTCCAATGATAGGGAGTCGAACTTCGGAAGGGCACCGCGCAGTCCCTCCAGGCGCTCATCTGCAATGGCAACTGAAGTCGTATCGTCCCAATCCCATGTGTCCTCCGTCCCAAGCAGATGTCTCTCAAGTTCCTCAGCAAACTGATCGAGTGTGACCTTTCGCTTAATGGGGAGTGCGGCCACAATGAGCGCGATAACAATGATTCCGATAGGAATGATGATGAGCCAAATTAAGGAGTGCAAAAAGTAGGCCGTAAGGATTGCTGGGCCGAATAGCACGAACAATAACGCCGCGCAACCCGAACCGCCCGAGAGGTGGATAGCCATCAAAGATTCCGATTCACGTTCACCACTGCGCAACTTCATCCATACTAAGCGTTGAGTGTTCTATCCGAGTCGTCATCACAGCAAGGTAAGCTAAAACGCGTTGATTGTACATTACCTAGAAGACGCGCTAACCCGAACCTGCTTACTGTCAAGTGCTCGCCTTTCCTCTCTTTCTTGCTGTGCTCCGAACTTTTAACTTTGAACTTTCAACTGTAAACTGCCTTCTCATGTCTGACACCCCCGAAAAACAATCCTGGCTCAACCGCACCGTCCTCGGCGTCGGCCTCACTAGCCTGTTCAGCGACTGGAGCCATGAAACCGCCACCTCCGTGCTCCCCGCATTCCTGGCCGCCATCGGCGCGGGCCCTGTCTGGCTCGGCGCCATCGAAGGCATCGCCGACGGCCTCTCCAGCTTCGCAAAGCTTGCCGCCGGCCACTACACGGATCGCTTGAAACGCAGAAAACCCCTCGCCGTCTTTGGCTACGCCTTCACCGCCCTTGCAACCGCGTCCTTCGCCTTCGCCACCCACGCGTATCATGTGCTCTTCGGTCGCGTTGCCGCATGGCTGGGTCGCGGGGTGCGCTCACCCGCGAAGAAAGCCCTGCTCGCAGCCGACGTGCCGCCCAACGCCTACGGCCGCGCCTTCGGTTTCGAACGCTTGATGGACACGGTCGGCGCCATCGCAGGCCCGCTCACCGCGCTCTGGCTGCTCGAAGCCACCGGCCATTCTTACCGCAAAGTTTTTCTCTGGACGCTTCTGCCCGGCTTCGTCGCCGTCGCGGCTTTCTGGCTGCTCGTGCGCGAGCGCCCCATCGCCGCCCGCCCCCAGCGATCCTTTCTCCTCGGTTTGAAGGCGCTACCGCTTCCCTTCCGCCGATTGCTGGTAGGCGTTGGAATTTTCGGCGCGGGAGATTTCTCGCACACCATGCTGATTCTCTACGCCACGCGGATGCTGGCCCCTGGCCACGGCATGGCCCGTGCCGCAAGCCTGGCCGTCGGCCTCTACACCCTCCACAACGTTTTCTATGCCGGCTCTGCCTATCTCAGCGGCTGGCTCAGTGATCATGTCCCCAGCCGCAAAGCCGTCCTCGCCGTGGGCTACGCGCTCGCCGGAGTCACCGCGATTCTTCTCTGCACCGGAACACATTCCCTCTGGCTGCTCGCGGTGATTTTTGTGCTCGCGGGTCTTTACCTCGGCACGGAAGAAGCCCTCGAAGATTCTCTCTCCGCCGAACTCATCCCCAAAGAGCAACACGGCATGGCCTTCGGCACGCTCGCCGCCGTCAATGCCGTCGGCGACTTCCTCTCCAGCCTGCTCGTCGGCTTCCTCTGGAGCGCCTTCAACGTTCAGACCGCCTTCGCCGCCTCCGCGCTCCTTTTCGTCATCGGTGCTATATTGATTCTGCGGCTTCGCTAAGAGTCTATTTTAAACCTTCGCCATGCCCGACGAATCCAGTGCCACTCCCCGCGACTTTCTCGCTGTCGAGCGAACCTTTCTCGCCTGGATTCGCACCGGCCTCGCCCTCATGGGCCTCGGCTTCGTTCTAGCCCGCTTTGGAATTTTTCTGCGGGAGTTCAGCCTCAATCAGCCCAATCTTCCGTCCCGGTCGTACGGCCTCTCCCTCTGGTTCGGTACCGCGCTGATTTTTCTTGGCGTGCTGGTCTGTCTGCTCTCGCTTGTCCGTTACCGCCGGCTACTGCAGCAGCTTCAGCAGCCCGGAGCCTTGCTCTCGAACCCCTCGGCCCTGGCCATCATCGTCGCTCTGGTCCTCGCCACCCTCGGCATGGCCATGGCCGTTTATCTGATTTCCGTGCGACCCCTCGCGCAGAATAATGCTTCTAAATCTCAGGAGACTTCCATGGCACCAATTCCAGAGAACGGCATTCTTCGCACTGCCAGCAATCATTCCGTCGACGAAACCGTTGCCCGCCTGCAAGCCATCCTGCAAGCCAAAGGGGTCAAGCTCTTCACGGTCGTCGACCACAGCGGCGAAGCCGCCGGCGCAGGCCTGAAAATGCCCAACACCAAGCTCCTCATCTTCGGCAATCCCGAGGCCGGCACACCGCTGATGCTCGCTTCGCCGAGCGCCGCCCTCGACCTACCGCTCAAGATCCTCATCGCCGAAGACGCCGCCGGCAAAGTCTGGATCTCCTACAACGCGCCCGCCTATCTCCAGGCCCGCCACAATCTCCCACCCAACCTTCTCCCCAATATCGCCTTGATCGATACGTTAGCCGCCAAAGCCGCCGAATGAGTTGCTGGCTTGCTTCTCTTTTAGGACTGGCCTTCCGAGGTTGGACGTTCCGTCTCTTCAGACAAAGGGATTTTCGACCGCACTCCCGAAGTATTTTTGGCCTGCATTCAAATCTTCCGACCAAATTTTCTGGCAGCCGCCGCGCTCGGCAGCGGCGACGATCATTCCATCGTAAAAGTGCAATCCATACTGAGCGTGCGCTTGGACCGCGCGGAGGATGACATCCCCGTCGAGCGGGACGAGCTTGATCGGTCCAAGTGCATCCAGTAGCGCAATCAAGTCTCCGGGTTTTGCCCGCGGCGTTAATTTGTGAAGAAGAGTCGCCGCGAATTCACCAAGCACTTGGCTGGAGGCCGCAATCTCCCCCGCCACTGCTCTCCGAACCAGCCCCTGCGCAATCTGTTGCTTCCGCGGCTCGCTGCGGTCGTACGCGTAAACCAGAATATTCGTATCCAGAAACTCAAGCGCGCTCATGGAGATCTTCGCGCTTCCAAGTCTTCTTTCCGACTCTATATTGGAACTGTTCGAAGCTGCGCTCCAAGGCCTCCCGTTCTCGACGCGTTCGGCCTGCTGCCGCCTCTTGCCTGGCGACTTCGTTCAAATATTCACGGACGAGACCTGTCAAGGTCGTGTCGCGGTCTACGGCAATCTTGCGAACCCGTTTCACCAACTCTTCGGGCAAAGAAAGGGTGATATTCATGTACCCATAATACGTGAAACCCTTATCCTGTGCAACCTGTCTTTGCAGCACAAGTATGCACCAATCGCTTCTCCTGCCTCTCTGTTGTCTCCGCGAACTCCGTTTTAAATCCCACATTTTCTATATTGCACTGTAAGACGCCGCGTGCTAACGTCAGCGAATAAAAGGCGAATTAAGGAAAGGGGCATTTCATGCCCGAATCACTAGCAGTTCGCAAAGCCGCCATGCCGGCAGCCATCACCCGCGTCCACGAAGTCCTCGACGCCTTCGCCGCCCGTGATCACAACGGCGAAATCCTCACGGCGGTGCGCCATTTTCCTGCCCGCGACGCACAGTGGGCGGACTTCCCTGCCTGGGTGCACGCAGACCTTGCCGCCGCCTACGCCGCCAAAGATATCCGCCGCCTCTACACCCACCAGGCAGCCGCGGCGGAAGCGGTCCACGCTGGAAAAAATGTCGTCATCGTCACGCCCACCGCCTCCGGAAAAACCCTGTGCTACAACCTGCCGGTTTTGAACGCCACGCTGGAAAATTCCGACTCCCGCGCCCTCTACCTCTTCCCCACCAAAGCCCTCGCTCAAGACCAGTTGGCCGAACTCCATGACCTCAACCAGCGTCTGGACAATCGCTTCGGCGTCTTCACCTACGACGGCGACACGCCCGCCGACGCCCGCCGATCCATTCGTGAAAAAGGCCACATCGTCCTGACCAATCCGGACATGCTCCACACTGGGATCCTGCCGCATCACACCCGCTGGACCCGCCTCTTCGAAAACCTCCGCTACATCGTCATCGACGAACTGCACACCTACCGCGGCGTCTTCGGCAGCCACTTGTGCAATGTCCTGCGCCGGCTCCGCCGCATCGCTCGCTTTTACGGCCGCGATCCCCAATTCATCTGCTGCTCCGCGACCATCGCCAACCCCGGCGACCTCGCCTCACGCCTTCTCGAGTCTGAAGTCGAAGTCCTCAATGCCAACGGCGCGCCCGCGGCGGAGAAAACCTTCGTTTTCTACAATCCGCCTGTCGTGAATCGCGCTCTCGGCATCCGCCGCAGCTACATCAACGAATCATCGCGTGTCGCGCAGGAATTCCTGAAACACGATTTGCAAACCATGGTCTTCGCCAATTCGCGCCTGCACACGGAAATTCTCCTCACCTATTTGCAGCAAGCAAACTCCCGGTTGCCGGGAAAACCGGAAACCATTCGCGGCTATCGTGGCGGCTACCTGCCGAATGAACGCCGTGAAATCGAACGCGGCCTCCGCGATGGAAAAATCCGCGGAGTGGTTTCGACGAGCGCGCTCGAGCTCGGTATCGATGTCGGCTCACTCGATACGGTCGTCATGGCTGGCTACCCCGGCACAATCGCCGCCACCTGGCAGCGCGCCGGCCGCGCTGGCCGCCGCAGCGGAAGCTCTTGCGCCGTGCTGGTAGCTTCTTCGTCGCCGCTCGATCAATTCATCGTGCGCCATCCCGATTATTTCTTCGGAAATACTCCCGAGCACGCCTTCATCCAGCCCGACAATCTGGAAATCCTAATCAATCATCTGAAATGCGCCGCATTCGAATTGCCCATCGCACCGGGAGACAAATTCGGCGATGTCGATCTCCCCGATCTTTGCGTGCGCCTCGCCGAGGCTGGTTTTCTGCATCTCGCCGGCGAAAACTACCACTGGACGCATGAAGCCTATCCCGCCGATACCATCAGTCTTCGCTCCGTAACCAGCGACAATTTCGTAATCATCGACGTCACCGGCTCGCCCAATGTCATTGGCGAAATCGATTTCCCCAGCGCGCTTGTGTTCGTCCACGAAAAAGCCATCTACCTTCACGGCGGCCAGCAATTCCACGTCGAACATCTCGACTTCAAGGAACGCAAAGCCTACGTCAAGCGCGTCGACGTCGACTACTACACCGACGCCGTCCGCTACACCCAAGTCCGCGTTCTCGAAATCGCCGCCAGTTCGCAGCGCGCGGGAGAAGTTTCCTTAGTAGGGGCGCAGCATGCTGCGCCCCTACTAGCAAGATCGCCAATTTCTGATGAGTCTGTCGTCCTGAGCGAAGCGAAGGATCTCAACTTGCGCACAGGCAGCAATCGATCTGCGCCCTCTTCGTCCTTAACCTCCTCTACTTCCTTTGCCTCCTCTTTCTCCCACGGCGACGTCCTCGTCCGCTCCCAAGTCGTCGGCTTCAAGAAAATCAAATTCTTCACCAACGAAAATATCGGCGACGGCAAACTCGAACTCCCCGAAAATGAAATGCACACCACCTCTTACTGGATCACACTCGAGCGGCCTCTCCTCGATTCCCTCCCCTTTTCTGCGAGCGAGCGCCAGTCCGGCATGTTCGGCCTCCTCCACGCCCTCGAATCCGTCGCCACCCTTCTCCTCATGTGCGATCGCCGCGACCTCGGCACCGCCATCGGCGAGCGCCCTCCCGCTGCCGATTCCGCTTCCGCCGTAGGGGCGGGGCTTGCCCCGCCCGCTGCCGCCCTTCCCGGCGCGATTGAAAATTTCACTCCGTCGCGCCTGGGAGACGCAATCTCCCCCAACGCCAAAGAATTCTTCGAACCAAATCTCTATCTCTTCGATGCCTACCCCGGCGGAATCGGCTTCTCCGAACCCCTCTTTCGAACGCACGCTCTCCTCGTGCAAAAAACCCGCGAGCTCATTTCCGCGTGCGCCTGCGAACAGGGCTGCCCCTCCTGCGTCGGCCCCGCCGGCGATCTCGCCCCGCGCGCAAAAGAAGCCGCCCTTGCGATTCTCGACAGGTTGTGTGCATAAATGTCCGCCGTTGCCGACAAATTCTCCAGACTCGCCGCACTGAAGCCCACGCGGCCGATCCCCGCGCGACCCGCCGCCATTCGAACGCCCGACGAGGCAGACTCGCTCGGCCGGCTCCTCGGCGCCGGCGTGGCCAGGAATCATTTCGGCGAGCACCTCGCCGTTCGAAACTGGTTCTCCACTCCGGAATTCTCTGACCCCTCATCCACGACGCTCGAATTACTTTCCCGCACGCGCGACGAATCGCTTTCCCGCAAAACCCGCGCCGCGCTGCAAGATCCGGAAAAATGGCTTTTCCTCGACACGGAAACCACTGGCCTCGCCGGCGGCACCGGCACGTACGCGTTTCTGATTGGTCTGGCGTGGTGGGATGCGGGCGGATTGCAGGTCGAGCAATTCTTCATGCGTGATTTTACTGAAGAATATTCAATACTTCATGAGCTATCTTCGCGCGTCGCCGAACGGCCCGTGCTCATTACCTTCAATGGAAAATCGTTTGATTGGCCGCTGCTCGAAAGTCGTTTCACGATGACGCGCTCCATCGCGGCGCCAAAACTCGCGGCGCATCTTGATTTGCTGCATCCCGCGCGCGCGTTA